>Ga0116227_10000958_pt1 | contig 61320 bp, 54 predicted proteins | sample S1TSphgellanicum_FD_89693 | JGI IMG/M metagenome (GOLD analysis project Ga0116227, IMG submission 89693) | Host-associated microbial communities from peat moss isolated from Minnesota, USA - S1T2_Fb - Sphagnum magellanicum MG | ecosystem: Host-associated > Plants > Peat moss > Unclassified... | reverse complement strand
CATTAGTACAATGATACACTCATATTAACATAGTGATAAGCAAACACTCTACTACACTTACACATTAATACATTGACACACTAATTCATGACTAAAAACTTTGATTAAAATGAAATACTAGACTTCATAACATTGTAATAAATGGACTAATAATTCATAAAGATTATATATACATGAACGTTACCACCCAACCATGAGCATCAAAATGGGGTTTAATAGAAGTCTTTAGTTCATAAAAACTCCAAAAAGTTGTCTAATCTATCCTATATTCCCATTGGGCTCCCCTTAAGCACAAAAATCAACCTATATATTATTTACTTAGAATACACCCAATCTTCTTACCATTTGAAGGCCACCTCATTTACATTGCGAAGGCCTTGTGAATTTTGCACACCTATAGTCACGTCCAACAAAATATAATCATTATCAAGGGAAGGGTTTAGGGTTTATATGGTGGCAAATAGCCACAACTTGTGTCCTTAACTTCAAGTTCTTCCACAAGCTTCATGATGTTCTGCTTTTGATACTTTAGAGGATGAAATTTGGTGCACTCCAAAACTCGTTCAAGATGTACACCAACACATAAGGTAATAAATCACACATCCAATGGTACAATGTTACATTTTTTTTGAAACACACTACATTGACTATTATATATTGACATTCTAATTATTGTGTTTTGAATGTATTACAAAAATAACATTAATGTCAAAAACCAACCTTAGGTTTTTCAATTTTTGATTCTTCAAACATGCCTTCAAAGCCAAGTATTGGCAAAGGTTTTATGAAATAGCATATGCACACTCCTAATTCCCAAGTTGTGTAAAGATGGGGACATTTAATACAAGCTTCTAAACCAACTCATTAAATGTAGGATCATTAAAATGGACATCGTAACAACAAAGCTCCACGAATCTACTAAATACAAATGTCACGTATTGAATAGTCATGTACCCCAATCTTGGAGTCGAAATGAAAGGTGTGGGAAGGTTCCAACACAAGCAAACTTTAATGTGCCTCACCATGATAAGGTATTACCACAATGTCATATGTAGGCTATAGAAATAGTGGCTAAAATTCAAGAAATCCATCATGGAATGTCCCAACCAAGCTTGAGGTTACCAAAACTTGGCCAATTCTTTAATGCTTAGTTCAAAATGTGGTTGTCCTCTAAAAAGACAACATTAAGATTTGTTGCCCCAATTCATGAAGAACATTTGAAACATAAAATATCAACATAAGATCATCGTTGATACACTAATACACATGATTAGGGTCAAAATGCACATGAAAAAATAAAATTGAATGTGTTTTGAAAGAAGAAAATATATTTGATGGATTTCATCATTTTTGGTATTTTGCCTTTTCCAAGTAAAATAAATTTAATAATAACAAAAGATGACACATTAACATGCATGATACATGTTTTATCTAATACATTAACTCACTATAAAATTGATTCATTGATATATAAAATGTAATACAAACTACATTGTTATTAAAAAACATTTTACATTGATACATATCATTTAATACATTGAAGTTGAAACATTAATAGGACCACATGATTGAAAAAAAAATTATATCTATGGGAAATGGCAAATGTTAATAAATCATGGTATCAAATTCCTTTGCTAAGTTTCATGATTGTAAATTCTCAAGGGTGTCTAACCACATTCTTGGCCCAACTTGGTACTAATTTTTCCATGCCTACAGTTGAATGGGTTTGACCCTATGTGAATAACCATAGTGTCCTCGTCCAAAGGCATTGGAATTTAAAGCCCAAATGCATTCTCAAATGCATTATGTTGTTCTTTTTTGTTTTCAATATCCACCTTAAATCACATTTCTTCAATAGCTCCAAGGATGTTACTATGCAACATTTCAACATTTAAAGAGATGGTTACAAGGCAACCTATAAAATCACAAAATATTGTTAATATCTTTTAAGACCATAAATATAATATATCAAAAAAAATTATTTTCATATACACATTGGTAAAAATTCACTAATAGCTAAAGGGACCCATTGAATGTCTAACACCTTATGATGATAAGAACGGATAAAATGCATTATTCTTCCCATCTATCATTGCCTTGAATCTACCATATACCATAGAAAAGATTTGGTTCAAACAAGGCCACATCCTCCAAGGCAAACACTTAATAAGCCAATAACCAATTGTAAATCACATTATTTATGTCCTCTCCCTTCCCATTTGCAAAATCAAATAATTGCTACTATAGCACTAGTAGAAATTTGGAAATTAACAATTTGCGATTACATTTTAGTCATATTTGACACTTGTAACTAGAAATGGGTGTAATTGCCTTGGACAAGTGGTAGGGAAATATAATCACAAATGACATTACGTGTCACCAAGTCGCATTGGTAATCGCATAATGTTTGTGACTATAACTAGTTCCTCGTGTAATGACATGGAATAACATCATGTACCTATGTGTCACGTACAGTTGCAACTAGTTTTACAATTCATTATTGCTTAGTCATAAGATCTCACATGTTCCACACAACAACATAGATTAAGCCATGTGGCCTATATAGATCCATTGTGGTGGTGACACTTGGACATAGGACATTCGTTGTTTGATATTTCATCAATGATTACATGTGGCGACTATCCATGTGACCTTAAAATTATATAATAATAAAAATTTGCAGTTGTGATATTAATATGTGGCAAATTTTTGATACGTTCATAAAGTATCTAAATTATACAGTAATGGCAAATGAATTGGACATGTGGCATTAATGAATTCATCAAAAATGTAAATGACTTGCATTTGGTGTGGTTTTGATTTGTGCCATGGGGGTGTTATAGGATTTTTGATAAATGATTTAATTAATAATTAAGGTGTGATGAAATAATGACATGTGGTAATGTTTTTATATTTTTTGAATTATTTTATTGATTAATTATGGCCTTGATTTTTACACATGGAGTACTAGTAAGTCACTCATGTGACTATGGTAGTTGCATGAACAATCGTTAATATAACTACATATTGAATTTAAAAGTTGCATGTTACATTTACTTGCAATTACACTAGTTGCAAAGTCACTTTGTCTTTGAATCCCATATTACAAACTATATAAAGAAGGGTTGTTCTCTTATGTTTTCACATTAAAATACATGTGCCATTTTGGGATGAACTGAAAAAAGCTTAACCAAAAAGTAAAACATAATTTAAAAATAAATAAATTCATGGCTATTTTTTAGTGCGCTAGGTAGGTAAGTAGGTCCTAGGTAAATATGTAGGTATGTAGGTCTTAAAACCTACCTACCTATGGTTATGTATGACCTACCTACCTACTATATTTTATTTTATTTTTCCAAAATATGTTATGTGGCAATTTTTTATTGTGTCATGTGTCACAATCTTGAACCATCATTAACAATCATAATGGACAATGGAGATCAATATTTCAAAAAAAATTTTATGTCTAAAAATGTTCATAATGCCACATGTCAAATTTTAATAGATGGATGACAATTAATGACATCAACATGACGTCATGGGTGTAGTTATAATGGAGTTGAATAGTAGTTGAACATGAATTGTTTTGATTGAATTGCAATGAGTTGCACCGTATATGGTGAATTGCAACTTTGTAACTCGTGCAACTTGTCTGTTAAAACTCACGATGTATAAATATAGTGAGTTGCAAGTGTCCGTTGCAACTCAAAAATTGAGTTGTAAGGCCAATTATAAAACACCCCTTTTTTCTCATAATGAATTTGGCCCCCCAATCCTATTGCTCTTTCAAGTGGCACGTCAACATCAAATTATGTTGCCAAGTCTTACATGCCCAAGCTTGCAATTTATTAGGCTTTGCCATGTTGGTTGCATTCATCCTTTTTACACCCTCGTATCCTTTCAAGTCAAGACTTCCCAATCCCATGGCATTTGTTTGCATTCGTCGCATGAATTTTAGAATTGTAGAATTAAGGGATTGGATTGATTTCGCATTCTCATTGCAAGACTCCAACACTTGACCCACTATGCTTGTAATCTCTAGCAGCTTTAATTCAATATTTGTGACTCGAGAAGAAAATGTGTTGCCACCCTATGAAATAAGGAAAAAAAACTAAAAAACAACAACATCCAATGAGATGCATACCTCCACCCATTTGGAGCTTCAAACCTTGACATGGTAGGGTATCTAAATTCAATAGCTAGAGACCAAAGTAAGCCTCTCCCATTAGGGTGGCTCTATACCCATTGGGCAAGTCCGTTGTCTTTTATGCATGAACATATGCTTGAGTCGGGACCTTTCTCCCTTCAAAACCTGTCAATAAAATCTTCAAATCCCTTATGACATAAAGGATTGTGTAGATATTCAAAAAGGCCATCCATTCTACTCTGCAATGTGGCAATATCACTTGGGTTTTGTTCCCTAACATGGATAATATATACATCCAAGTAACAAGGTGTTATGGACCTCATGAGGTCATCCCAAGTATTTTTCCCTTCATAGGCCCCATCTATTCCCCCTTTAGCTATGATTTTTATTACATGGGGTTTCAACCTTTTAAAAAGTTTTTATTGCACCTCCATCTCTAGAGTTTTTTTTTGTTCGCTTCTGAGCACAATTTTCAAATTCAAAAAGTTGAAACTAAATTTTAATCCTCAACGTACCTAATGTTGGAATAATGGTAGGCACTATTGCCCTGGGGGCTTCTAAAATAGTAGTCGATGAAAGCAAAACTAATGGCATATGAGGCCCTTTGGACATTTGAACTACAAGCAACACTTCTACAATTTGTTGAAATGGGATTACAACATTGGGGCCATAATTTGGTGGTGCTACCGGGAATGTTGATGTGGCCATCGATCCTATAGATGTGGCCCAACCCCCCACTGTCCAAAATTTGAACTCCAGTTCTATTGTGGAAACATATTGCACCTAGGGGGGATTCTACCAAACTGGTTGGCCCATTGTGGACCCCATTGGGGCCAGTTATGTTGGGGGCCATTGAATTGTGACCCCTATAGACCCCCACTTTGGACCCATGGTTATCCCCCATTCTAGCCCCATGTAGGCCCATTGTTCGAGGGACATTGGGAACCAACCACATTGTTTGGAGGACAAACAGATCCAACTAGAAGGATAGGTCCATCACCTTAGATTGCATCTATGGGTGGTATGGTGTTGGCTTTATTAGAGACCTTTTAGCAACCACAAGCATTTCAAAACAAAACTAATGAACAAAGATTGTTCATCAAGGTGATGAAAACAAAGTAATCTTGGAACTAAATGTATCGAGAAATGGAAATCATTAAAGTTTATTAAAAATACACTTTTGTGCTTGATGCACAAGATCTATCACAAAAAAAACAGTACTTGAGAATAGAATGTTGAACCTTAACACTAAGGCTTGTGGTTGATGTAGGGCAAGGTCTTTTCAAAGACTTATTTGTTGAACTACTAAAAGGAGCATTAACTGCATCATCCTGGAGTTCCTCGTTGGTCATCACCTTTTGAACTAGGTTGATAACTTGCCGACTGTTGTGAAGCCCACAAAAAAACACTACACATGTCTTCAAAGCATTGTGATCTAGCTTCATCATAGCCTTCCGCCATGATATCCCCCTGAAGTCTAGTTGGGTTGTTTGTTATACATGCACTACACTGCAATGGCCCTAACGCAAGAGCCTTTGATGTTATGACTCTTTATAATGATGTATCTATGTGTTATTCTAATGTATTAATGAATTAATTCCTTAACTAAAAAATGGATGTGAATTTATGACAATGTATTAGATAATATACATATTAAAATAATTATATCATTGTATTAGGCATCATATGATACTTAATCAAATCATTGTTAAGGATGTTAAAGTTTGAAAGAAGATTCAACATTTAAAATTTTGTTAGATGCAAACAATTTGCTCAAAAGGATTCAAGCCTCAAAAAGCAAAAATAGCTTCAATCCGTTTGGTAATGTCCAAGTCCATCACCCTTGGAATAAAATTTATCTAAAAAAAGGTTGTGATAAGGTTATAAAAATTGATAAATATGACTAGTGTTAGACATTGTAAAATTGGGGAGGTTTTTTTAGGGAATGCCTTGACAAAACAATGTACCATTCAATCATTGAAAATTAAATTAGTAAATATTAGCTACACATTGTTTTAATACTACATGAATATTTCAAAACTTAATACATTGAACTCCATACTTGAAACATCAATCCATACCACGTCATTGGAAATTAGTGTGGTAACGTACCAATGTACCAATGTTTTAGTGTTTTGCCTATTGAAGTGGTGATAATGATAGTCTTCTTTTTTGCAATTGGTTTATGCCCATTAGCCAAAAAGTCCAAGTGTCATTTGAGGTTAAACTGTTGTCCATTTTTGATTTGTAGAAGCACAAGGTTTGGGCCTATGGGGTTATGTAACCCAGTTTGTAACTTTGCCACAACCTTTGCTTGATTGCCTTGTGCATGGCAAAAATTTGCCATCAAATGTTGGCATTTCTTGTTCACAAACCCAAAGTTTTTGCATAGACTTTGATACCAATATTGAATGAAAACATCTCCAATTAATTCATGGATGCACCAATCCACACAATGACCAACCAATCTACTTTTCCTTGATTTTAATTGGGCCTTCAATGTCCCAGTGTAACTTTCAATTGCAACATTGGTGTCTTGCCTAACATATGATAGATTTTGAAATCCAACCACCCGCATGTGGATCTTATGTCACTAATTTCCTCCATGTATTTCCAAAAGACATTAGTTGTAGGGTACTTACTAATGATATGTATTATAGCTTAATATTCATTGCCCGCATTTCAACACCTACTCTAGATGGACCATCCTTGTCATACATGATGTTCCCTAACTCATGCAATACATTACTATGTAATGTTGGGTCCTTTATCTTGATACATGCTTATTTTTGCAATGTTTTTTTCATATGCCACAAACATAAGAAAATGACAATGTTTGGCCATATAGTCCTGCAAGAAAGAAAATGAAAATTATACATGAAACTTGGTGGATTTAAATACAATCAATGTTGACACATGTTATATCCATTGGGGCAAGTGACATGAATAATACATAGTTGATAATTTGCTTGATAGAAAGGGGGAAGGAGTAGGGATTTTACTTGATGCATTTGACTTCCCCTTGGGCATAATCAACAATGAAAGTGTTGGGATGCCATGATGGCCATATGGGTGAAAACTGTGAATGCTTTCATTCAAAGGGTGCATCCATGGTGTCAAGTCCTTTTGTCAACATTGTGACGTGATGCAATATGCTATAGGAATGCCATTGTGCCATTGGTTAAACACCATCATGGTATAAAGGGGGAACTACCATAATTCACAATCAATCAATGTAATATGGTATGTTAGTTGAACATTGACAAGAAATATAATGAATGATCTATTAACAATTACAAATTTTTACATATATTTGTTTATGTCCAATTATTTGTCATATTAATCTTTCAATGGCATTACATTACATATAAATTTATGTATTGGATCACATGTGCATGTATTATGTATTAAGACATAATGTATCACCTATTTTTTATTTGTCCCAAAGGTTGCATCAATTGCAACACCCCCTTTGGTGCCCACATTGAATAATCATTTCCCTTTGCCATGGTCTTTGGATTCCGAAAGTGAGACCACCATCCACCTCTAGCCCAATTTTTTGATAGTTTCAAAGAATGAATTAGTGTTTTGTTGAACCCATATACACACATTTTTTGCATTGTTCTTATGTAGACCTATGGTACGTTTCTTGAACCAATTTCCCAAACAACACCCTAGCATTTTGCTTAGTGAGGAACATGTTTTTATTTAATTCACTTGTCCCTAACATGATGTTCTTCACATGTTGTTTATGTTTTGCCATAATTTGAAACATTGTGAGACTAAGCCTTAGTTGTTCCACTATAAAATCCTTGATCTCTTGTGATAAATGAGTAACAAATGTAGATCTATCACCCATCTTTAAGTCCCCATGGACATGTAGACCATCTTGATCAACATGATTTCATTGAACGTAACATGACTTTGATACATGTTTGAACAAATACAATGTCTTGATGGTGAATTTAGGTGTACATCCTTTCTTTATAGAACCACCCCATTTTTTAAAGAATATTGTGTACCTTTGTGGCCAGTCCCTAATGGGATTACTTTTCCATTGATGTCCAATTTTTTTAGAGTTACATTGTGGTTTTGTGTAATATCCTTGAGAACATTTGTGAGATCGTTGGAACCATATTGACATTCGAACCTATGAACAACCACATCAACCAATTTAGTGCTACCTATGAACATAAATTGCATTACAAAATGGAAAATTAATCATGTTTATAAAATAATAAAATAAATTCATGAGATGGTGAACATCACATCTATACATGTTTAATATGGATGCAAATCTTGGTGTAGGAATGTAATAAAAGTTAAAATTTGAACCTTGAAAAATCAAAATCATTATCTATTCATGGTTGTTGCAAATCATTGTCAAGGTGGATGATGCATTTTTTGCAAAGAAATCAACATCATCCACCATCTTGACTTTCATTAGCTATGAAAGTTTGGACCTGAATTGTGAGGATGAATGTAACCTCAACAAGGCGAAGGCCTTATTGCATCCAAGTGTGTTGAATGACAACTTCCCACAACAAATCTTCATGATCAAAAGGTCTATATGGTGGTGTTTGAATTATAGTTTTTAATGCATGTAATTTAAAGCCTGATGGCCTTGTCCATACAAGTGCAACAACTTCCCTTCCATGCTTGTAAAAACCATTGTAGAAGATATTAATTTTTATGTACCTTGCATTCAAATTTATAATAATCAACATACATGTTAAAAACATAGTAAATATTTCATTTACATAAAATTAAGTCACAATAACATGTGAAAATTTTGTAAAAATGTCAAAAGTGTGCTCCAAAACACAAGAATTTCATGCGAAGAGGAAGTTCATATCATTTGATATGCAAAATGTGACACCAAACCCTAAACTACAAAATAATCCTCATTGAAAGTTCAATAGATATTTACAATAGATTGAAAAGTGTAAATATCAACTATTTAAAGTTGAAAAGTGGCGGGAAATGTGTAACATGTGTTAAATTTTCCCCAATATGCAAAGAATTCTTTTTCAAGTGTCAAATACTAGTAATACCCTCAATGTATTGCTCACACCACATGTTAGTAGCATAGTGTTGCATTTCAATTAAATTAATTCATTTAAAACTTTATCCATACATTTCAAAATGTGACAACCCTTTGTTCATTTAGTTTGAAAAATTTCTTGCTCTTTCAATGTTTAGGCAAGCCAAAAAATCTTTAATGTATCAAAAGATCTTTATTGTATCAATAGATCATTAATACATCAATAAATTTTTAGTGTATCAATAAGATATGGTTAATAATCGTTAATTATAATTTTAAAACTGATGGTAAATGTATATTAAGTGTCAAATTTTCATATGTAAGGTTTATTTTTCAAGTGTGAAAATATGTTTATAATACATTTAATGTATTGTTCACATCACATCTTGATAATAGATTAATGATTTTTTATTAAATTAATAGTTTTTTTGCTTTACCCATAAACTTGGAAATGTGGCAACCTCTTGTCCATTTATTTTGAAAAATTTACCATTCTTTACATGTTTAAATAGGTTGAAAATTTTTTAGTGTATTAATAGATTATTAATGTATCAATAAATTTTTAGTGTATCATTAGCATATAGTTAATAATATCAATTATAATAAAAATTAATGGTAAATGTAAATTAGGTGTCAAATTTTCATATGTAGGATTTATTTTTTAAATGTGAAAATATATTAATAATACATTTAATGTATTGTTCACATCACATTTTGATAGTAGATTAATGGTTTTTATTAAATTAATAGTTGTTTAACCTTACGTGTAAACTTGGAAATGTGGTAACATCTTGTTTTAATCTATTTTGAAAAACAAATTGTTCTTTCTATGTTTAAATGGGTTGAGAAATCTTTAGTGTATCAACAAACCCTTAATGTATCAATAAATCCTTAGTGTATAAAAACCATATGGTAAATTACAATTAATAAAAAAAATGGTGTTAAATGTATATCAAGTGTTGAGTTTTCATATTTAGCCATTTAATTCTCAAGCGTGAAATATTAGTAATACCTTCAATGTTTTGTTCACACACCATGTGTCAACAATAAATTGGTGGTTTGGTATTAAATTAACAATTATTTTACCTTACCCATAAACTTGAAAATGTGATAATATCTTATCAATGTATTTTGAAATTATAATGTATTGATATTTTTTGATACATTAACAATTATAGTATAGTAAACAAACATTTAGATGTTTATTTATAAAGCTTCTATCCATGTGGTCATTGTGAAAATTTCCCCACCTTTCCTTACACAATATATACATATGTACCATAGGATTTATGTTGATGATATAACATAATGCATGATGGAATATGATGCATTGATACATTGCCATTTCAATATACAACAATTTTAAAAAATATATATTAATATTCCTTACAATATTTACTACTAGGTAAAAAACAAATTTATTAACAATTACTATGTTCCCACTCACATGCACACATTTTCACTCTTGGGTTCCATGATTTCAAGAAAGTACTAATGTAGGCACTTGGTACAGACTTGCCATCAAAACCTAGCAATCATTTTATGTTGGGGGAGGGTAGGCTTAATTTGGTGTGCACCTTTTTCAAACCCAAACAAAACCTATTTTGGATTCCTCTAACTTTGTTTTATTTATTTATTTGTTTTCCAATTTTGTTATGTTGCTTTAGTGGTAATCATCCATTAAAATATTTAGCCAAATGTGGCAATATTCAAACTATGAAAATAGAAAGCCTTAAACGTTCTTTTTATATTGTAGGTAATTGTAACGAATTTTTTATTTGAGAAATTTTTTATTGAAAAAAATTTGAGACAATATATTCCTTTTTGAAATATTTTTTGCAAAATGATTTAAATTGGTCACCAAAAAAATCATTTTGACTTTAAATTAGTCCAATTTAATCAAAAGCACATTTAGGGTTTTTGAGGGTTTTAGGATTCACAAGTAATAAACTTGTGAAGATGTGGTACAACTTACATCCATTCAAGTTAAAGTGCATTTAGTCTAGTGTGTACTCTATGGAAGTAGTAATGGTTTACCCTAAATGTTACAACAACAATTTGACATTTGATTTGTCTATTTGTAATAAAGGATGATTGGGATTCATTCAAATGGAATTGCACTAAGAAAGGACAACATCATATCAAACCTAAAGTTCAACACCAAAAATTGTCATTGGTCAACAATCTTTAATCCCAAGTTGGGATTGAATGATTAGGCAAAGAACAATAGGTAGAAAGGAGCATGAAACTAGCGTGTAACTTGACTTAATCAAGTAGATAAAAAATGTGGCAAAGAAGTTCAAGAGTAATTTGATTTAACAAAAGTATGAGCAAGGGAGAATAGGTTCACTTTGGTAGCCATTTTTCCCATTGTGGGAGTTGACACAATGTTTCCACAATTCTTGCACCCATTCTACACCAAAGGTTTTAGCAAGGATAATTCTTCACTTCAATTCTAATAATGACTAGAGTTACTTGCATTGTTGGTATTATGAACTCAAAGACATGCTTTCATTCAACAAAACAAACATGATTGTTTAGAATATCAAGGAGAAAGGATAACTTCAGAATTATTGATGATTGTGTACCATTAATAATTGTCATGGCCACGTTAGTATGCATCTCCCTACACCACAAATGACATCACACAATTTAAAGCCTTATAAATGTGTGATGATTAGTATAACAATTGATACTTTTAGAATCACAAGTCTATAGCTAGTAGTCATCTAATACCTAGACTTGTGTTCCATTACTCAAAAGAGGAATTCATTGGAACAAACATGCCCATCATATTCCTTGCATGTTGTACAAGTCTCCATGTTGTAACAATGGGAAACATCTTTGCAAGTGTTTAAGACTTCCTCAAAAAACTAATTCATTGCAATGACCATAGTCATAAGTTCCACACAAATTATCTAAAATGATCATTTAAAAAAAATCTTAGGTGGCCCCAATACAAGGAAGGTTAACACCTCAATTGAATTGAATCAAGAAATATTCATGAAGAGATGAAAAATAGAATATTATTATCAAAGCCAAGGTATCCATACCATGAAATCTAAAAGGTTGAATATGTAGGTCAACAAGACACTAACAACTTTAAACTTTGTAACATAACCTTTAACAAAGTATATGAGTTAATATTTTACTTTGAATCCCTACTTTTGTCTAGTGATTCAATTGAACAATGGATACTTTACTCTAGCTGAAAATAGATTCTCAAGGATTAATTAGGATTTCAATGCATTACCACAATGGAGGTAATGGATTAATTCACATGTATCCATTTCTCTTCAAATATTTTTCATATTCTAACCCATTGTTATGCAATAACCCATCAAAAGTTGATGTCTAAAACACCTTTAATGCCTAAGTATTTAGGGTTTGGAATTGATGAGCCATGATAATTTTGATTGTTGAGTGTTTAAGGGTTTGGTTTTGCATGGAATTGTTTATGATGCAAACCCTAATTTATCAAGAGCCCATATACTCATGAAAGAAATTAGGTTTGATGGGCTTAGGAATGTTGGATATGTGTGTCATCTTTATTGCATGCATGGTTTGTAACCTTTGAGCTCTTTACATTGCACTTGTGGCAAAATGAGAAGCCAATAATGTGGTTCCAAGGCTTGGCTTGATGAGCACTGCATCAATCCCAACCATTTTTTCTTGCAATTTGAGATCTTCTTTTTTGTGTCGCAACCTTGCAATCTTGTGTTTATAGTAGCGTCGCCATGTAGCTTGGATTAAGCATGTTGCCCATGTGCGCCACTGATGTGAATAGTACCTGCATTAATAGAAAGCAATTCATTGCCATGGAAAAATGTTGTGGAAGCTCTCAACTTTCATGTGGGCGATAAATAATGATGACCTACAAGGTGAATATGTATACATGGTTTTTAAATTGTTGGACTCCATGCTTATTGAAGTAGTGCAGCCTTTCAATTTTTTCAACAATAATCACTATTTTTATCCTTGATAAAAAAATGTGTAATATTAACAAAAAATTACAAGTAGCGAAATCAAAATCACAAACCTGGATATATATTGGAATTTATTGTTATGCAAATGTTGAAATTGACCAACCACAAACTTGAGATCTTCGACAGATAGGGTAAAAGCATCCACCTCCTTTAATGTTCGTATTGTATGAGTAGATGTAGGAGGATTGTTTTTAAGCATGGGATCAACAGCCCATGTAAGTAATTCCTCTCCATAGAAGTCTCCTGGTTTAAGAATCCCAATGTTGAAAGAGCTAGTATGACCACGATTGGTTGTCACATTCTCTAGTTCTCCATTGATGATGAACAACATTTCATACATTGGATCCCCATCAAAGGTTATGTACATGTCCTTTGTGTAGAAAGTAGGTTTCAATTGTTCACACAATACATTTAGGAGATTGTCATCCATTTGATTGAAAAATGGAACCTGTAAACACGAGGACACATTTAATGTGAAGTAAAACATAGTCCCAAAGTTATAAACAAAAGTACTCCAAACTACCAATTTGAGGAAACTAAAATAACATAATTAATAGGACTTAATAACAAGGACAACCCTTTGACACAAAACTCCTAGATTGAAAGATGAAGGTAAAAAGATTAGACCAAAAGTAACAACGTGAAGTTCAAAGGGAAGAGATAGTGAATTATAATGGAAAAAAGAGTTTTCATTCATGATTAGGAAGAGGATGAATGAAAAGCTAAAGAAGGTAGGGTGTGATGAACTCCATTATGTATGTGGGCTTTAAAAGGATCCCCAAAATCCACTAAATCTTTGGATTGGTTAAAGAACCAATGTAGAAAACATCTACTTTCAAGCAAAGTGATTAAACTTACCATTTGATGGGACAATTTGTAGACATAGAAAAATTGGGGAGTTTATAAAACTATTTCTTGACATGAACCTTACTTTTGAAAACTTAACACAAAATAACAAATACGACAATAAATTCCACCAATCCATATTCTTTGGTAGACATGTTCTATATTATGAAGGCACAAAAGTGTCCATAATATCATCAACTAATAAACACACTTACATTTTGAACAAGATCCAAACAAAGATGTCGTTTGATGTCACGACGAAGATACATAGGAAGGTTTTGCATTAGCTTTTCCTCATTTACCCCCAATGTTGCCACCCACTTGTATTGATGGAAACAACGAACATGTTCCACTAATTCATGAGGTAATCGACGATATTTCATCCAATCCTCAATATCGCGTCGCTTCACTCTCATGTCTTCAAGCCTCAATGTCATATATTGTACATATCTCTGGTAAACAACAATCAACATCATTGTTTTATTAGCTGCATAATGTTGAAATTGCCTCTTTTGGTTAATATTTTTAGCCCTCTTCAAAGTTGTTGGGTCATAAGGCTAAGTGAAACAATGTATTATGAAAAGAATGTACTAACTCCATGAAAAAAATGTACTAACTCCATGAAAAAAAACATCATGCAAACGAGTAAGTAGCAAGGTTTGTACTTAACCTGCATAAAACCTGCAAAGAAAAGCAAGCCCACGATGATGATACAAATGGTAAACACGACCTCCCATATATAGGTGCTTGCGGAAAAGGTTTGTGTGAGGGAACTGCATAGATAATGGGTTTAAAAAAACACTTATGTTAAGGTCTCATCAAGATATTAAAACTTTAAAAAATGTCAAATTTAATGAAAAATATCAAAATTTGTACATATATTTTATGCATTGTTGTGTGAAAATCATGGTAATTGTAGGAAATTTGTCAAATGACTAATGTGTTCATGTTGAGGAATTTAAATTAAGAATTAATTTAATTATTTTAATAAAAAACTTCTGAACTTGAAGATTATTTGCATAAAATAAAGACAATTTTACAAAGGATGTAAGGTAAGAAATTTCTTAATTGAAAATTTTGACAATAAAAAAATGAAATGATAATGACTTATCACTTACAATCCAAAAAACATTCACAATGTAAAGCAACATGAAATTTATAATTCAAAAAATAAAAAATATGCTTCAATCTCAAATTTCCAAAAGCTTTTATCACATGTACATGACATATAGAACAAACTTATAATTTATGAAACAATCAACTAAAATTTAATTAGTTAACATATTTTGATATGATTTTAAATTGTGCCTATTTTTCAAGATGAGATATAAATATATACACTTTTGAAATGTGATGTTTTAAGAGACTCTAAACATATTTAATAAATATTTTTAAATTCTTTTTAATGAACAAATCAAAAGGACCCCAAAAGGACACACAATCCTTGGATTTAATAACTTGAATGGCTCCTTAGAGTGCAATTTGAACAATCAAACAATAAATCACTTATTTGTTGAAATGGGAAAGGTAGTGTTTCAAAACATGGGCAGATCATTTTCCTTGGATTGCAACAAAACCTAATCTACCAAGAGATAGCAAGGCACTCACCTTAAGCTCAACAAACCAATCCATGCGCAGTAAAAGTATTTGTCAATGAACCTTATAGTTGATGTTGTTATGCCCTTATTAATAGCAGTCACATAGATACCGAAATCAAAGAAAGGGTTGGGGGTCGATATAGTATCACAATTCATGGTGATATTTGAAGAGTTCATCCAGCTAGCTCGATTAGCAGCAAGTGTATACCCTGGGTCAAGTGAACTGCAATCAAAGAATGCATTCGTACATAGGATGTTGGTCTCTTGTTGGCAATTGTACTTCCAACATGTGACTTGACGGTCCACTGCAAGGAAGTACCAGCTGCGCCTACTACCTGCAGGTATGCTATCATCAGATGATGTGTGTGCCTCTCTCTTCTAAAACACCATCAGACACCTACCACATGCAAGCATGTTATCATTAGATGATGTGTCTGCAGTCCCTGCCTACATCTGATGTCACCCTCATAGAATTTCCATCTGCTACCAAGAAATGGGTGAGAATAGGCATGGACTTACGTGGCTGGCAAGTAAATAAAGCAATAGATTGTACACATCAACTGCCCAAGGAGTTTCTATCAGCACCCGTGGATTCTTAAGCATTTTAGATGTCATAGTGAAGATCTGAAATAGGCGAGGCAAGTACTGGAAGAAAACAATGAAGCCTAGCATTTTCTTGGTGGCAACTGCAGTTGAGCCAGCCATTTTTGGTGTAATGATCCATATAACCAACTGCATAGCAACAATAAATCATTCAACTAGTTTTGGACATGATGCTCTTGCATCGCACATGAATCATGAGCATATCCAGCTAAATCTCTGAAATACCCTACCACCTTGGCAGCTTTAAAACTAATTATATCAGTTTCAGAAATGTTCAAATGTTCAAAACTTTATTTTCTTCAAATAACAAAAGAATTGTGAAGGAAAATATTGAATCTTCAAGAGTATTTTATTTGTCAAAATGGAAACTTAAAAATTGATTAATAATCCAACAAACATGTGTCAAAGTTGCCAAGGTACTATGGTAGAAAACTGCTTGGTAATTCCCTAAGTCAAGCCATTGTTTGTGATTAGGAAGTACCTGGGGAAGAGGTAAGAGGGCCGCCAAGTCTAGCCAAAAATCCTTCTTCAAGTACCGCATAGCAATTTGATAGGGATCCACCACTAACTCATGTCGGCCAAACGTCCGACTGGTACCTGCAAGGAATGCTGTCCGGAATAGAAGAGCCATATGAATCAAGTAAAAGGTGTCGGTAATGCTGCGAAGCACGGTCAGTGACATTGCCAGCTTCTTAGAAATTTTGATGCAAGTTCCACCTCCAGCAGATTGATATCCATCCACAACGGGAAGGTAATAGAAGAGGGGATCAACAAAGATAGCAACTAGACAAGAGATCACGAAAACCTTGTACCATTGCTGGAAAAGTTTTCTGCGGGGATCAATGACCCCGTGTGGAACGTTAAGATCCCCGGGGTAGTACACACGGTGATGGGAAATACCAAGCTGCAATGATCTCCCTACTTTAGAGAGCACTCTTAAGCCCTTCTCCCACCGCCGCTGGAAGAACCTGCTAACTAAGGCAGTAGAAAAACAAGAATTCCTCTTCATCAGGGAGACAAACTCCCCCCCGCTTCTTCTAGGGAAATTGGAGAAAAAGAGAAAGAAGCATGCAGCAAGCAGCAATAGGGAGACAGAAAAGCAGATACCCAAAAGAGCCCTCCGTGCAAAAATTAAGAGGCGACAGGAGAGCAATTATAGAGTCAAGGCGGCAAAGATAAATCACGTCACGAACTTAACTGAGAAATAGTCAATTCCTGCTACCGGCGCTCTAGGAGGGCCCTGGTAACATAACAACACGGCCCCGACACTATCTCCAGGCCCCAAGCAGTTTCATAGTGTCTTTTGGCACATTTTCATCCAGAAAGTTCTGTAAGGAGCATTTGCTGCTTACTTACTCACTCACTCTCCCACGCCATTGTCTCGAAACACACGCGCTCCAAGTCCAATTCCAATCGCACACATGCTGCCCGACCTGATACTCAGGAGACAACTTCAAACCGCGTGCTGCCGTCCAAACTTCACCGGAAAAGTCTCACGTTTCGACTTTCCAAGTATTTTCGCGAGACGGTGAATAGTAAACTCTTTGCGGCTCTTTTCATGGGCGCATGTCCCACCGTGGCATACATAGGCAGACCCCTCTGTAGCGCTATGGGCATGACAATGGAAATGAGGCCACTAGGGGCCTGTTGGTGGGAGGAGGTGGAGGACCAAATTGTACTAGATAAGGTGGTCCCTAGGGCGCATTCTGCATCCTGGTGAGTCTCTAGGGCAAGGCTGATAGGCAGGGCAAGGCTGATAGGCGGAGGCCTAAAGGCGAACTAGGTGCAGAATGCAGGCACCTTATTACATATAGTAAATGACGTCGTGAAGCACCATTTCATTCATCTGTTCCGTCATCCATCGGTCCATCTGCCCTGTCATGGTCTGTTTACTCCGACCTGGTGGAGAAAGAGTGGAATACAGATGTAGTGCGATGGAGAATAATATATATTAGTGTTGTAAATTTTTAAATTTATTTTGGGGTTTTTGGACTTAGGTACACTCATCCTGTCTCTTTTTCAACAACTGAAAGAGTTGGGTTGGGCTTTTTAATTTTTTAAAATTAAAATTATTTAAAATATTATAAATTTTCAATGCTTTTTACATTGCCATAATTTTTTATTATAGTTCAATGGGTGCCAGAGCGAGCAGCTGTTAAGCACACTTTTATTAGATATTGACAATTTCAAGGCTTGCATTTGCCATAATAATAATGGCAATGGATGTCAGTTGCCATTTTAGCACACAAACTTAATAGATTTTATTGGTAATTGCAATGATTAGATTGCCCAGAAAAACATTTTTGCCAATAATAATAATATGCTGGATGCCAAAGGTATCATTATGATGCATGTGAAAATTGGCTACACCAAAAACCCTAACCATTATGAACAGGGAGGGGGTCTGGATACTGGAACTTATCAACATACAAAAACAAAGAAATAATTTTCAACAGATTGATACCTACTAAATACAGTAAACTCTCTCTAAACTAATACTGTGTAAACTGATATTCTCTCTAAACTAATATGCGGGCACAGGCCCGTGGCGGGCCTCATACTTAATCTAATAATTCTTCATAAATTGATATTCAATATTTTTTTTCGATAACATAACATTTTATAACCTAATACATCATACATATGACACCAAAAAAGCAATGAAATCAGAGGAAACACTTTCGAAAGTACAAAGCTAGATGCACTGGAAGAAACTATCAATATTTCTCTGATCCTCCACAAGGTTCCGTTACCTTCCTCAATGATCCATGACCTTCTACTAACCTCCATGACTTTCCATGCTGTTCTGGCAGGTTCCACAATGATTTTTGTTACCCCTCATATAAATTGTGTAAACTAATATCCTCCATAAATTAATATCTTTTGACCGATCCCAAGGATATTAGTTTAGAGAGAGTTTATTGTAAATAACTTACTACTTACTTACAACTTGAACAACATTGGGGTATGTTGGGGTATATTTGCTGTCTCTAGTCTATTCCCATGGTCAGCTTATGTTGCTATCTCACAGGTCACAAGCAGATTGATACCTACTAAGTAAGTAACTTACTACTTACTTACAAGTTGAGCAACGTTGGGGTATATTTGCCATCTCTGGTCTATTCCCATGGTCAGCTGTATGTTGCTATCTCACGGGTCACAAGCAGTGCAAACATCAAGATTTTCAGCGGCCAGGGTCCTGATGGATACATGCGAAATGTCATATATAAAGAGGTTTTGGAAATGTAGTTTGTAATTGTAATTTTGTAATATGTACCATCAAATACACACACACCTGTGCATTAGGCACAGAATGCAGGCACCTTATACCTACCATAAAGGAAGTTTTGAGGGAAGATTCTGCTAAAAATTAGAGCTGTGGTTTCCGCCAAAACCTAAAGGCAAACTACATGCAGAATGCACCCTAGGGGGCGCTGTGCCTAGCTTTAATGAAGTTTTAAGGCCAGACTCTGCTAAATTTAGAGCTATGGTTTCGCCCAAGACCTGAAGGCAAACTAGTTGCAGAATGCACCCTAGGGACCACCTTACACAGCAAAAAGGAAGTTTTAAGGGCAGATCTTGCTAAATTTAGAGCTGCGGTTTCTTAAAAGCCACCATTTATGTCAAAATTGGCAGTGTTTTTTTTTTTCCAAGGAGGCTTTTTTCTACAATGTTAGATGCCTGACAAGTGTGCAAATTCTGCCCTCGAAATCCTTTAGAAACCAGGCCAGCTAGGGCCCATTCTGGCTGCTAGCAAGTCCTAAGGTGAGCCCATGTAGAATCGATCTTCAAAATGCTCTAATGCTAAACAGCGGGCCGGCCAGGGCTCATTCCCGCTCCTCAGGCTTGCCTAATGACTTGATAGGAGCTGGAATGGCCCCTAGGTGGTCCACTTTCTAGTACATAAAGGCAGGATTAAAAGGCGTCCTTTTGTTGGGGGACGGAATCTGCCGCAAAATGGGGTTTTGCGAGGGTTTTGGGGCCTCACCTTCTTCACCATTCTTCTTCACCTTTCCCTTCTGGAATTAGGGTTCAATTAGGGTTTTTGCTCTCTCTCTCGGCCCCTCTGTCTCTGGCTATCGATCTGTGTATGGTTTGTTTTGTGCTCATGCTTGTGCTTAGTGAGTTACCGCAGAACCCATCTCCGCTAGGCGAGGAAAGAGAATAAAAGCGTGTGTGGTCGGGTAGGAGCAACGGGAGAGTGCAGTAATGTAGGGAACTTAGAGAAGAGGGGCTTTCTCGTAGTAACAACAAGCACCCAAGCGCGCAACAGACAAAAGGGCTGACATTTTGTAGTGAGAGAACAAGAAGGGGGTGATGGCGGCCACTCTTACAACTACTCCAGGAGCACCCTCAACATCTTTGCAACGACTACACCATGTCGAGAAGGTTGTCAGTCGTACCTCTCTGTCTGTCTGTCTGTCTGTCTGTCTGTTTCTCTCTGGATGCTTGTTTTTCTGCCACTGCCAAAAGCTTCAGGTCAAAAGAAAGCTTACAAGCACGTTTCTCTTTGAGGATACTCCACTGTTGTGGTACCTGAAAGAGGGGAAAAAAAAACTTCTTGTTGAAGATCGCTCTTTTGGAGCAGTCATGCTTTGAGAGATATGATCGTGTGATTTTATTTTTATTCTTATCAAAAATTGGAAAAAATTGTTGGGTCGTGCTTCTTTGGATCCAGAAGAATTATAGAGATCACAGAAGTACAATCTGTTGCCATGTTGGGATTTCACAAATTCTGGTGCCATGTTTTGGAGTTCACGAATTCTGTTTTCAGTTACAAAAAGAAAGGGTAAGAATGTACCTGTCTAAAACCTGAGAGCTAGCACAGTAGAATTGATACTTTTTGGGGAACAGAACAACTGAAATGGCATCCCTGTGTGAGACAGAGAATTGTGCACACAGTGGAGTTGGCAGGTGGGGTGATGGAAGAGCTGGCCAAAGCTGGAGGCCCTCGCAATGAGGTTGTTACAGTTCAATGTCAGGAATTCATGCAAGCTGTCAAAGTAATGCTGCTATCCTCCTTTTCTTCTTCTTCTTCTTCTTCTTCTTCTTGACTCTTGTTGATATGACTGTTAGGTGACTGTCTCTTTCCAAAAGTTGCAGACATTGGAGCACTCTCTCCCTGTTGTCTTGATCTGTCATGCCACTGCTGCTCTATGCCACTCTATGTAAACTTCAACACACATCATAGATGCATGTATTCAAAGTGGGAGGTATTCTTATGTATGCTTTCTTTAGCTTGATGGCGAGTGGCAATAATGCATGGTATTGAGGATATGCTTCTTGAGTCCACACCAAGCCAAATGTCATGACCAAGTAGTTATTCCCATTGCCTCTGGAAATGTAGTTTTGATCACTAAGGGTTTTTAGCAGATTGTTATAATCTTATATACACTCCACTGTCAGGAGCTGATGAACTCAATGGGCAATAAATGATAGCTAGTCATTGCCATTTCATGCCACAGCATGTTCTTTCTTGTTTTTTTTTTTTTTTTGGTGTTGCTGGAACTGACACAAGATCTGTTTTTTTAGTTACCTTACAATGTTTTTCTTGAGTTCTGTTCTGCAATCATATTAAGTCCAAAATGAGCACTTAAGAGATGCTTGTTGAATATGGTACTTGGAAGGCACTGGTCCTGCAGAGGAATTTGAAGTTGAGAATGGTGAATTCAAGTTGACACAATCAAAATATGATGGAAGTTTAGACAGCCATGTACTGCCATGCAATCTGTTGTGCTCATCCAGTAAGAGCTTTTTTCCTATTTTCTTGCTTAAAAGTTTGTTCACAGATGGTGGAAAGAAGAACTGTCATTCTTCAAAGACTGGGTGTGTGTCAATCTTCTCACACTAAAATCAGTGGACTTGAATCTAAGCATGATAGGGATGTTCCATCAATTGTTTGTTTCATATGGTGTGAAACAGGAGATCCAGACAACATTGCGTGATGAGATCAAGAGCATGTGTGAATATCGGCCTTATGAGCATTGTGACTACCCTGCTCGAATGGCGGCTGAAATCAGTGTTAAGAAGTTGGATTGTGTTCTTGGCCAGATAGCAACCATGCAAGGTACGGTGGCTCAGTACCAATCAGCAAATCCCTAGCATCCAATAGCCTTTCAACTTATGTAAAACAATCACATCCCATTTTGCTTTACACATGCAGTAGAGTGTGAGTGATCAAAATCTTCTTGTTTTTGATGTTTGCATTTTCTATGTTAGCAGTCAAATCAAGAGAAAAAAATTGGTTACGATTGTAGACTTGGGTTAAACTCTGCATGGTGCTTGCTTGTGATTGCATCCCAAGTTAGGTGTCTGTTGTCAGAGACAATTCAAAAACGGGGTCAAAAGGTGTTCCTTTTGTGGAAATCATGAACAACACCAAGGACAACATGGGATGTTATTGGTGATTATAAGTCTAGGGTAAAGCACCAGGATGGGGGTTGTTCCTACATGGCTGAAAATGAATAATGTTAAATACACTTTTCATTAGAGGTTCAGGCCTAAGATTAAAAACATGTGAACTGACGAAAAGTTGAATTGCAATATCCTACGGGGTTGAAAATAGATAATGTTTCATCCACTTCACAATAGGGGTGCAGGCCTGAGAGACCAAGGAAAATGTGAATGGATGAAAAGTTGACAAGCAATCGTATTTGGCTGAAAAAAATAGATAATGTTTCATTCATTTACATGGACTTTGCACTTAGTCCACCACTGCAAAGTCTATTAGACTATGAGCCCAAAAAGTTGTGAATGGTTGTGAACAGGAAAAAGGGGAAAAAAATTTGGCTCCATATTTTGTGTTAAGGCACTTGAATATAATCTATCATCACTTTACAAGGCCAACACAAATGATACTTGATTTTGGATGGGATGGTCTTTGGATGTGTTTTGAGGGCCCTCAAAAATTTCATGGTCATTGATGGACCCTCACTCTAGTGTAAATTAGTGTTGGGTGAGTATGTCCATTTCAATGGACCACTTCTGTACTAGTATTAAAGATTTTTCAGTTTACACATTAGAGGTACCCGGAAAGTAAGGAAATCACAGTACCAGAACCCTGAGTTTGGTCATAAATGGGGGTGAGCTTAAAAACAAACCTGCAAAAAATTATTCAAGGGGGTTGAAACTCAAAAACCAATCAATTTTTATAGGGAACTGAGTTCATCCCGTCTTCAACCCCTCTTTTTTTTTTTTCCTGAGCGCCTGTGCTACGGCTACATATATTTTCATCCTTCTTACCTGTTCTGTTACTATAACTATTCTCGAACCTTGTGCATTAAATGCTGAGTTTCAGCATTTCATACCCAGATTTAATAAAATTTCCTTAATTTGCGGATACCACTGATTTGAAAGAAAGGTTTGGGGGTGAAGGGAGTCCCAAAGACAGAGTGAAGGCAAGGTGATATTATTTATTGGGTAAGAACATGAATATTAAAATGTTCTTCAAATAGACATATTGGCTGTGTCTATATAACAACCTACATGTTTTGACAGTATCTTGAGTATAAACATGAATAATCAACAATCTCATACCAACTAGTATGAGACATGCATATGGGTATCAAATACTCATGTCAAGATTCTATGTAAAGTGCCACCATGAGCCACCAAGAAATGGTGCTTGTCTTTAGTGTACAAGTTAGAGGAATTGTTCCATTGGAGAATACATGGTGCTATGCAACTCTTACCACTCATGAACAATACAAAACACAAAGCCCTAATTTTCTTAGAGTTTTACTACACTTAACATACACATACCTAGAAACACAAAAAAAATTCATACACAATATATGAATAGGACTCTCTTAAAAGAGGAAAGCTCTAGGTCTGAACAAGTGCAATGGTAGCATCAATGGTGGAGGCAAACATTAGACTGAAAACTATGTCCGTATCTTTTTATGAAATGATATTGATTGATTTTGGTTCTATGTACTCAAGTGCATACTCAAACACATACCCACCAAAACCTTGTATACCAGATTGACACTAGCCTAAATGTGCCCTTTGTTTGTAACAAAAAAAAACCTAACTATGATAACATCACTGTGCTCTTTTGAGCCCCTTTATCACGTATTATTTTGTGGGTATTGACTAAATTCAAGAACTTAAAATTGTAGGTTGGACACCCACCTTATAGATGCACCTAACAGATTGTAAGTAAGAAAATTGATAAATTGAAATTCGAAACCTACATTAATGAAAGTGGAAATGAATTTATGAAAAAAAATATGATCATGGAATTTTATTTTGATATTATAAGATTCGACAAGAAAATGAAAATATATTAATATTTGAATCTGATGTCAATTAACTATTGTAACTAGTGTGGCCTGTGCCATTAGCCCGAGTGTTACCACGTCCTCAACTGATTTTTCCTTCCAAAACCTGGTTTTTTGGAATTTATTTGAATTTTCAGGGGCGGAAATCACTTTAAAATCAATATCTCCCACATTCTGAATCCAAATCTTACCAAATAAATTCTATTAAATCCTGCTCATCAAGATCTTTCCAACAACACCAAAGGCACGTTCCAATTCCTCCAAGATTTTCAGATATGATTTAATTTAGTTTTCAGTGAAGAAATCATTCAATATTCAAGAACTCTTGCACTGCAAGTCCAAACGTCATGGAACCAAACCCATGCACCCCTTGTCGTCTGAGAGCTTTCCAAAGACACCAAGAACACGATCTGAAGCATACCAGTTAAGTGGATCTAGTAACTACAAAACAAAACATAATAAAACAAAACAAAACAAACTACCTTCCTTCATAGATGGATGGTAGTGCAAAGCTCAAGCAGATAAATAGTGTGTAGTTGGCCCAAGTGTAAGTCACCCAATATATAGTTCCCAATGTGCTCCCATCAAGCTCCCCCAAGCTCCTGCTGTGTTCCCAACACTTTTCCCAAAGTTCTCAAGGCACTCCCCAACATTTCTTCAATAGCAGCTCACTTTGTCCCATTTCCTTTGGCCAACTATGCCCTCTCTTCAACCTATATAAGTTGGTGGGACACTATTTACATACTTTATAATGTTTTTTCAGGGGGTTCATTCCTTCTGCACAATTCTTCCGTGAAAACTAAAATACAAAAGAAATCTCGAGAATAGCATCTATTAACTTCTGCTAAAGGGAATCAAGGGGTGATGTATGAGTAAATTTTCAGAATATCCTTTGATTGAAATTGCTAGCAGAGTGTTGCTGAAATAAGATTTTTGTAACCATAGTACAGGGGCAAGCTTGCAACCTGTCTGTCTGTTGAACTTCAAAGATTTCATGTCCAAAATTGAATATTCCTGAATATTCCTGAATATTCCAAAAGAGTTTCAACAGGAGTAGCAAAATAACACGAACATGTTGCATCAAACCTCAAACATGTCTCAGGTGCAGGAACTACATACATACCTCTTCCTCGTCCCTTGGATATCAAACATTTCTCCAGGATGCTTGCATTTAAACCTGTTCAAACTCTGCAAATCAAAGTAAAATTAACTATGACTTTAAGTAGATTCACTTCTCCTGCACAAGAAAATCCAGACCTATGTACATGGATCTTACCTCACAGCAAGTCAGAATTATGAACCCGAAAACCACTTTCAGCAATTTTGTTGTTTGGAAGAACAGCTACTGCTATGGAGCCTCTCAGGACATGAGTTTGTGAGAGTGTTTCAGTCAGCTGACATTGCCATAGTTACCACAGCATGATACCGACTCCAGTATACAAAGTGATGAAGATTTTGTGTCCATTGGTGGAAGCTTCCAAAGTGCACCCATCAAGTTGACAACACTTTACAAAATTGGATATGGCAGGAAGTTGTCAGAGGTGAATCCGGAGCATCTTAGTAACCCATGTTCCACAGTTGGGCTGGCCGCAAATTTCAACTGACCTTGTATTCTTGCAATCCAAACATGGTCCTAGATGCCCTGTATGCAATATTGTGCCAGTTCATATCTATGAGGTTTCAGAGAAAACTCCACATAACAGTTTGAAGATAACCTTTGTGTCAGTTCCAGCAATAGCACAATAGCACAACAAACACAGCAAGAATTAGTGCAGTCATAACCTTGTGGGCATCACAAAGTATCAGACAATCACCTTCATCATGAATGGAACTGACAAGCTGTCACTCCTCCAGATGGGAATCATCAGTCTGCAATTTTGGGTGAATACGATTACATTGTAATCTGGTAAAATGTTGGGCAAGAAGCTATAAAACAGTCTGCATCATGAGTTTCTGTTGCATTTCCAGAAGCAGTGGGAAACACATGATTATGGCTAGCACTCAATGTTGTGCCAGTTCAGAAGATTAGCTACTTCCTTCATCAAAGATGGAAGAATTATATGACTATAGTACGAAGGCCAGGGCTGAGAAGGGGTGAACTACAAATAGAAATTATGGTCTCATTCCAGCAATCTGGTAGGGATAAGGCTCAGAGAAATCAACCATAAAACTGATGACACTAGCAAACAAAACAAGCTGACTTGCAAACACAAAGCTACTGACCTGCCAATGACCTTACATGCAACAAGATAGAGATGGTGAGACTTACGGCAATCAAGAATCAGATGATCTGGAGGCCTTGCATAGCAGTAGCAACACAAATGTGCATGTTTCTGGAGGTTTGGCTCTGTCTGCTTGATGGTGACAGTGTCTGTGAGAATTGCACTAAAATGAACCTCAACCTTTGATGAAGCTGAGAAGGCAGATGAACTTGTAGCCAATTCCAATCCTGGAACTGTTACATCAGAAATAGGTGCGGCAACCTGTGGAGAAAATGAGATGAACATGTCAATTGGGCAAGAAACTGGCAAATGCTGTGTAAAGGTTAGGCAGTACTGGAAAATGTTAAGATATTTTCTTGAAAATCTATATCTTCATAAGTATTGACAACCTCTTTCATATTTGCAATTTAAGTCAACATGACGAGAATTGAGAGATGACTCAACAAATAGAAAAAAAAACCAAGGAGAGGTTTGAACAACAGTGACAGTCACCACATATTCTACCTTTAACAGCCATTTATGGTCATGACCAGCTACCATAACATCCTCACTAACTTAATCAGCTCCTGGCAGTGGTTGGAGGTCAATGTCATACATGAACCAACATACTGAGTTTCAATATCAAGTATCAGTAACAGGAAGACACAGCCATGATGCCAGTTAGCTCAATAGTATCCAAATAAGAAATAGAAGACCCAAGGAAACCAAAAAGAAAGAGGAACACAAAAGAGAAAGGGGAAAAAACATCAAAGAGCAAGGACTGAGAAACAGCATTTCAGGTGGGTGTCAAGTGGTATGTGATCTTCAAACATGCTGAAATGAAACTCATCAGCACCTATTTTCCAAGAGAAAACTTCCCAGGGGATTTAGAGAAGTCGCATACCTCATAAAAATATGGGAAGAGCAGAGATGCAGTTGGTACACCAGAGGTTGAGGAGACCTGCATTTCTATGGCTTCTTGAGTTCTAATCAAAGACTCAGCTGACCCTGTTGATAGTCCCAGAAAACACTCCTTGGAGACTTGTCGAGATGCAAAACTTCGTTCCTTGTTGCTCATTTCAACCTCAAGCTGTTGCTTCTCTCGATCTTGCTCAAAAGCAAGAGGGTTGTATCCAAGCTTGGGGCGAGGTAGTAGAAATTGGGATACTGATTCAGTAACTGGAGTTGCATGCTGAAGAACAGTGTCCATCATCAAAGGGTTATACACAGATGAAGATCGGAATTGAGGTTCTGATGGATTGGGTTGAACTGGCTCAAAGGACATATCATGTGCTTTCTCCTGCTGGTCTGCAACAATTGCCTGCGGTTTTCCCAACACAAAATTAAGATCTCTGAAACCCTTCAAGCAGGAAAATTCTCTTTTCAGACACTGCATGAGTGCATGAATGACTAATTCTCAGAGGCTAATGATGGCAATCACATGCAAGCACTCTACAACAGTAGGACCTATTTCAACAGCAGTAACAAATCCCTACACATGTTTATGACAGCTTCACTGCTCCCATCTAGTCTAATTGTTCCAAAATTGTGACCAAGTGGTATAATTCCATAATTTCTGGCTGAAAGAGACCAGGTTCTTCATGCTCAGTACATACACAAAGCACCAGTTCAAATTGTTACAGCTGAAAAATACATTTGCTTGTCCAGGCTTAAGTAGAATAAAGATAATACATCAAAAGCATACCCCACATGTTCTCCCAAGCAGTAAATTCCCCTTACCTTTGGAAACAAATGTGGAAACAGTTCCATAGGTGAAAGCTGTGGTGTTCCTTTGGCTGGTGGTGGTACAGTGTCAAGAACTCTGCTGTCTGGCTCAAGTCCTAATTCTGATTTGAGTGTGCTTGCTTTGGGTGAGCACAGCTCCTCTCCTTGAAATTTGCCAGCAAATGAGATACACAGAGGGCTGGGGGGTGCTGCATTATCTAATGAACTTGTGGTTAAATTGAGACTTGCTGGAGGAGATACCCTACCCTCTGAGGTAAGATTCAGCAGTTCTGTTTCAGATATGTCAGGATATGGACCAGAATCAATGCTGCAAGTTTGGGCCATGTTTTTCAACCTGAAAATTGACAAAACCTGTTTCATCTGCACAAAAAGTCTAAGAGTTATGACTAGGGTTGCATCCACAGTTTCACCCTCCAGAATAGAGGGCACACAGACCTATCTGTGTCCTTGCCTAAAAGGGGTAGTCCAGATCTCATCACAAATAAACCTGGTGAACATTCACCTTTCATACCAGTGGAAAAATCTGAACTCATACCAAGTTTCAGCACAAAAACTATCCAAGGCAAAAATCACAAATCAATGCACCTTGCAGTGGAGGATGAAAACAAGCATTAATTCAGGCCCCTCATGTTTGCAATCCTTGTTGGTGACTGCAACAAACTCTCTAGGAGTTGTTGGTCATAAAAATTGACCAATATCTCTGAGCTACTGTATATGCATTCAGCAGTGATGAACCATTGAAAAACCCAAAGCCTATGAACTCTGGGAACTCACTTTGTATACACCCTAGCCTCTATAATACAAAAATATCCCTTTAAAGGTTGCGAAGCAGATGGGAATTTTGAAGCTAGAGAGTGAATTTCCTTTCAATCCAGAAAAAGAAATATACAGTAATCTAAAATTTATGTCCAAGCCTTCAGACCCTTTTGCTAGATGATACATAGGGAGGGTAGATGGTGCTACAAGACCAATGGAGAATATCAAGACTTTACATACCTGTGAGAAAGAAAGATACAGAGACCTGCCAGACATCTGAGTGGCACCAGGAAGCACAGACTCAAGCTCTGCACCTGTGATTGATACAGGATAATCATGCAAGGTGTCAAACCCAACTGAAGGAGCATAAACCACCATTGACTCCATCATGGGCCCCACCATCTGCATCATGGACCCTAGTTGTCATGAACTTAGCTGAATGGCTTCTCTTTCAACTTGCATAGCCTTGATTCAGTCAAGGAGAAGCTTGAGAGAAGCAAAACTAATGATTGGTTCACACTAATGATTCAGCAAATGGTCAGTACCAGCCCTATGTTGGCTCAGCTTTCAACATAGAAATGAGGCAATGCCATCTCTCTGCTATACAGATAGAACCACCAAGTGTCCATCCCTGTTGGATATAAACAAGGAATCCAGTTTCAGTGACACCAATAGTCTCATGTAACAACACCCTAGAGGAATGAGAATAATGGAAGTTTCACATACCGGCTTCATACCATATGAAGAAGATTGGTAAACTCCGTATGTCTGTTGTGTCAAGATGTTGTAAAGAAAAAGAATGCATGTGCCAGGAGCTATATGAGGAACTGCCAACAGATGCTTTGTTGACACACAGAAACGGCTCATCTGCTTGTACATTGCTAGTGTCTCATCGTTGCAGCCTATCACCTGATTCCAGACTCATGAACAGTATACATCCAAAATTAGAAGTGTGCACACTTTGCCAGTCCTGTCCATGAGTTCTCTTCTATTCTTCCTCATCAAGACAACTTGCCTGTTTGCCACACCAATGGAAGAGACGCTGCTGGAAGGGCATTGAGAACTTACTTGGCCAAAAAAAGAACTTGGTGTCTCATTCTCTTGAACAGGGGAAACAGAACATGATAAGCTTGGTGTGCCATAATCAAGGGGAGGAAAAACAGAAGATGGCATGCTAGTTAGACTGCATTCAATACTTGTGGGTCTCCAGTTGGGTTCACTCATACTGCTGCTGTAGTATGCATCAGGATTGTTGGTTTTGGGAAAAGATAACTGGTGAAAGTCAGGGGATATCAAATATTCATAGTCATGAACAGTGGGATACTGTGGTATTCTGTTCTCATCAGTCCCATCGGTAGCAAGGTTAAAGCTTTTCATACGTACAAGGGATGTTCCAGACTCATGAGAAGAGGTGAGGCTACTTGGGGCAATGGAGGAATTGTTGACACCTCTTGAGTCAATGAGAAGAGAGACAGGAGGTATTGCATCAGATGCTGCAGCTAAATCCATATCAGATAGCTCAGAAGACATTGACCCTACTACAAGGGTCTCTGAAGTAACAACAGATGACTCTTCTGAAGATCTGAGGCAATGTGCTGAGTATTCTCCAACCACAAATGGCCTTGCAGTAACACGTAATGGTGTCCCAGAACTGTTAATGAAAGTTGACTTTAAGACCTCCACATTCTGTGTCAGCTGGGCACTAGATGAATCTGAACCATGTGGCATTGTCACAATGGGTGACATGGAGATAGATTCAAGCATTGGGACTGGCTGAAAATTTGTACCATGTGATTCCAGTGAGATGTGATGTGGGAGAGTGGGAGCCAAAGCAGTTGACATTGTCAATGAGTTAAATGTTGGAGTTGGATCAGGCAGTGCTCCTGATTCTTGTGATTCTGTTGGTGTGCATGTGAGTGTTGACGCATGTTCCATTGTTATGGCACTTTCTACTGTTGGTGCAGGTAGCGGAGACCCAGGCTGCACACTTCCATGAGTATGAGCAGGTTCATCAGGTTGTAGTGTGCCCCCTGCCAAGGCAAAAGATCAATTTACCCCAAGGTCATCTGCAATTAGCCATATGTGCAAGCAAATTCAAGTACATCTAAAAAATGTTCACTCTTATGCTTAATACTGGTAACAGCAAACTGAGAATTTCTGGACTTGAAAAATGTCACTAACAGAAATAACTAAAACTTGTCCATAAAATGCTGATAAAAAAGCACTGCATGACTCACCCTCAAGTTCATTGGCATGTAAGTAATCATCAGGCACATTCGAAAATAAATCTGGTTGAAGTCGCTGCACACATGCAAATATTCTCATCTAACCCTGAGAATTGAGGTTTGAGAGGCCCACTTGCCTACTGAGAGCTTGAACAATTCGAAAGCAGTCCAGCAATGGAATGGAAAGAGTTTCAAATCTTGTGGTCGTAAAATCAAGTGCAAAAAGAAAATATTAGTGGAACTTAGAAGGAAGATAGTTACACTTGATGCCATCAAACTAGGAATTGATGTCTGATGTAGGCCATGAAGTCCAAGTTGCAAAAGCAATTGATATACATGGATTTCTTGCCTACAAAAGCAGGATACTCATGGAGAAAAATACAGAACCTTGCAGAAAAGTTCACTAACCACCCACCTCCTTAAGAAAGTAAGTACACTTCAGCTTCATCCCCCGTACAGAAGTATCATTGTTAAGACCTCTTGCTATCACAGCTTCTTCCCAAGATCTGCCACTTCCAAAGGTGAAACTCAGCTTACTGCATTTATTCATTTGGCCTCTCCTATGCCAGCCCTCAAAATGACTTGAGGTTGGATACATTACAGTACAAGTTACATGTGGCTTAAACCTGGCCCTTCAGTCATGACTCAAATCATGATCAGTCGAATGAAAATACAATATGTAGCATACAGAATCTGCAACTCTCACCATTTACATGTGATTGGTTTGGAAGAATCTGCAGCAGAAAGTCATTGCATTTGCAACAGAAGCCCATGAAAGCCATAAATCAAAATGGGCAAAAAGAAACTACCCCATGGAAACTGTAGCTATGTGGTAAAAAGGAAACAGATCCAACTGAACCATTGAGCCTCCTTGAGCAAAGAGGTCTCTCATTTCCGCATAGTCTGCTTCAGGATGCACGTTTTCAATGAGCAAGTGGGGCGATCTGACACTTTCCTGCAGAATGTATCAAGGACATGAGTGTGCAAGAATAACACAAGCACTTATGGCACAACCCTAATAAACAACCACACAAGCTGCCAGATTCATAGTACATAGCACAGTAGCAAACCCTTCTGCAATGTCCAGGGAAGTGCAAAGGAGCAAATCAGCAAGTTCAACTATAACGTTAACTTGCAACCAAGAATTTATCCATGATTCATACTTGTCCATTGTAGGGAGCACTTTCCCATATACATACACAAAACTGAAAGTGCCACCCAACTCTGGATGCCATACTGAAACTTCATCTTCACAACACTATAAAACTCTGAGACAACTCTCTTGAAAGTTTGAAAACATGAGCATCTATCACCACCCAAGAAGAGGTTTGCTGTTGAGACATTTGGTTCAAATAGCATAACAAACTTCCTCTACTGAGCGCCATTGATTGTGAATGTACCTGGTGCTCTGGGTCCACTAGTAAAGACTGTGCCTTCAACACAGCAAGTGGAGAAAATGCGCTTGATTTTGGGTTTGTCATAACAGAGCTCTCACCCACGGAAAGAGGCTGGTCACAAACATAATGCAGTAAGTACCTAAGAACAGCGACACATCGTCAACAGGAAATATGCATGTTGTGGAGCTGACTTGAGTGGAGATTAAAGCATAGTAATAATGCTTATGAAGAAGCCAAGACAGGCAGAATGTGACTCACTGGAAATTGAGTTGCTGATGGCTCAGAGATAAGTGGTGACAACACTTGATCACTCCAGTAATCATGTGTCATCCCAAAGAAACCTGGACTAGAGTCCTCCTCCTGTTCTTCAGCTGAAGGGAGAGTGAAACCATCCCGAAACAAATGAACCTTCTTCCCCTTTGACTTTGATTTCTTCATCTGTCATAACATCATGCATGCAAATATGTCAACATGGCCAAAACACTCCTCATCCTACCAAAGAGAATTGTCTCCAAGTCCTAACCTACAGACCTGTTTCAAACCATTGCCCTACTGTGGACACTGGTGACTGGGCATTCTTTCAATGCGGAGACTTTCAATTAGCCTTTTGCTGCAACTTTACTAGTTCCATCTTCCAATTCCAGTTCTTTAACAAGTCTCTTGATGGTAGAATGTCAATGATGACCTATTAACATGACCTTGCTCATGTTGACTCCATTTGTTCCAGTTTACAATCCTGTGCCCTATTTCTAGAATTATTTTGGCATCCCCTTAAATTCCACCTGCCTGTCCATTCCATTTGTACTTCACCACTCTTTCTATAACTCTTTCTCCTTTGATGACTCACCCCACTATAAAGGAAGCTGGGGTCATAAGATTGTGTTATCAAATTGAAGCTAAAAGCAACTCCCTCGAACAAGACAACATGACCAAGCTAATGCATGAAGCACAGACCTTAAGTTTTCTTTTTGGCTCCTTTGACACTGCCATGATGTCATTCTTTTTCTTGTAGACCTGAAGGGGCCCTTCTGGTACAACTGCTAACATAGCAGATCCTTCCCCAGCTGCACTAAACTCCTTGTCCTGTCAAACATATATCTTCAATAGTATAGATCTGGAGACTGGCTACAGGGAAGTTGCAGTTATACATCTGAACAACTGGTGCTAGTGCTGAGGACCCACTTGCTATTATGAGCCACTATGTTTGACAGCTGGCATTTTACGGCAAACAGGGCCCCACATGGCTGGTACTCATTGCTAATCATATGGTTCTGGGGTAGTCACCTCCTGAGAAGAGCATGGGCAAGAAGCAGAGAAATTCAATAGACACACACAGAGACATGATGAAATGAGGAACTTGCATAAAGAAATTGGCATGCAGGGTACCTTTTCAAGGAAGATGTCACAAATAGGTGCTACACTGAAGGTGGATGCATTTGAGAGTGTGGCAGACTCAATACACCCTACCTTTTCAAATGACTTGGACGATGAGGAATCCACTCTCAAGATCTTTGCTTGCTCAGCAATTTCAGCTGAGGTTGATATAGGTAGGAGATCACAAATAGGTGCTGCATTAGAGGTGGATGCATTTGACAGTGTTGCAGGCTCAATACAACCTCTCCTTCCAAAAGACTCAGATGATGAGGGATGCACTATCAAGATCTGAGATTGCTCAGCAATTTCAGCTGAGGTAGATCTAGCTTCCTTTGATTTGAGCTTTGCCGTTTTCACCTGGATCACAGATTGAAGAGGATTTCATGAGCAGATTGTAGACAACAGAGAGATACTGTAGGTTATTCAATGCACTACCAATGCATGCACAAGCACATGTTGAGTTAGAGGAGTCCTGAGATAAGACCTTGAAACCTCCAATCATTAGCCACATAATGTGCTTATCAACACTCCAGAATCAGCTGTTTTCAGTCACTAGCCCTGCACTTCATGCCAGCCTTGGCATACACTTCTCCTTGAAGCAGCCAGCTAGGAAACGTATCATTGTGAAAACATAGATGAGCATAAGCAGCAGAATACTAGCATCTGATCAACCTTGAAACAAGGAGATTACAGAAGACAGTGTAGGAGAGGAGGAACTGCAGGCACAGCATCTTGAAAGAATAGCTTATAGTCAGACAAGTAGAGAAAATACCAGTTTTTTGCTATGTGAAAAAGGCAGATCTCTATGTATAGCAGGCTTTTTCTCCTTTTTCACCTCCTCTACAAGCTCATGTATAACCTACCAAGCAAAACAATACATGTCATATAGACAACCATAAAACCAACTAACTTTTTTCTCAATAGGCAGACATGAAGCAAACCCAAAGTTTTGCACCTTTGGTAACACATCACTGTGGGAACCTCTCCAATCAGCCTCTCCAATCAATCAATAAATTTCAGACAGATCAAATTCACCCCAGTTGAAGAGCCATGAGCCATACCTGCTTGCTTTCTCGTGTTTGAACTTTGATAAGCTTGCCTGGGCAATCTACAACCACATAAACAGCCAAAGTTGTTTTAGTTCTCCACACAGAACTCATACAAGACACAGAACAACTGCAGATATGAAGATAAACAAAATACTATGCAGAACCTTGATTGCTGCCTTCTCCATGATGGCATACTCAAAGACAGTAGAGACCTGGAATCTAAGTAAGCAGTCAAAACCAGCAGTCCACCCAAGCATAGGCATGGGAATGTGTGTTGTAAGCTTATGAAATTCATATACAGAAAACTGCACCAATGACTATTCAGAAAACTGCACCAATGACTATTCAGAAAACTGCACAGTTCCCAAAATGCCCAAGTAACAAAAAAATCAGCTAACCTGGAGTCATGCATATGGCACCACGGACCATCTTCCAGTCAGTATTGTTATCCCGAAAGTTCTTCTCAAATTCCCGCCAGCATGCCTGAAAGTGAAATAACACACAGCAACCCTCTGAACAGCTCAACTCTATCCGCCTGCTGGATTCCTTAATACTTCGTGATCCATTGGAGCAGCGATCAGCAGTTAAGCCTCTACATAACCCTATCTCTTCATCAAATTCTTCAAGTCCAGCTCCAGACCCATGCCTTGCAAGAGATTGCAACTCTGCTTCCCGCTCCACCCTCTTATTCTCAACAAGCTCCTGGGCAAGCTCTGGTCCAAGTTTTTCAAATGTGCTTCCAGCATCCAAATTCCCTCTACCTTTCCTCGGTTTCTCTTGATCTTCCAGCTCTTCAGTTTTGAGCTTTACATCATTCTGCATCTTCCGCTCCTGCTTCCACCATAGATTACCTCGCCTCAGCAAAATGGCAATTAGTTCCACAATGACCATCTAAGCAATCCCACACAGGTAAAACCTTTGAAAATGCCAGAATGCTCAATCTTATATTTTTCATTCATAAATTGATAGACGAAAATGCAAATTATACTTCAAAAGACTACTGTACCTGCTCGTCTACAGGTTTTGGAGCTTTATATATTATTCTGTAGAGCAGATGTCTTGCAGGTGAGCATTTGTACTTGGACCTGAATGATTCTAAAGCCTGTCTCCAAGTTTCACGATCTCTTCGACCTTCTCCCACCTCAACACTAACTGTTCTCTCACCTTTGGACATACCAACAATGTTCTGTTTCTCTAAAACACTGTCTTTGTCTGCAACCTCCCGCATGCAAGCAGAGGAACTTGTTGGGAATCCTTCAGCTCCAGAACCTGGAGGTTCTTTCTGTCTCCTGGTTGTAATAGCACTCCTATTGACAAGAGAAAATGAGACCTACAGGTTCCCCATGCAGCAACCATTGAAAATAGATTTTCCAATTGACACAATTCCAGAGTCTGCGAGCAAGCTCAGTTTGTTTGTTTGTTTGTTTATGTCAAGTACAGACAGACCAGCCAATTAAAGTTTTGGGAGTTCTTGCACATGAACATCAAGAATAGAGTACCCTTAAAGGACCAGGAAAAACCAGCTCAAGCCTGTCAGAAATGCTGGAAAGTTTGTTGGAAGTTTGGAAAAAAGAGGAAGAGCAAGTGCAGAATTTTAAATCTGTTGTCCATCGTGCTTCAGCATCTCATGACAAGTGTGATGCTACCTGAGGATTTAGGGTCTAGGCAAGCAGCAGTGACAATACATGCTCAAAATCCCTTCTCCTATGTCCAAAGCTCTGAGAAGGTGAAAGGGGATTCGCACCAATCCAAAGCCTTGTTATTCAAAAGCCCCCTCTTCAACGCTGCACATACATTGTGGAACTCGGTTGCTGATTTGTACTTCCTGGAGCATTTGTGAGCCTCGAAACCATAAGAATCGGCAAACATGCGTTGCTTCTGGTACTCCTCCTCAAGCTCCGAACCGGATCCATGACAATCGCTCCACCCGGAGGAGCCAGACTCCACACTGCTCCTCTCAAAGCCGTCGGACAAATCATGACCGCGTTCCTTCTTAACGACGCACAATTCAGCGGTCTCCGCTTCAGACGACGACAGAATTTTCGCCAATTTGGAACTCTCCAAACGATTCTCTGCAACCCTAGGAGTAGTACCAGCACTAATACTCCGAGACCAATTCTTCGCAGCCTTAGATCGGTTAGCAGATTCAGCAACAACAACATCATCATCCTCATCGTAATCACTGTCTCCGCTATCTGACGACTCCACCTCATTCTCCCGCCACAGCGAGGAGCAGTCCCGTGACTTGAAGTGTGACAAGAAACTGGATCTCATGGATTCACGACTATTACTACTAGTACCGGGAGAAGAAGACATGACAATGAGCCCTCCGCCCGACGGATTCCCGGGCCGCGTCCATCGACTGATAGCCGTAGTACGCGACGATCCGTCCTCCTGCGGTATCCTGATGACGGCGTGCACCACGCGCGGCATGTCGGCTTCCCGCTGCCTCTCTCCTCTTCTTCTGTTTGGACCACCATCAGCCTGGTGAAGAATGTCGTCCATGTGGATATCGCCGATTGTTGTCGCTAGCGCTGCTAGTTCCTCTTCTCCGCCTCCTGATGATACTATACTTTCCGATTCTCTCTCACATGCTGCCTGCTAGTTCCTATCCTCCCCTCCTGCTGCTGATCATGCCGACGCGTTTGCGACGAGACCTGGCGAAGCTCGCATTCATGAAAACGACAGAGAGCAATTGGAGAAGCGAGCGACGTACGTCCGCAACGGAGCTTTGCCTTTCTCTCTCCCCCTCTCTCTCGCTCTCGTGGCTCTGCCCGTTTTCTTTGGTCTGCCCAAAGGGAAGAGACCCAAGTGGCGATCATCCATAGGAAGATTTAGCCGAATTTGGCGATCATCCATTTTGTGATGTACCTAAAGTGGGGATCATCCATAGGAAGATTTAGCCGAATTTGGCGATCATCCATTTTGTGCTGTACCCAAAGTGGGGATCATCCATAGGAAGATTTAGCTGAATTTGGTGATCATCCATTTTGTGTTGTACCCAAAGGGGCGGGGTCATCCATAGGAAGATTTAGCTGAATTTGGGGATCATCCATTTTGTGTTGTACCCAAAGTGGTGGTCGTCCATACGAAGATTTAGCTGAATTTGACAATCATCCATTTTGAGATGTAGCCAACTTTGGCAATCATCCTAGGAAGATTTAGCCAAATTTGGCTACAAGCTGAATATGAAAGTAAACTTTTTAGAAAAACATCTTCCTATATTTTTGGCTACCTACTTGAACCATGTATAGAAAATTTGGAATTTTTTCTTACATTTTGGTAAAATTCTGGCCATTGAAAATCTAAAAAAAAAACACTTGATTTGATCACTTTTAATTTTCAGTTTACATTTTTAATTCTAAAATGCTTTTTAACTTTAAAAATTAATATATTTCTAAAAATGTTTTAGAATAACCATTCACGAACATGGAAGGGTTGAATTCTAAAATATGGATGGATGAACCATGTGATTTGGATGAACTAAACGTCGTTCTCAAATACCCTAATTCATCACCAACCATCTAGTCAGCAAGGCAGGCCAGCCAGCTGGATGGATGGATGAACTAAGAGTTTCGTTGTTGTTACATTCATCCTCCTGTTCGTCGTCCAGTGCACGTTGTTTTCTGGCCACCCGCGGGCGCCACAGGCACGCTTTACGCACAGGCACCGTGGTTACTGCGGATGTGAAGAAACCCTAGTTCCTTTTGCCCCTCGTCTTCTTCTGCTTCTTCTTCTTCTGCGTTCCCGTCCGTCCATTCGCAGTTGCAGGCGGAGTGGTGAAGAGGAGGAGGAGGAGAAGGAGGAGGAAGAAGAAGAGGATCTGGTGTTTTGATTGTCTTTTCTGCTTTTTTGTGTTGAGGATTGAGATATTTGATAAAGAATATCCGAAAAATAAAAATGGAGGGAGATAGAGCTTTTATGTCCCGGAAGCATTTGCGCTCATACCGGCGGCGTTCTCCCTCAACGTCTCCCTCCACTGGTAAGAAACAACGCCTGTGCTCTTTTCTTTTTTAGCGACTGTGACTTTTTTTTTCCCTTCTTCTTCTTCTTCTTCTTGGAGGTTTGTTCTTTTTTTTCCTTTTTTTCCTTTTTTTCCCTCCCCTTTTTTCCTTTATTTGTCTGCACCCTCTTCCCTCAATAGGAAGAGAAGAGAGAAAAATCAAGCAGTTTATGTGTGGGCGATTTTTCCAAAAAAATTTGAGACTTGCCCTAAAGTTTGCCATGGTTGCCTCAGGGTCTCAGAAATGAGGTGCAAATCATGTGGTGTTGTGGAACTTGAGTTTGGTTTTTTTTCTTCATTTTTGGTTTGTTACTCGGATTTTCATTTTCATTTTTTGGTTTGGGAATGATGAGCGTGAGCTACAAGGATTTGTACCTTCTGGTTTGTTTGACATTGATGTCCAGGATGGTGTGCTCCTGCCTTGTTACCAGCTGCCATACTCAGTGGTGTTAGGTCTTTGGTCCCAGTCTCTGCAAGATTGTTTGTTGGAAGGAGTGACTTTTCGAGTGTCAGGTTGGGGGTTTATATGTTTCTAATTGCACCAAGCAGTAGGGTTTTAGGGCAAGGAGAGGGATATGTGTTTGTTTGCTGGGGTTATCACCAGCCAATAGAGATTTCTTGATTCTTTTGAGAGATATATGTTGTTGCAAAGTTGTGGCTTTGTTGCTGAAGCATGTACTGCATCCGGGACATATTTTCCACACCAGCAGCTGGAAGAAAAATCTGCTACAAGTATGTGGGATGATGTTAAGCTGTGGGTGATGGGAACTTGAGGTTTGCATTAGAGGTAGTTCTAGACAAGCATTACAGTATCTGGTGTCTGATGCTATTTTTGCTCCAGTGTTTGTGGTGGCAGTTATTAGGTTATCCATTAGGAAGAGGAGCTACTTCCAAAGTCCGAAATTCAACAGCGCTCCAAGGATGTTGCCAATCTGCTCACGTATTCTTGATTGTGCACTTAATTGTTCTGCCTGTTGCAGGTGGTGGGAATCGCCATCAAAGCCGTTCGCCCTCACCAGTTCCCAGAGAGGTGACCTCAAAGGGCTTAGACCAAGTGAAGAAGGGGAGGAACACGGATTCTGAAAGAATGGGTCATAGAGAAGGAGATTATCAAAGAAGGAGAGTTGAAGATGGGGCAGTGGAAAGACCAACTGCATCACACTCCCGGTCGCTCCACTCTGATCATGATCAAAGCCGGAGACCATTGGCTGGAACAAGTGATTACTGTGAGCAGGGCCAGTCCAACCGAGACACCCGTCCTCATTCACATCACGAGCACTTAAGGTCAGATTCTGATCGATTGGGTCGTTATGATCGACCTGAGCAATATGGTGGTGGATATAGAGAAAAGGATGTTGACAGAGGTGTTCAAATGTTGAAGGTGAAGGAAAGGGACACAGAGAGGGAGAAAGGCAGGGACAGAGACAGAGTGAGGGGTAGTGATGATGATTATCTGAGGAGTAAAGATCAGGAGAGAGAGCCGAAACGAAGCAGGGAAAGTGATGATCGGAAGCGAGTTGATTGTTCCAGAGATGCAGGGGAATTGATAGATGCAGACAGGCCAAGAGAATGGCAAGAGATACGAAGACGAGACCTGCATAGAGAGAGAGACATGGTCAAGGATCAAAGTCGAGAAAGAACTATGGACAGAGACCGTGCATGGCCTCGGATTAGGAGGGATGAGGAACCCACAGTCAAAGATCAGAGTCGTCACAGAAATTTGGACAAAGAGCGTTCTTGGTCGAGGGACAACAGAGACGAGGAGGGTGCTGAGCTAAGAAAGCGGAACTGCCGTGACATTGGAGGAGAAGGTACTGCTGCCAGTGCAGGTACATCTGTTTTGCATCGTGATACAAATGGAGGGAAAGGTGAGAGAGTTGAGTGGGATGGAGGTGAGAATGATAGTAGAAGGGACACAAGTGAGATACATAAAGTTGTGAGGGGGAAAGGGGAGAGGGACAGAAGAGAAAGGGAGAAAGGAGTAACTGGATGGGACCAGATACTGATGCAGGACACCACCGGCACAGATGAAGGGGCTACAAGCTGTTCGATTGACAAAACTGTCCAACATGAGGTTGCCACACCTATTGACTCATCTGTTGATCCAAAGCCAGAGTTGAAGGACAAGGCAGAGGAGACTGATGGTAGCAAAGGAGCTCGTCATAGTATCGGTGCCTTTCAGCCAACTGTACCAGATTCAGGCCAAGGACAAGAAAAGCAAGTGCCATCTTCTTCTGTTGTGAAGCCTGTGAAGATTTCAAAGTGGGGCCCTCCACCTTCTTCAGAAGATGCCATGACTGCAGAACTTGCAAATGATCTTAATGCTGCAAAAGTTGCTGCTTTGAGAGCCGCAGAGCTAGGTGAGTACTCTGGATTCTGAAACATTGAGTACTATAGATAACTTGTTCATCAGCCAGTTCTGCAGCTCCTGAATGTATATCTTGCTAATGTTTGTGATTTGGCTAGGGATTGTACATCGTCTTGCATTTGGTGACCCCTCAAGACATCTGCCTGTTGCAGTCTTTTGACCATAGAGACAGCTTGGGAGGCTGTTTCTTTTTTCCATGAACTGTTTGTTTTATGACTAATGATTTTGCCTTAGCATCAATGTGTCTTCACTGTAACGATGGACCTCATGATGATATTCATGAATTCATCATATGGCAAACATGCAGTTGTGGTTTTGAAGTGTTTTCATTTCTGACTGACCTCAGGCTGTTGTATTTTGCAGTTAACAAGAATATGGGAATAGCTGGATTCTTCTCCTCAGAATATAAGAAGAAGCTTCTGTGGGGTAGCAAGAAAGCAGCAGTGGAGCAGGTAGACCTACTAGTTTTTGAGTTCATGCATAGAGATTTCCCCAATTCTTTGTTATAGCACAGAACATGGGTAATTGGCAGATTGATTTTGGTGGGCTCAAAGGACATTGGTACTGTGTTTACTGGTGTCTTTTATGTTTAAATGATGGTTTGCCCAGAATATTGGGTAGTTATCATATAATTACCTAAAACCACCATTTGGAGCTGATGAAGTCAGTGGGGAATCATGGTGGCTTGTCACTGATATTCATGATGAAGGTAATGGTCAGATGCTTTGTGAGTGACTGCTCATAAGTTATGACCCTGCGCATGCTTGTGTTACCTTCAAAGTACTGTTGTGGGATTTCTCTGCATTCTCATAGATTTGGTCACTGGTGTGTCACACTGAGCTGCAGGAACCAGTTGTGGCAGCAGCTGGAACAAATCGATGGGACACAGTGCATTTCTCAGACCCTGAGCGGCAAGACAAATTTCAAAAGCTCATGGTACTCCCTTGACACTCCCTCAGTCCACCTTTTCTCCATAACAGGGACCCTCTTAATCAGAGTAGATGACTGTCATTGATCCCTCTGTTACAATGTATGTTCCGATGTCACCTCGATTATGAGTCTGGAGATTTCTTTATACTATGAGGGTTATTGCTGTTACCTCTTAATGTTCCAAGTGTGTTACAGGTTATAGTATATTAATCTGTTAAGAGGAGATTTTTTTGGTTCGAGAAACTGTAATAGTAGAATTAACCATCCCTGGTTGAAGAACAATGCACTTGAACAGGCAGAGAGGGTTACTGCAGGGCAGTGGAATGAATGTAGCTGACTTTACTGCCATCATTTGAGTGCTGACATGTCCTCAGAGTCTGAGTGTCCTATCTGCCCCTTGCAGGGTGTAAAGGGTGACATCAAAGATGCTGAAGTTCCACCACCACCTGTGGGAGCAGCTGTATTCACAGAAGAGAAACAGAGAGAGCTTCAAGAAGACTTGGAAAGGCAGTTCACTCAGGGGCTGCGAAGGCGAGATGGTCGCACAGTTGGCTTAGGCTTGTAGTGAGAGGCACAAAATACTTTCAATTTGGAATTGCAGCTCAAGCCTTGAAGAGCTGCTCTTATATTGTGGCATCTGTCTTCTCTGCACATGCAACTTCTAGAACTCATTTTTACAATGCTAGGGAAAACTGGAGGACTTTGGAAGTGAAGTTTTTATCAGGTGGCATGATGTAGGGAAGGCCATATGGTTGGACTGGACTGTAAGATGCTTGAACACAGAAGCTGTGGTGAAGTCCTTGTTTGTGTTTGTTTTTGTTTGTGTGCTTGTGACAGGTCCATCTTAAGACCAATATGCTCCTGACTGTGGAGGCACCAGTGTAATAGGATGTACAAGGTTTGGGTAGCTTGGGCTGTGTAAGCCCATACATTAGGATGAGTGAAGAGTTGGTGTCTGAATGTCCATATTTGTCCCATAATGAAAGTGCTTAGATAAGTGAGGTTCTGTCACCAGGACATTGGTCTACACATGAGCATCAAAATTCACACTTTCTACTCAGTTTTGGAAAGTTTGATTACTTGTTGAGCTTCAGTTATTTCTATTCCGTGTCCAATTCATCATGGTTGTTCCTCTGTGTATGGCAGGTTGTTATGGTATTTGGACACACCCTTCTGAATGTTTTGTACCCTTAACATTTTTTGGGAGCTATATGATCTGCAGTATATAAGAAGTGCATTGACCTCACGGCCTTTGCCTACTGAGACTTACCCTATGTTCCAAACATAGGGTACCTGATTGACATGGCAGAAGGGTAATATTCTTCTTCTGTTTCATACTGGTACATCTTCCAGCAATTTCACCCTTCCTGTTTTCAATTTTACCAATGTTTTGAAAGAGTTATGTTGTGGTATTTGTGTGTAAAGATTCATCTTGTCTAAAAGTATTTTCTCTTGCATATATCGCTTCTCTTTTGCTGAAGTACAATTACATATGTTTCGTGATTTTGTTGCAAGGCATTGACTCCTGATTGCTTTTCTGGGGAGTTTTCTATGACTTGATCATGTGTGTGTTGTGTGTGTTTATGTCTGTGATATAGCATGGATAATCATATCGTGCAGTGATTAGGTATGGGCATGTAAGTCGCATGTTCATGTAGAATACTACGTGGGGACTGGCTGGTATGGGCATGTAAGTCGCATGTTCATGTAGAATACTACGTGGGGACTGGCTGAGTGGGTTGGAGGAATAATAGACTAATATGCTAGAGGTGATGTCATAGTAGACAATTTTCACTTAGCATGGTCCCTGACATTATTTGAATTGCAATATTTTTTAAAGGTACTCATTTTTATGAAGGAAACCATTATTCCAATAGACCTTCATTGAATTACAATCAAAAAAAAAATATATATATATATATATATATATATATATATATATTTTTAATATTTTGAACATTAAATGTCGCAATCTATATAAAACTCATAATTGAACTTATAATTTTGAGTGTTGTCAATCATTTGTTCAGATTTCTTCCTCAAAATTGATGTGGATGATTACCTACCTAAATTTATGATTTAAGGTGTCATTGGGAAAAAAAAAATTAAATGGTATGAACTTTTAATTGTCCAAAAATTGTTTGATTTTAGAAAGTCATTTTAAATGTCCCAAAATTGTTTTAACTTTTTGTAACCTTCTCATTTCACTAGGTTCTCTATGATCTAAGGTAATTTTTAATATTATTTTTTCTTGAAAAGAATAAACTTAAGTTTCTCAAATGTGATGGTAATAGAATGATGTCAATGGGACAGATTTTTTTGTGTTAAAATTTGGTTAAAATGGACTCTTTTCATGGCAAAGATGAGCCACAATAACTTGCAATTACCCTAGTCTTCTTGGTTCAAACTTCAAACCTCAAGTTGCTCCTCTCAATTCGCTCTTGTTGGTCCTTGTGGTTAGAACCTCAAGTGCTCCTTGTGGTGCACACTTGTCGATCCTATTTGGTTTGAACCTTTTGTTGTTCCTCTTGGTTCCCTCTGGTTGGTCCTAATATTCACAAAACTTTCTTTCCTTACTTCCTCACCCTCTCCCTTTTTTTTTAATCTTAGTTACTCAATAAAATTATGCAAATGTTTATCTTGTTACAATGTGCTTTCGTGCAAGCATTCTAACCCTTGCACATTGCCTAGCCTCTTGTTGAGCTTGTGTTATGACCCAAAGTTAACACCCATGCACCTTAACTCTTGTGCATTATAATCTACTTGGATATATTGATGCAAGCAATCTCCAACCTTTGAAACATTTGTTATAGATCAAATTGCAACAAATTCAACTCTTGCATGTCTTGTAATTATGTGTAGAATTGCTCTTTTTCTTTCAGAACCAAATAATCTATTGCTTTGCTAGTCTTGTTTTCCTCCATTTCCTTTTGCTTCAATTTTTTAATTTCCTTTGCAATTGCCTTGTCCATGATTTTTTTCCATAATATATCTAGGTATTCAACAACAATCATGACATGTGATTGTAAGTAGCCATTTATTGATTTTTAACCCTTGGTGTGTTTTACAAATAAATGAGGCAATGACAAAAGGTTGTGCAAATTCATGGATTCCTACATTAGATTTGGAGATTTATGTTCTTACAATTGAGTAAAACAAGACCATCTAAATTTACTACAGGGTCCAAGTATGCTAAAAAAAGTAGTCCTAAGAAAATTTAATTTCAAAAAAAATCTCTTTTCAACATTCACATTCAAAAAGACATTAAAAACCTATTTAAATTGCATTTTGAAATCATATAACACTTCATTGAATTTATTGTAAGTTGTACATAAAGTTTGAGGAATTTTTATATAAGAAAGATGGTAGAAAAATATGTTCTAATTTGGTTGGTTCTTTAAATTTTCCAAAATATTTTTACATTATAACTTTAATAGATTATGACTATAATATGAAAAGTTGAAACTATATCCATACACACTAGGCTTTCATCAACTTGAAAATATAATAATTTTAATTGATGTTTTATTTTCATGTACTTATAACTCAATTTTGCAAAACGGTGACATGTACTTTTTGTACTTGCATTTCAAAAAAATACTTAATATATATATATTAAAACATGTGTTTATTTAATAATGAAACAAAATCAAATAACTTATAATTCTTCATCATTGACTTAAACAATATTCATGGATTCAATACATTAAAGTATATTTTATGGATATTTTCCAAAAAAATAGCAAGTGTCTCCATGATTATGCCTTACATTGATTTCCTTTGGCTATGGAGGAAGATTATATCAATAGAATTGCTTCACCTTCTTGTTATTGATTAGGTTGTTCATCTAATGTGTAATCCTTTTCACCTTTTTCGTTGTTTGGTGTTGTTTTGTAAATGTTTGAAGTTTGAACCCTATTGTTCATTGCCTTGAGGTTATAAGGCCATATACATGTTACATTGAATCCAAACCCAATGTATTATTTTGCGAGTGATTTATTTAAGGTTTGGTCCACAAATCCAACTAGAGCAATCTTGTTTAACTCCATGTAGTTGTTTCTAGCCATAATTACATCCTTAACATTTTTCAAGGTTGTTTTGAATAGTTTAAAACAAGAAACTTCAAGGGCATGAGATGTATGTGCATGTAAAGTGATCATGGTTAATTTGAACTCTTGGGCTTGTTTTATTGCCTTTAGGGTTACATGACTACCATGCACATTTAGAATTAATAAATGTCAATTGATTAAAAACATTCCACCTATAATAAACCTTTTGAAATTTGATTTGTTCTTTGGAAATGGTCAAACATCAATAAAAATCAAAGGGTAGGGTATTCATAATCAACATATAATGTTTAAAATAGATTAAAAATTGGACAAAGACCTTGCTAGTATGATATATATTTCATAGAGACCCAAAAAGACCCTTATGGGTTACGTATTACTTTGATAAAAACCATAAATTGAATTGTACCCATCCAAGCTTTGTCCCAATATTTTTAAATTCTTAAGCATTAAGATGTTTGAGTTGTCATTTTTCATTTGATTGCACTTCTCCAATTTTTGTTTCATCTTTAGTTCATTCTTTAATTTGAATTTGATGGGTGTGATTTGGTAATTGTGAAAAGTGCATTGGGAATGAATATTTTTGTTCTTGAAGTTAAATTTTACTTCCATAACTAATTGTTGAAAGGCACCTTATGACATAATTTGCTAGTTGCTTGCAATTATAAATGATAAAATGTGTGCACCATGCCGCATGATTGGTTGTCATTCATAAACCACATTGATTTTCGAGGGAAGGCACACCATTGGATTGTTTTCTCATAACCCACAATCACGTATGGTCAAAGGGGAAAAAGTGACTATTCAATGTTTATCAACAAATGGTTTTGTCTAATAATTAACTCAATCTACCCAATTATCCCACATAATCTCTCTACTCTCCACTTGATTATATGTGGTAACTTGATATTTTTTGTTGGTTACCTAATGCCTAACCTATTTTGACAATAGACCATATGTTTTTCAAATTGGGTACCATTATATTAGGTTGAATATTCCAAAATTGACCCATATGTTAACAGGTGGGTATTATTCAAAAAATAACCCATGAAATTGGTAATTGGGGGTATTGTTTAAATAAGAAAATTCATAATAAACAAGTCTACAAAAATTCAACCTTTAATATAATTTCACAAAGATCTTGGGCTACTAGGTTTGGGGGGCGGGTTGGCCAATATTGGTGTGCATTAATTGGTTTGCACCAAATTTGTAATTACTGGTATGGAGTAATGAAGAAAAAGGAAGAGCTAGCCAAAACTAATGTAGATTTTGGACTACTTGCTTTGGACCATTTTTTTGAAGTTCCTAGTGTGAACTATTGAAAAGACAATAAGAATGAGGCAACATTGGTGTGGATTACTTGTTTTGCACCAAATTTACAATTATTGGTGTGAACCAATGTTGGTTGGTTTCAAGATTGAGCCAATTCATTATAATTATTAATGTGGACTAGTGTTGTCTAATTTCAAGTTTTGGACCAATTCCTTGTAGTTATTGTTGTGGACTAAGGTAGAAATGCTTTCCACTATTTAGTAGTTGATGTCCAAATAGTTGGTAAAAACTCATTGGTGGCCTCTTTGTCATTCAATAACCCATTCATGACCAAACATTTTATTGAAATTTTATTTTATCAATCTTTTTGGTGTATCATTATGGAATGATGTTCTATTGTGCAATTAAAGAGTTTGGAGTATGTTGGTGTTTTGACCCCATCACAAGTAGTTGTGTTTTGTGGTGAGGTGCAAAGGTGCACATTTAAATGCATACAATTGACCATAAACAAGGGTGGGGAAATGTGGTTGTATTTTGGCCACTTAGTTTATGGGTGTGGTTTGGTACTTTTTTTAAATTAAAAGAATCTAGTTTAGCAAATGCAATGCTTGGAGTAAGGATGGTTTGGGCCCACCTTTGCAAAAATTTAAATGTAACAACAAAGGTAGCATTTGGTTATGGATGTCATATCGAACACTTTAAGGACAAAATTGTTCATCTTTACAAAGGAATTGTTTGATTTAGAGGTGGTTTGGGCCCATTTTTTCAAAACTACAAGAACACAAGCCAAGGCGAATGTTGGTAAAAGTGGTGTTTTGGGTCAATTTTAAGGAAATTTCAAAAACAAAAAAAAGCAATTGTTTGCTTAATGGGGTGGGTTTGTCACATTAAAAGGTATGCAATTGACCATTAATAAACAAAACCCTATCAATCTTATAATGCATAAACATCACCAAATGTAATTTGATCTTTGGATCCTACAAACATGCACATTTATTAGCAAGCCAAATGAGAAACTAAGCAACATATTTCCCCGTCCTTTTGCATTTCCTACCAAAAATTCTAATAAGACAACAAGTTACATAGGCAAAGTTGAAATCATCTAAGCAAAGATACTCTTTCATTTTAATTCTCAATTGTTTTTTACCAAGTATGTCCTCCCTACCAAGTACCATTGAAGATGAACTACAATCTTTTTTGTGGTTACTTGTACAATAATGTTGAAAACCATAGTAGGAATTCAAAATTTTAAAAATCAAGGTGTAATATGCAAAGGAAAAAAAAAGCCAACCTTGAAAATAAACAGAGAAATATAAAAAATAGGTATGAATGGAAACATAAAAGTGTAGGAAATTATTTACACCAAGATTAGGATATATATCATAAATCATATTCACATAGAGGTTCAAGAAATACTTGCATTATCATTGGTTTGCACAATTGTACCAAGAAGTTTTAGAGTTCACAATAGTGCAAAGAGGACTAGAATTCAACATGTTCTAATTCATCACAAAGTTTGAGGTTCACACCCACAACATGCACATCAACCTTAGATGTTATTTTAGCTTGGAAAAACTTTGACAACTTTGACACACTCATTTCATCTATTGAACCATTAGAGACATATGCATTAGAAACATGTATAAACTTAGCTCATTTTTTTCTTTTTCCTTTGTGTTGAAGAAAGACAAAGGCATAACACTAGTTGAGCGAAGATGCAAACCCCCAACTCCTTGGAAATTAGGATTGGGAGAACTAATGCAACTAAATGTGCCTTGCAACCAATGAAGCAACATGTTAAATATGGCTACAATAGACAAGGAGAATGTGTCCCTTACTTCTAAAACATAGCCAAAACAAAAAGGTTACAAAGGTTAATTGGGTTCACATATATGGTTATGGTGAAGGCGAAATTGACAATTAAAGCATTAGAAGAGACAATGAATGATATTGAAAAAGGAAGGGTGAAAGCACATTATGGTGGCCCCCTTTTTGGTACTTTCATGGCTATTATTATATATACACCTCCCCAAATGCAATTCATTTCATATTTGGTTTCATTTTTGGTGTTTAAGAATTATAATTTGAACTTTCACAAAGTTTATTTTATTTTATTTTATTTGGAAATAAATGGTAAATATAATAATCTAAATTAAAGTAACCATGGGTATATTTATATATACACAATATAACAAACTTAGGTTTTCATTTCAAATTATATTAAAATATAATTTCATTATAATTCAAATAAGCATTTGAAAAAAATCTTAAAATCCTCCCTTCTCAAAATATTTGTCACCTTACATTTAAAAACAATTTCTTCTCAAAATGTTAATTTACATACTTCTTGTCAAGGCCCCAAAATTTTCATATATGACATGAAAATTATGACAAAAAAAATTTTCATAAATATTCCCATCCACCATAATATAAAGAAAAAAAAATATTTTTTTATTCACTTACTTGGGTTACGTTCTACCATAATATGATTAAACATTATGAAACTTTTTAATTTTGACATGGTTAAGTTCATAAATGCACCAACCAAAAAAACATTACAACGTGATTACACAAAGGGGGCCACTGTAATGTGCTTTCATTTAAAACTTGCTCCTTAGGGGGGCTAGTAGGTTATGGAACATACCTTTGAGTTCCCTTTGTGATCATAACCCCAAGGAGGACTAGTAATAGAAGATGAAGATGCAACTATCATTTGTTGGATTTTAGTTATGAAGGAATGTGGTTTGTCCATATCCTTACACTAACTAATTAAATACGAATGTTATAAAGTTGACACAAACAAAACCTACACCATTTTGAAAGTGTATACCAAGGAGCAACTAATGGCACCAATTAAAATGTAGATGTCCATAATTGAACATAAGACTGGTTGAAAGACTTGAAGTATGTAGACACAAGGTTTGACTACCAATTTTTGCAATTCGTTGTACTACAAGTTGCAAAATTATACAACCAACATCAATATACAAGTCACATATGGAATTTGATGAAACATGCATTCAAGTGGGTAGACAATCAAAAGCAAAGCTTCCAGCTAGGAGAGGGTCCAATGTAGTTTATAACATCATCCCCAAGTCTTGGGAATGGTTAATTATAAATTGTGCAATAAATGTAACAAGTGTGATTTTGTTAAGATTATACATTTTCATAGGTGAAAGATTGAGAAATGATTACATTAAGCTTTGCAAATTAAGAAGATGCATGGTAGTGCAAAAGGAAGTATGGATGACTTTTTTTTGTTCAAAAAGTTCTTATCTTTTTACATTCCACACAAGGAACTACAAGGAATGGGTTCAAAACTTGAAATTGATCAACATTGATCTAGGAATTAGTAAATTGCAAGGAATTTACAAAAAATCCAAAACTTGCAAACATTGGTCCACCCCAATAAACTTAAACCCTAAAATCAACCAACATTAATCCTAGGTTAGTAATAAAAATTTAGTGTAGTGTTGTGCAAACTTGAATCACACATATAAATTTCTAGGAATATGAGACTTGACATAATGGGCTAGAATAAATTAGCACCCACATCACACCATGAAGGATGGATCATCAATGATCGAAAAATTGTTTCCTATTGGGTCAATTCCCTAATTAATCATAATGGTTAGATCAATTGCATGTTTTATTACATGTTTGCTAAAAATTCGCAAATAGGTTTTAGTCGGTAAGTAGTAAAATTAACCTTTATGTATAAATTATAAACCATATAATTACACGGTAATCACCTTTTTTCATAGAATGGATTACCAAGATGAAACTAGATATAAGTCCAGTTGAGGTCCATCCACAAATGAGTTATAATTAAAGGCATCTAGTCCATGGTGCACTATTTTGTGCTATTTCATTTTGGATGACATAATGATGATGTGAAATACTTTGCAACCTTTCAAATCTAAGTCCTGACCAATCCAAGATTCATAATTTGAGTTCACACTTGAAAAAATAATTCATTAACAAGCTAGATGAATAGTTTCAACAATAATGTTAGATAACGTGTTTTTGGTGAAATTGATCATGATGAAGGATAAAATAAAAAAGGGGGTTTTATACCCTCCCCCAAACAAGTTCAATCAACCCATGGATGATTTTAGGTGGACATGATAAGCATTATAATGTCCAATCATCTTCATTGAAATTGACATAAAATCCCTAGGGGCTTCTCTTTGTAATGAACAATGTTGGCACATAATTGAGGTCTCTTATATTTTTTTGTCAAAATAAAAAGTGAGCACATATGCAAAATGTTAAAATGTTAAAATGTTTATCAACTTTGCATGTGTCAATGCCTAGACTTGTCTAGAACCTTGCAAAGTTATGTCACAAGTTTTGACTAATGTCCATGCAAATTTTATCTAAAATAAATTTGGACATTAGTGTTTTTAAATTAATGAAACTAAGCTATTAGTAATAATGTAACTTTTCTTCTAAGATGTTGGGAATATAAACCCAACAAAGAGTGAGAATACATGTAGGACAAGAAATGTAGTCCTACATATGATAAGACAAGTGTTGTTCATGGAATATGTGAAAAGAGTGGTGGGCAAAACGATGCACGAACATCCACAAAGTTCATTGGGGTGTTTAATGTCCCTTGCTACATATGAAGATCGTAACTTGTTTTGGGCTCCCCTACTTATGTGAAAGCTTAAAGATAACTAATCCAAAGGAGATCAACAAATTTTATTTTAAGATACAAACCCATATTCCTTCTCTTTAGACTCCACAAAATGGATTTTTATGTAATTTTTTTTCAAAATTTTTTTATTTGCTATTTATAATTCATGTTTGGCCATATGGCAAGGCAAAGATTGGATTTGGCATGTACTATTGTAACACTTAGACGGATTATTAAAGGTAAAAATTATAAATAAGAAATAATGTGGCCTAGGGTAGAAGGATCGATAAATATGAGAATAAATAATTCAATTCATGGGCCTTAACTTGAAAATCTTTGACTAGGTGGGCATAAGCTTGGATTCATATGAATAATTTATTCCACTATTTTGGGTCAGACATAGTTGAACGTGAACTATGTGAGTTTGATTAAATCCTGGTTGGGAAGAAGATTCTAAATAATTAAATGATTTATTCATAGGAAGGATGATAGTTTTGGAAATATAATGTGGTATAATACTAACGATTTGTAGTTGATGAATGGGAATGTCTAGTAGATGTGGATAAATGGGGATAATAATCTATCCATTTCTCCTTTCAAGTATATAACACATGGGTGTAGATTTGAGTTCATATTATTTTTTTCATATTTTCATGTTGCTATTTTTTTTTTGTTATGCTTTAAGATAAGTTTTTTGTGTAACAAACCTATGTTGCAATAAACTTATGCATTTTTTTCATTATTATAGAAGTGTTCACAATAGCAAATGTGCATTTTTTTTGTTGAATGATTCCCATAAACAAAATCCTTGGGTGCATGTGATGAACTCTTCAATGGGTGTAGCCCACATAAAGACCAAGTTTTAGGCATGCGGGTGATCTTCGCTCAAAAATATGTAAATTCATTCCTTATATTCTTGAAGTCTTCTATATGGTGTGTGAGAGTTATGTGAAATTTTCATTGTGCAACCTACCTATATGATAGTAGGGACTTAATTCAAAATTAATCCTAATAGGCCTAGACCTTTTTAAAGCCACATTATCACTTTTTGAAGTTTTAATATATTTTGGATGAAATACCTAAATTTGAGGTCTTTCAAAATAGACAACCTTTCAAATTATATGTATGATGTAAAAAAGTCAAAATTGGGACTTTTAGCCTTGATTGTGTTAGTCAACTTAAGATGTTATTGGGTTAAAGTTCAATTTCTTCCAATTGAACCATTTAATTACATTCAATCTTTGTGCGAGGTTTGCAATTTGTATTAATGTTGTTCTATTCTTGATTTTAAAAAGAACCTTAGGTCCCAATTTAATTTATTTAATTTTTTTTTAAGAGAACCTTTGATTTAGTCTTGAGATCGATTTTTTGGAAATCTAAAACCTCAATTTCGATCATTCACAAAGAATTTAGACCTAGTCAAATTTAAGACTAGGTTCAATTCCATTTCCATCACACATAAATTAAATCATTTTTTTGAGTAGCATAAGCTTATTCAATTAGTGCACAATCATTATAAAAATAATGATTATGTAATAAAAATGAAAATTATGTAATAATACTTATGTACAACTAATCAAATGCAATAATTTGCCTAAAATATAGAACCAAGCTTACATATATTTTCATAAAATTGTACTTATGTACCAAGAGATCCTGAACCTATTTAAAACAGGGCAACACCCGCATTCAAGTTTTAATTCAATTTTGAAAAGAGGCTAGTTGCTTGATTAGGTTCCAATGGTAGTTTCAACAAAACTCAAAACCTCTAACCCTAGAACCTCCCAACAGTGATTTGTACATGTTCTATGCCACTAGATCCTAAATTGCGTTCCTAAAATTATACATTCATTCAATCATTTTGTGAGCTTTCCACGCATTTTGTGTTTCCAGATCTGACAATTGGGTTCCTACAATTATGCATTCGGATGAGCTGTGAGGCTTGAACCAATCCTACCATTTGAGCCCTATTTAAGGACCTTGCCTGGAGGCTGGAGCTTAAGGGGTTAACCTTGCAAATAACACATACCATGCATGTCATCATTTGCAATAGCTTTGAATGAGCGATTTGAGTAGATTTGCTACTTCCCGGTATGATGGATACTACCTCCACATGATGGATATAGCTCTCCCACTCAGATGCAGTTAAACACCCCGCATTGAACTTTGTGAGCACCAATGTGGTGCAAAATGGCCAAGGATAGTTTTGATACCCAGGTGATTCAATGCAAGTAATACATATGTGTGTTTGTGTGTGTGTGTGTGTATGTACAAAAGATTTCACAGCAACCAGCTCGCTCTTGGCAGTTACTGGACATAGCTGGTTGTATAGTAGCACCAAGATTTATAGGTTATGGGACACAAGAAAGGGTGAGTTATGGGATTCAGCCAAACAGCAACCAGGAACATGCAAAAAGGTATTAAGGAGGTGTGAAATGTTAAAAGGCAGCAAACTATGTAATATAACTAGGGAGCTCTTGTCCAATGGCATGCGGCCGCGTTAGTGAGACACTCCCTACAATCAGTTATGGCAGTATAACTCTCCATGAGAATCAAGGACATGTAGATTCTCATGATTAAGAAAGCCAGAACAAGGTTCAAAATTTTCCTTGAAGTCAAAGAAAGACTTCTAGATGATAAGGGCTTTCAGAAGCAGGAAGAAGGAATAACACAAAAGAGGATGAACAAGCAGTCTGAACAAAAGTGACAATCTTTCACTTGTTCAAGGAACCATGATCGACAGTAACATGTATGATAGTGACTTACTTATCTACCACAACTTCCCTGGTGACTTCAACAGCTTCCCCACAGTGCAGGTAAATAGGTGAGTGTCTGCACTAACCTATGTACTGAGTTTCTGTTGCAAAGTCTGGAAGAAAGGGGGAAGAAAGACTTAGCCATAACACTGGCTAGCAACTAATAACATAGAAGTGGAAAAACATAGAGAAAAGTAGAGGGGAGAAAAACAAAAAAGCAAACACAATAAAGAGAAAAGACATAGAATTGACAGACAACAAGAACAAAAACCAAGAAAGACTTCTATACCTATATCACCAGATCTGCTACTGTCAACAAAGAACAAAAAAAATCATAAGTTCTCAAACAAAAAAAAGATATCCAATTTGATTGATTTCCGATGATGGGTTCACTCTCAGGTTCATTTAGTTATGGTACACATTGCCATTGGGTGCCTCGATGCACCCGGTGGCACTCACCTACAAAGTAAGCTAAATAGAGTACAAGACCCAGTGGTGCATGTGCACAGGTTGTTTTGATCATTTTCTTGAACTTGCCTCACACTACTACTACTACTACTACTACCCACTTACCTCAGGTCCACAAAAGGCCTGAAACCTTGGATCCTCACTACCTCCTCTTAGTCCTGGACAAGTCCACATGCTGTTGCCGCTGCTTGCTGCCAGACTCTAGTTAAGAAACAAAAAAATGAGTGTTGCTGCTTGCTGCCAGAATAAATGTACTTACAAAACGAACCACCAATTGGGCACAGATAGAATAGGCCTACTACAGTTTATGAGTCTAAGAATTGTTGTAAGTGTCAAAAGAGAAGCTGTAGTAGTAACGAGAGAGAGAGAGAAAACAGTTCCAGGCTATGGATTATTGGGGCAACTGTGAAAGCTCTTTCCTCAGTTTGCGGTTAAAGGGTTGACAAGCATCCACACTGAGGTCAACTGCTGCTGCAAGAGCCATAAAAACAGCTGCATCTTCAACACATCTGACATGCCGCATAGCTAGCTGCACCAAGGGTTTACTACTTTTCCTTTCTCCTCGGATTCCACAACTCATAACAAATCCACCACCACCACCAACAGCTGGAAACCCCACATTGTTGTTGTTGTTGAAGGAAGAAGAGGAGGATGAGGACAAGGATGTGGAGGAGGAGGAGGAGAAATCATCACTGCTCATGGGACTACTATCCTTCTTCCCCAGCCTGTCATCTGGAGAAATAGCAGCTGGAGAAAAAAGTTCAGGTTTGAAGCGGCTGGTGTCAATGGAAAACTCGCCTCCCTTTTGAGCGCACAAAGTGGTCTCTGACATCAAAATACCAGATCCTACTACTACACCTGCAGCACTGACACCATTGCCACCTTCTGCCATCAGCTGGAATCGGCAGCTGAAGCTTTTACCACCAGGTTCTCTCCAAGCTTCCAGACGACCCCATGGTCTCCAGCATGACTCCATGGCAGTTGTTGCCTCAGGTTGCAAGATGAGCCACGCACCAGGATTTGAGCGGCTCACATAGTCTGTGCCTGCCGAAGGCACAAAAGGTGTCACCATTGATGCAGCTGCCACAGGAGAACCTGAAAGATCATGTATCATCACAAGCCAGCCTTTCCTTTCCTTTCTCCCTTTCTCCTTCTCTCGTCCAACTGTTGAGGTACCTACCCATCCACTGCCAGCTGCAGCAGCAGAAGATGATGGAAAAGAAGAAGCACTTTGCCCTCCTACCCTGCAAAGTTCTCACAAAGAAACCACAACAACAACAGCATCAGAGAGGGATCACACAAGCAAGCTTCACTAGGGTTTCAACAAGTTCTTGCAGTGAGAACTTTTCTTGTTCCCTGCCAAAGACCCCAAAGCCAGGAAGAAGAAAAGATGTACTTACCATGATCTTGAGCTTCTGTCTCGGCTGAACTTGCAGCTGAAGATTGGCTGCTTGGTGTTGCCACGCACTTGTACAATCTGGGGACCCAATGCAGTCTCCCCATCGAAATGAAAGAGGTATCGAGGGTCAGGCTCCATTCTCACACTCAAGTGAAGTTCGGCTCCGGCTCTTCCTCCGTCTGCCTTTCCCTTCCCTATACATGTCCAGCCATTGTGCAACAGAAGGGGCTTCCCTTGCTCCACCACCCGCTCTAACCCTAATGGCAAGCGGAAGACGCCCAGCTTCTTTCTCCCTGTAAACACCACCACCTCAAGGCAAGGCACGCTTCTCCTCCTGCTGCTGCTCATCATACACGACGGGAGCAGCAGCAGCTTCTCCAGCGCGGCTTCGTCCAAGTAGATGCTCGCGGCCGCCACCGCCGTGTTGTTGCTGCTCATGTCCGGGTCGACTACCGCCGTCGGAGGAGGAGCAAACAATGAAATGGGTACCTTTTGTGGTGGGAAATTGGGAAGCCGTATCTCGCAGAAGCAAGGCCAAGACGCCGCATGTAGCACCCCTCCGCCGCTCCTCCTGGACGACGCCGCTTCTTTACTCGCCACCATAGGTACCATTCGCAGACACAATCCGTCAACCGCAAGCCTCACGAATGCACGCGGTTCCATTACTGTATAGAGTTCTCCTCCTCACTCACGCAGGGAGCTGCTGCACAACCCCTTACTCCACAACCGTTGCAGCATTCAAACTCCCATCATTCTTGCTCTTGTTCTTCTTCAAATCTCTGTCTCTCTGTCTCTCTTCGTGGTCTCTGTAGCCAATGCTTTTGTGCTGGTTCATAAACTAGCAGCTTGTACCCTACCTATCATCAAAACTCTCTCTCTCTAGCAAATGGTTTCTCATGCTAGCTTGCACCAAACAGCCATGCACCCAACTCATCAAAACTCTATCTCTGTCTTTCTCTGTGCATGTCTCTGTCTCTATCTCTCTGGGAAATAGTTTCTACAGCTTCATTAGACTAGTTTACTCAAAACAGGTATGCACCCATCATCAAAACTCTGTGTGTGTGTGTGTGTGTGTGTGTGTGTCGCACACACACCCATAATCATTATCATCATCCTCATCAAAGCTCTGCTTCTTTCTCTGTGTGTGTTTGTTTGTCTGTCTCTGTGTTCAATGGGTTCATGGTGATTCATGAGCTTGACTCGAATGCTTGCTCGGTTGCTACTATCACGTACTTACCCCACTTCATTTATCAAATATCCAAATGTCTCTTGGGTCGCGCACATGAAGAAAGGAAGAAGCGTTGCAGACTGCCGCGCGAGAAGAACGTCTGCCCGCGACCTTCCACAAAACCTGGCAGGCAGAAAATCCCGAATTTCATCTCTGCCGCACCCGCCCGACGTCTGCCTGCCACTGTGGCTCCCCTTCCGGCCTGCCCACGAACTGCGGCGCTCAGTTTAGCACTCTGCCCACCGTTCACCTTCGCGCTCACCTGCCATGGGAACAAAATGATTTTGATGGGAACTTGATGGGAATTTTTTGGGAACTTGATGAGAACAAAAGGATATTGATAGGTTATTGATAGGAATAGGAGGAATTTGATGGGAACAAGAGGAATTTGATGGGAACTTGATGAGAACAAAAGGATATTGATGGGAACAGAAGGATTTTGATGGGTTATTGATGGGAACAAGAGGAATTTGATGGGAATTGTCTGGGAACTTGATGAGAACAAAAGAATTTTGATGGGATATTGATGGGAACAAGAAGAATTTGATGGGAACTGGTTGGGAACTTGATGTGTGTGATTTTCAAGAGGTAGAATAATTACCAAAATCAAATCCCCTTTTTACTGTTATGGCAAATTCAAACTTCAAACCAGTGTTGGTCTGGTATATAGGTAGGCCCCTGCCAGTCTGGTATGAGGAGCTGAGGCAAAACCACCAGGCTTTACACCTCTATACCAGCCTGGTTAGGACTAGGGACCTGAGTGAGTGAGTGAGGTAAGAGCAGCAGCTTCAGTGGTGCTCAATAAGTGTGTGACCCTGCAAAAATATTTCTCAAATCCAATTCCAAGTTTAATTTTCTATAATATTTTTGTAACCCCGTACCCATAAAAACTGAAGCTCGAACTACAAATAAAGTGAGAGACAACTAATAGCAACCCACCTGGACGAATGATTATGATTGGCCAATGAGAAATAAGGAAGCATCAGTGGTCAGATCACATTTATTGCACTCTTCTCTAGCAGGTGTTAGGCTTTGCTGTACCTTTCTTTTACCAGCTTTTAGCAAACTGTGTCAAATTGTGCTGGCCCAAAACCATTTTGCTGAGCTAAACCAGCATGTTTTGACTTATGTCTTCATCCAATTTTCATTTGCACGATCACATACTGAACACCACTGGAGCTGGTCCAATAATATCAGGTACATACTATGTATTAACCTCATACCAAGGTCAATACCAGGTTCAATATTGAACTTTTGCTTAGTATGAGGCAAGTATAAACCAGGAATTGAACTAGGTATGAAACTGGTGTTTACCTAGTGTTACCTGGGGTCCCTACCAGGCAAGTAGTCATAATGTATGCATTGTATTGCCTGAGTTCATACCAGTCTGGTAGGGTCCTTAAAGCATCTCTGCACGGTGCTAAATAATGTGACCCTGCAAAAATATTTCTCATATCCAAGTTTAGTTATTTATTTCCAACTCCACCCATAAAACTGAAACTGGGCCTGCAAATAGGTAGGAGACTACTAATAGCAACCCACCTGGACCAATCAAACTATCTAGCCAATCAACTGCAGGTGTCAGACTTTGCTATGCCTTTTACGAGCCTCAGCAAACTGTGCAAAAAATGCATGAATATTATTTTACCTGCACAAGTTTTGCTTCTTTAGGGTTTTTTGCTTTAACTAGGGTCTTGTCTGTAATATGGAATCCACTGCTTGCTTGCTTGCTCCCTGGGTGACTCACTTTTTTCAACTCTTTGAGGTTCACCAGCCACCATATCATACTAATGTGGTGTGTGTTGTTGGCCCAATTGAATGAATTTTGAAATGGAAAATGGTCTGGAATTCAAATCTTATTAAAAGTAAAAAATGAAAATTTTTATTCAATTTTTCACTGACAAAGATTACTCAAAATTCAGTATCTCCTACACCTTAGGTTTAAAATTTTTAAATTACCTTTCTAAAATCTTACTCATTGAGCACTTTCCAACAATACCAAAAGAGTGGCCCAATTTCTTTTAAATTATTATTAGTTTTGATTTTATTGGATTTTCGATGACAAATTTATTCAAATATTCAATAACTTTTGCATTATAGGTTTAAACATTACAAAATCACTTGGGTGCATCCCTACTCATAAAGGGCTTTTGAATGATAGCAAGCGTGCAATGAGGGCATCATTGTTTGAGGGATCTCAATGTGAGAAACAAAACAAACAAACTACCTTCCTTGATAGAGAGATTAGTGTGGGTTGTGCCATTGGCCCAAGTGTGAACTCATTACCCAGTTAACTAAACTTGAATTTAAAATATTATTAAATTTTTAATAACAAAGATGAGTCAAAATTCAATATTTATTGCACTTTATGTCTAAAAAATATGAAATTGCCTCCACAAAATCCCACTCATTAAACACTTTCCAAGAATTTCAACAATGCACCCTAATTTCTTTCAAAAAATTTGTTTTGATTTTGTTGAATTTTCAATAGGTCTTGCATAATCTAAAGACTAAAATTGCAAAAGCACCTTGATGCACCCCTATTCATTTAGAACTTTCTAGCCATACCAAGTGTATTTTGAGAGAGGGGGGAGGGGGGGATATCTCAATGTGATAAGCAAACAAAAAAAAATTACCTTCTTTAATAATAGATAATGTGACATGTGCCATTAATCCATTACTTGCCCATGATAGAACATCTAAAATATACCATAAAAGGAAAAGATTGAAATGCATAACTAGCCAAATCCTAAATCAAAGTATAAAAGATATTTTTTGGTAGGAACGAATATATAAATATATATATATATATATATATATATATATATATATATATATCTTTTTATTTTTTTTTTATCTGTGCTATTTTCTTTACACATAGTATATTTTATTTTTTGATTTTGTTATTAACTGTTTTTTTATCATCTTTTCTG
>Ga0116227_10000957_pt1 | contig 61352 bp, 40 predicted proteins | sample S1TSphgellanicum_FD_89693 | JGI IMG/M metagenome (GOLD analysis project Ga0116227, IMG submission 89693) | Host-associated microbial communities from peat moss isolated from Minnesota, USA - S1T2_Fb - Sphagnum magellanicum MG | ecosystem: Host-associated > Plants > Peat moss > Unclassified... | reverse complement strand
GAGCAATCATTGCTATGGCAACAACAAAAGGATGGTCTTTACATCAAATGGATGTAAATAATGTTTTTCTTCATGGAGATTTACATGAAGAAGTGTACATGGAACAACCACCAGGTTATGTGAACCAAACACATCCTAATTTGGTTTGTAGGTTGAAGAAAGCTTTGTACGGCTTGAAGCAAACACCTAAAATTTGGTCAGACAAGATGGGTCAATATCTTGTCACAAGTGGATTTCAAACATCCAATGTAGATTTTTCATTATATGTGAAAAAGACAGATCATGGGATTGTAATCACAGTCATCTATGTTGATGACTTGATTATCACAAGGAGATAATGATGCATACATCTTTGATTTGAAGAAGCTTTTGAAGCAAAAATTTGAGATGAAGGATTTGGGAGAGTTGCATTACTTCCTCAGCATTGAGGTAATCCAGTCCCCTAAAGGGATATGGTTACTATAAAGGCAATATGCCTTGAACAAATTGACTAAATATGGGATGACGGGTTGCAAACCCATTTCAATTCCATTGGAGCAAAATGCGAAATTAAGTGCAAATGAAGGAAACCTTGTGGAAAATACCACTATGTACAGATGCATAATGGGGAGTTTGATTCACATGACCATCACAAGGCCATATTTGAATCATGCAGTTGGAGTGGTGAATCAATTCATGCAAACACCACGAAAGCCACATTTGGATACAGTGAGGCGCATACTGAGGTACATAAAACATACATTATAGTGTGGAATTTTTTATGAAGCCAAGAGTTAGTTACAAGTACATGGATACACGGATGCTAATTGGGCTGGCAATGTTTCAAATAGAAGATCGACTAGTGGTTTCATGTTTTCTTTTGGAAATGGTGATGTTAGTTAGAGCAGTAAGAAACAACCAATAGTTGCACTATTAAGCATAGAGGCAGAATACAGAGGTGTAGCAATTGCTACATGTGAAGTAGTTTGGTTACCAAAATTACTATCAGATTTGGGACAATTAATGGATGTTCATGTTGTCATTTATTGTGATAACATCAGTAGCATATTACTTGCTAATAATTCGGTCTATCATGCTAGGACAAAACACATTGAGGTGCACTACCACTTTATTAGAAAAAAAGTTCTAGCAAAAGAAATTGACCTTATTCATGTCAGTATTGAAGATCAAGTTGCTGATATTTTCACAAAGGCTTTGGGTACAGACAAGATAAAGAGGTTTAAAAAAATGCTTGGTGTATTAGAAGTGGATTTGAGCTTGAGGGGGAGTGTTAAGAATTCAAGCTTAATTAGTTAGGTTTCATTTGTTATTGGAGTAGGAAAATAATTAGGTTACTTTCACAAGGTTGAGTTACTTTCTTTACTTATATTAGTTTGGTTATTTGAGGTTTGGTCTTTTAGTTAAATACCTTGGTGTTGTTGGTTTGGTTCTTTTTTCTTCATTACACAAGTTTGTGTATTTCATGTGACAAGAACCTCGAGGAGTTCTTGATGTTATGTTTCGTGTTGTGAACATCATGTTGTAATTTCCTTTCAATAAAGATTTATGTTTGCACTTGAGTAGATCTCTTATTTGTTAACAAAAAAATATGAGAAACAAAACACAAATGTGTTAAAAATTGTAGTAGTACATTTTTTTTTACAAGAGCATAACACTATTGTGTTTTTTACCAACGATGGCAACATGCACAATTATGCAGAACCAAAACCATTTTCCTTAGCCAAATAAGCATACATTGGATTTTCTTCATCTAATTTTACTATGCAAGATCACATATCGAACATTATTGGAGATGCTCTTAGATCACACAAAATAAACAAAAAATTGGTGCATTCAAAAAAAAATTCTTTTTTTACACCCACATGTCCTATTTTTATCTAAACCTTTGGAATGCACTATTCTAATTTTAAAAAATAATTTGATTGTTTGTATTAATGTAACTTTTTCTATGAAAAAAAACTAAGATTTTAACATCAATTCCACAAAATTTGGTGATTTATTGAACTAAAAATTTATGCCATCATATAAAACATAATATATTTTATTTATGGTTAAAGTATGGAACAATTTGAACAAATTTTGTTAGTCCTATTGAATCCTTTTTGATAGTTTTCCGTAGTGGGATATAATTCTTAAGCCATCATTCAAAGTACAAAAAATCACCACCATTTTAATCAAAAAGTATGTGGATATTTAATGAAAAAAGAAAATCGACCAAATAAAATTATTTTGTAAATGCAATGGTCATTCAAAATAATGTAGAGTGATTTTAAGGTGGAACATTCCTTTTGTGTACCCTAACCTTGAATGGACATAGATCCAAATATTTAATCATTAACCAATGATCTATGATGAGAGATTCTACTTTAACATAACCTATCTATTAAATATATTAAATATTATAATTAAATAATACCCTAGATTAGCTATTATTAAATTTTAATTATGTTATGCTAGGTTATGGTAGCTTAGCCTATAATTTTAAAAAATAGTTAATAATATTAAATATTAATACTAATATTAATAATTAACATAATTATATAATATTTTTGTAGCCATAGCTAATTATAAGCTAGGTTAATTAATTATATTACTATTTATAATTAGTGTATAATACCTTAAATTAACTAATATTAATTTAAATTATATTAAGCTTTGGTGATAATAATAATTATTATTATTATAAAATAGTTGCAAAGAAGTTACTAATGAATGTCTCATTTATTCTAGTTGTATTGTAATTGTCATATGTGACTTTTGTGCAACTTGTTAAGCAAGTCAAACATTGTTAACTAAAATTATATATACAATGAATACATTCATTCATATAAAGGTCCATCTTTGGATATAATTACATTAAAAACATTCTATTATATTTGGAATACACATTATAACCATGAGTATTCCTTTTAAAAAAAGAATTTTACCTCAATTTTACACATGTATTCTTTAAAAGTGGGTAAGAAATTATGCCTACTTATGTTATGTCCACACATGGAGATATTAATGTCAATAGTGGTGTTGAATATTATGTTTGTTCACACATAGATAAGTTTTATAATTAAGTAACCTAATTGTTATGTCTATGTGGTGGACTGTCACCACCCTTATCACAAATAGTAACCCCATGAAACCCTATTACCACATTTGAAAATTTGTTGGACTATTGCATTTTGTAGCCCACAAACCTCCTTGCTCATGTCATCATTTTAGTTTCATAACAACATTTGTCATAGAAAAGTAGTGCAAGTTTAAACATGAGCTATAATAGTTGCCATGTTAAATTTTTTGGCTTCCCACTCCAATCCCTCCATGAAAGAAACCACACATTGAGTGAAACTATCCATATGATACATAATTTCAGTAACTTCCATGTTAATTCTCAAAAACATTCAACTTGTGGCAAACAACTTCATGAAACTTCTTATGCCATCCAATTGTTAGCAAATTGGTGTATAATAAGATCCCTTACAAACAATTAGTGTTTAAATGTGAGGCTATGACCACCAACATTTATGATTCCTTGTAATTACATAGATTATGCAAGTTTTGTACCATGATGAATAGAGCTTAAGCAATGGAAGGTATGATGTCTTTTGGTTCTTTTGTTCTGGAATTAATTGGTACATACATATCCAACTTTCAATAAGATTGTGCAACACATCCTTTTCAATGGAACACATCAATGTAAGTTGTTGCATTTCAAAAATATCTTTTGATTTAAAAAGTAATCATATCTTTTTCTTTTTCTTTTTGAATTAAGACATTCTTATCTTGAACACTTGAATGCCTACTTACAAAAGGAATGTCTACAACAACAAGTTAATATCATTAAACATTGAGTTATAAACTAAAATTTGTTAGCATTGGATTTTTTTTGTCTTTGCTCTAATCCAAACTATGACATGATGTGTCAAAACACAAACATTAGCTTTGATAACTTCAAGTTTATTAAGTTCTATCTCCTTTTGATAATGCTACAAGCAATCTACAAAGCTTTCTATGTTCAATTTGTTTTGATATGCCTTCCTTATTGACCATGAAATTTTGTTTGTCACACTTTTGTCACCCTATGAATGATGAAACAATAACTAAGCACACTCAAAGTAGAATTAAGAATGGTGATAAGAGGTGAAGGTTGGTAAGTATGTTAAAATAAAAAAGTAGACATAAATATGAATGGTGGCAAAAACATTGATGATAGCTAACCAAAAGTAGCAACTAGCAAAAAGGGCCCTAATTTTTTATGATACTATACATATTTTTGGCTATTTGTTTTGATAGCCTACCCCTATATATGAAACGGCCTTGTGTAGGTGTAGGTTTTGTCCCACTTGTAAGGAGTGGGGATATGAACCCACCCTTTTGTATGCCTCATGATCTTAAGTATGTTCAAGTTAGTGATAGCCCCATGCTTTACAAACGGTAAAGCCAACAGATGAGGGGCATTCCCAAAATCTGAAGCTGGACTTGGCCATGGTCTTGTCCTTATGCCCAGCATTTTGGGAATGCCCCCACCCTAGGGTTTTACCTGGCACTAAAGTGCCCTTTAATATAATATGGAAGATATTTGATACGTACTTGCAGTGCAGTCAGTGGCCAGAACAAATCAGCACCCACCAGTGCATGTGAAGTTCCTGTGTTTTTTGTTTCAATTTTGTGAAGTAGCTAGACTGCTGGTCATTGACAAGAAGATTTAGACCAAATTTGGTTATAGACCAGATGTGAAAGTTTTTAAAGAAAAACTTAGAATCCCTTTATATTTTGGCTACCTCTTGCAACCTCTTGTTGCAAAATCTGGCGATTACTTTATTTCCCACCAGAATCTGGCGAATGAGGGGCCATTTTTTTCACAAAAATCCATTTCTAGCTGTCAAAATCATAATTTTCAAGTCGAAAAAAATTGAAAAAAATTCGCCAATAATATAAACACTCGTTCATTGTGAACAGTGTATTTCTTTTTAGATTTGTGAAGTAGGTAGGTTGTCGATCCTGCACAAGAGAACTTTTAGCCATATTTGGCTAGAGGGGCGAGGAGGTGGGGGTGGGGGTGGGGGAGTAAAAAAAATAAAGATTCCTCCTTTAACTTGACGACCTTAGAATTTTTTCCCTCACATGTGGGGACTTGGGCTCGTTTGTTTATTAAAAAAAAAACCCCTTTGTACATTTTGCACCTTCCTTTTTTTCCTCGCCAGGTTGTGGAAATTCGCCAAAAAAGAGAAAAAAGAAAAAAACACTGTAATGGCAACAGAGTTTGTTGCCATTTTCTCTTTCTCGCAGAGTGCGAAGAAACGATCTCTTCAGTCCTCTCGTAAGCGCCATCTCGACTGCCTGACTGACACACAGACACAGAGAGAGTGAAGGAGTTTGGTTTTGCTTCAGGATTGTACATTGCAAGCTGTCTGTCGTTTCCAAAGTTCACACACCCACATGCCGAGAGAGAGAAGCTGATCATGATAGTTTTGTGCGTGTCTCTTGTATTCTGAAGCAGCAGCAGAGGGATGATTGGTAATTGGGATTTTCTATAAACCGAGTCCTCACTCACTCTGAAGTGTGTTTCTGGGAATAGATAGATCGTGAAGCTGTTGTGGCATCACATTTTATTGCATGGGTCCTATTTTGTACTGGTGACTGACAGACTGACTTCACTGTTGGACATAGAGAAACTGAGCCGAGAGAATCCGGGCTTCGAAAAGCTCATGATCACGTATTTCCAGTTTGATTTTGTGTTGTGGGTTTTGTCTGTTTGACTACCTAGTGGGTGTCATTTCATCGTGTGTGCATGTTGAGAGGGGGATTGAATGTTTGAATAAAAATGGCAAGCTTCTCATTGCTTTCTCAAGCTACCTGGCGCGCCGGCGATTTATCGTGTCTCACGACCCTTCAATGTTCGATAGCAGCCAAGAAGAAGCACCAGGGAGCGGCTCTTGAAGAGTGGCACACAGTTTTTTTCTCTGATCAGGCAGCTGCTTCATTTCGGGGCCCAGCTTATCTGTTTCCACTCCGTTCTCAAAGGGCAGCACCCACTGTGCGGTTTAGTGGATGTTGTCCATTGCTGGCTTCGACGACGAGCTTGCACTCACAAACCACGGAGGAGCTAGAGGAGCAGAAGACGACTCAGCTGGTTTCGGAGCCAGTACCCACTGTCCTCACCATCACAATTCCTGAAGAGTCCTTCGGTAGCTGTTTCGAAGCTGACTACGGATCCGAAGCGGCTACATGGCCAGAAGACCTTGGGACCACGCGAGATTATCACAAGATGGAGGAGTTCGTGACTTCGGCTCACGCGTTAGTGCGAAGATGGCTCATGCCTGATATCGTTGCCAGGCTCGAGCGCTTCATACACGATCCTTCGCAGCCGCCAGTTCTTGTCATCAGAGGGCTTCCGGTGGATACGGATCTTCCGGCGACTGGGTGGGACGGATCATCGAAGCTGGGCAAGTACGTCTCGGAGACTTGGCTGGTAGGGATCTCGAGGATTATCGGCCAGCCATTCCTTCACGACGCGGTGCGATCGGATCGACCCGGCATGTCACTTCTTGTTCGAGATCTTTACACTCCTGCTAGTACACCCGAGAAAGTGGAGCAGGTGAGTACAATATCTTCAGAACCCGGAAAATTGATTTGTGCTTCAATCTTTTGGTGTACCCAGTTTCCCAATCCAGTGGCAGCAGATCTTGAAAACCCTAACCCTAAAAGGCCCCAGGGGTGATGGCTCACTGGTATAGCTCCTTCTGGGAACCTGATACCACAAATAGGTCCTGGGTTCAAAGTTTTAAACCCAGTGGCGTGCAGGTGAAACTCCTGCCTGCCCTCTGCTAATTAGCTTGACTCGGGGGTGCCAATGGCTTGTCGGATCGGGTCCGCTGTTGTGCTTCAAAAAGAAAAAAAGAGAACCCTAACCCTAATTTCAAACTCAGAAAAAAAACTTAAGAAAACAGGGGGAACCTGAGAAAGTGGAACAGGTGAGTACAACTTGAACTTCAATCTTTTGATACCCAGTTTCGTAATCCGTTGTCAGATCTCGAAAACCCTAACCCTAATTTCGAACTGAGAAAAAAACTTAAGAAAACAGGGGGAGTCCCAGAAACTGGAGCAGATGAATACCACTTCAGAAGCGAGAAATCGATTTACGCTTCAATCTTTTGGTACCCAGTTTCGTAATCTATTGGCAGATCTCGAAAACCCTAACCCTAATTTCAAACTGAGAAAAAAACTTAAGAAAACAGGGGGAGTCCCAGAAAGTGGACCAGGTGAATACCACTTCAGAAGTGAGAAATCGATTTAGGCTTCAATATTTTGGTACCCAGTTTCATAATCCATTGGCAGGTCTCAAAAACCTTAACCCTAACTTCAAAGTGAGGAAAACCTCAAGAAAACAGGGGAGCCCAGGAAAGTGGAGCAGGTGAGTACAACTTCAGAGGCAACAAATCGATTTGTGCTTTAATATTTTGGTACCCAGTTTCATAATCCATTGGCAGATCTCAAAAATCCTAACCCTAATTTCAAAGTGAGAAAAAATTAAAGGGGTAGCCCAGGAAAGTGGAGCAGGTGAGTACAACTTCAGAAGCGAGAAATTGATTTATGCTTCAATCTTTTGGTACCCAGTTTCATAATCCATTGTGAGATCTCGAAAACCCTAACCCTAATTTCAAAGTTAGAAAAACCCTAAGAAAGGGGGGGGGGACATGAGTTGCCTTGTTTTCAGACTCAATTTCCAGGCTTTTTTCCCAACTTCAGACGTGTTTTAGGGCCACACTCTTGAAATGCTAAGTTTTTGCCAAAGATCCAAAACTTCAGGGACAAAAGCCAGGGCTTCTTCATTATGACTTAGCACTGTGGGAATTGCTTGGAGCAACAACCCCCAAGCGTCAGACTCTGGAAGGAACTACTCTTTTCAAATGCCCAATTCTTCAAGTATAGGAGAAGGGTCTAGCTTTAGACCCTTCTGGATTTTGGCCCCTCCATTTGGCCTTGTGAGTGGAGCCTCAATTCCACAGAAGGTTCTTAAGCTAGACCCTTCATGTGTAAAGAAAGGCCCAATTTTTTGGTTTTTTCTTCAAGGAGTAACTTCTGAAATAGGGAAGGCCCAGTTGACACGATGGTGGGGACCTTCCAGATTTCAAAAGACCTGGATTTCAGAAGTTCACGTGGCATCTTTGGCCAGGTGATTCTCCCCAAAATACACTAGAAAAAATCAGGCAGTTCTTTACAATTGCAGAAGAACCTAAAATCATCATGTGTGCAAAAATTGCTCAAGCTCTTAAGAGAAGGTCCAGTGGCAGCAGTAAAATGGCCCTTAAAATACTTTGGATGAAGTACACCCCTTCAAATAAGGTGAAAATGGGTTTAGAGTTTGGACCTGTAAAACAGTGGTCTCCACAAGCCCTAGTGAAAAGAACATTGATGGCTTTGGATTGGCTTGCTGTAACAATTGGCCCAGGCGGTGTCTCTGCTTATACTGTCCAATTTTTGATGTTTGTGGGTCATGGGGCTGGGGAGACAATTAACACTCTATGTTGGATATGATAAATATTGGTAGAGGCCCAAAATAGGGGGTGTGGGTGGACCTGCTATAACAGTCATGCAGAGCTTCAAGAAAACCTTAAAAATTTGAAGCTATGAAAAGTCAGATACTGTGATCTGAGTTTCTCCAGACTAGCATGATGAAGATTAGTGGAGAAATTGAAGTTTGTTGGTGAGCTTCAGGCCGTGAATTCATGCACTAAGTTATAGCCAGCTTATCTTAGTATGAAAGATGTTCATTTGATTGTGACCTTCATATGAAGATGGCCTTTTGTATTTCAGTTAGAGTACATGCGCTAGATGTCTCTTTTGATTGCAAAACCTGAACTTCACTGTTAAATGTCAAAAGCTGCTAATTGCATGAGTCCAAATTTCAGGAGTGGTGATAGCTCACAATTGCTTGAATTTTCTGTCTTTTACAGGCAGGTTCTGAAGGCAGCTCCAAATTTCTTGACTTCCATGTGGATTATTTCCAGGTCAGGCCAGATAGCTTCCCCAGTGTGCTTGCATTTATAGGTCTAAGAGGGGATGATGCAGCCAAAACTGGGCAAATCATGGTGTGTGATTTTCACAAGCTTTACACAGTGATTGACCCATCTCACATAAAAATCCTCAGGGAAGAAAAGATTACTTGGGAACATGCTGGATCGGTATTCTCAAAGTATGTGATTGAAGGCCCAGAGGATAGTCCCATTTTCAATCTATTTGAAGAGAGTTTATTTGGTTCTGATAGTTTTGACAAATTTGTCAGCGGAAGCCTTGAGGCTATTACAGCTTATAAGCAAGTGAAGGAGATTGCAAAGCAGGTTGGGAGTGAAGTTGAGGGAGTGTGGTTGGCTGGTGGTGATGTTTGTTTGATAAATCAACGAAAGGCAGCATTCAGTCACACTGCCTATACAGCCAACAATGATGCAAATGACCAATGGATCCAACATACCTACATCAATGAGGGCACTTTCTGGCTTCCAAGGGGACTTGTTCCATATCCCATACGGAGCCTTCCTATGGTTTTGCAGTGATTTGGGGTGGTGGTGGTGGTGGTTTGAAACCACTAAGATCACAATGAATCTGGATTTTTTACATGAACATGCTTGTCATCATCTGAAGGCCAAAATTTGAAGGGGCCAGGTCTCCAGATTTGTACAATGTGATGTCATACAAAGTTGCAGTTGCTACTGCTTCTATGCCACATCTCTGGTGACTAACTGATAGAGACTGTATGCAGAGACTCCATGGAGCATGATACTATTGAAGAGGGTATGGATAGTTTCACCTGCAAAGATTCTATCTTCTGGAGTTGCTAACTTTTGTCCAAACAATGCCAAGATTGTGGGGGGAATGCAAAGATTTTGTAGCGGTGTTTACAGAAACTGTTCTTTTCATTGCATTAACTTGTATTACAAAACGTTTTCTTCTATCCATACTTTATGGTTTTGAGTGCCGTATGGCAGGACTTGCTCAATCTAAACTTATGCTGCGAAGAGAATATCTTATCTGTAGTCAATCATACCATCATGATTGTAACATAGAAAGAGCTGATTAACCAATGGTTTTCTATATATATATGCCCTCGTATCTTGGCAGCTATGACACTAATTATGTTATTTGTAAAAGTGTTGACTTTTTTTTAAAATATTATTTTCAAAGAACAAAATTTTGTGAAGGAAAAATGTAGAATCTTGTATAATAATATGTTTTTTGACAATGAATTTTCAAAATAATTAATTATGAGACAGATGTGTTGAAGCTGCCCCTGTATTATGGAATTTTCAGGACCTGCCACCAACAATCAGCAGTTTTTGAAACATTTACTTATTCTAAAAAAAGGGTTTGAATCCATGTTGTGCATGTACATATATGGTTTAGGACTTATACTTCATGTTAAGTGTAAATGTCACATTGAGGTTCATTTACACTTTGTGTAAGTGTAAATGAAGAATATGAGACATGTAAGTAAACAAATAGACTTATATGGTTTTATGCAATTCTGTAAAACAAGATAAAAAAATTGTCACTTTAATTGTTTGGGGGGGGACGGGGTGTTGTGGGGGGTTGTGAATAGCAAAATTTTAGAACGTTTTTGATGACGGGCCAATAAAATTTGCAAGCCAATTTTTTTTAAAACAACAACTTTAAAAACATTTATGCTTTTGGGATGCACCACAACCAATTAAACTAAATAATATCGATCTCAATAAGTACCCAAGCTCTTATAAAGCCAAAGCCAAAATTAATGATCAACAAAGTTAAAAATAAAAATTCTACTCAAGCAATGAGGCGGGGCAAGATGCACTCAAGAATGCACATATAAGATAATCATTAAATAACACCATAATTTGTCCCATATCGTTTGTCCAAAAGTTTGCTTTTGCATTGTATATAGATGACCAAAGGGAAGAACTACCATAGTCCTATATTGAAATAAATGCTTTTACTTTGGGTTATTTACAAATATTGTATTTTTTTGTGAAGGGCCAATCAAAATGGCCGTTTATGAAAAAAGGATAAATTTTGGGATGCACCAACAAATAATTAATATGGATTGCAAGTAGGACGTATAATCATTAAGGGCATATAATATATATACACACATCTCAAAACATTTACATGACATGACATCTCATAAGTGTATTTGGCAAACATTCAGACTATTCTCATGTACGATAAAAAAACATTTATACACAATAACAATATAAGTGTAAATGATTTACACTTACATGGGTTTACACGCTATATATACAATTGTTACACAAACAACATTGGTTTGAACTTTGGTGGCTCCAATTTGAATATGCTATAATTTTGATAATAAAAATTAGTTTTATAAGGTGCTCATCAAGATTTGTATTTGTAATGGGAATCTAGTGGCAAGGACAAATATCATTTAGTTGTCCCAAGTTGAAAGTTTGATTTTTTAAACTTTTTGCAAAGACAATTTCTTTTTTTTCCCTTTTAGCTTACATTTTTGGGGATTCTTTAACATTGAACTTTGTATTTATGCTATATGTTAAAGAAGATAGTTTGTTCTGTTTGTCACATTAGATCTCTCAAATAACATTGCCCACTACTCTGCTCTTGGTATTGTTAATAAGCCCTTGATGAATAGGGGTGTGCATTGAAGTGGTTTGGTAGTTTTTGGATCAATGATGCAAGGGTTGTTGAATATTGAAAAAGTTTGTCAAAGAAAATTTAACAAAATATTTGAAGGAAACTAGGGTGAGCTTTTGGTACAATTGGAAAGCCCTTGATTTGTGGGATTTTTTGAAAAAGATTTTCTAAGTTTTAGATTTAAGATAGGGTTGATATCAAATTATGAGTAATTTTTGTCATGTGAAATTAATTAAAATTTTAGTATCATTTTTTCATTGTTGAATTGTATTGTTAAGGTCATGTTCACACTTGGGCTAGGGGCACATGTTACACTAATACTTTTAAAAATATCAATCATTTGAAATTTGATATCTATTTTAATATTAGTTGAAATTAAAGCAAAATAAAAATAGGCTCATTCCTAATAGATGCACAACATGTGAACACTATGCATTCTTATGATTTTCATTTCCTATAAGCTTTTTAAAAAAGTTCCTTTCTAGCCCTATATAATTGCTATAAACATCATGAAAGGTTAATTGCATAACTACACAAAAAGAGGTTGACATAGGAAATGCATGTATTTAGATTATGTCAATCCATAGCCAAGTTTATACATCCACGGATGAATGTTAAATTATATTTTTTGAAATTCTTAAAATGTCAAGTTTTTTCAAATCCATCTCAAATTTACACATATAAACAAACTTCTTGGACCAATGTTGTTTGTTACATCTTAGAAATGTGAGCTTTGTGGTCAATGGAATGCAAAGTTTTAATTATTGAAATTTGTAATTATCTCAATTAGATGTTCTCTCTTGGATAACCAATAGCCCTCAAAGCTTCAATGCCGAATCAAATGAAAGTATGATGCTTAGATTGTTGTAACAAAGGTGAATACTTTTCACATTTTACAAAATTGAAGAACATGCAAAAACATGAATGAAAAACCTACACAACTAGAGACCAACAACATGTACACAACACATGTGATATGGAACAACATTATTCCCATTGTCTATAGTTTGTGGGTTTGTCTTGTACAAAATCAAATAATGAAGCTTTTGCAATATTCAAACTCTTGCATCACCTACATCTTATATACAATTGCAATGTCAACACTATGAAAAAATGAAAGGAATTGTACGTTGGATTGTTGTCCATGTTTTAGAAGAACTAGAGAAATGCTCAAAAGGAATTAGTGGTTGTTAACCCAAATTTTCACTTTATGTACATAATAACCAATTGTTACCAACTCATAACTAATGAAGCAATACTATTGTGTGATCAATTTAGTTATTATTGGAATAGGCCTTTTAGTGAACCACTCTATTAAAGTAATCAATACCCGGTCTGTTAGGATAATTAGTTGTTGACCAAATAGATTAGAAATCAAACTGTGACTCATAGTTGTTGAAGTTCAATTTTGAAATCTTTGACAACTGTACCAATTCGTAACTATTTGATTTTGAATAGCACTATGATAAGGGTATAAATAGGAGGATTTGACAAATAAAAACAATTCAATTCAATCTATTTTATTTTATTTTGTGATTTTTTCTTTGTAATCTGATCTTTGAATCTAATTATGGATTTTTGCCTTGTAAATAAACATTCTCATTTTTTAATTCTACCTTTGTTTTTGTTTCTTGGATTTAAGATCTGAAATAGAATAAACTAGTTGATGTTTGTAAACAAATTAAAATTTACAAAGTAAAAACCTTATTATGTTTCATTTGAAGGAATAGAAATCACCCTTAACATTTGGTGACCATTTAGTGGACCAAAATCATAAACAATCACATTTATAATCTTTGGTTTTAGTAAAAATTGTTTTATTTTTAAATTTCAATTTAAATTTGCACTGGTTTTAGTAGTTTTCTAAGATTGTTGTGTGATTTCATCATTTAAAAATTTTCTTACGATGTTAGTTTGAAGAAATCTTGAAATCTCCATGTTTGGTTTTTTGATTTTTTAGAAAAACCTGTTGGTCAAAGGAAATTTGAAAGTTAAAAATAATTTCAAATCAATGAAAGATGCCAAAAAAAGTCACAAGAGGCCTTAAAAGGCAACTAAAATTAGAGCACCACAACAACTTGTCCCCAAGGTGGTTTAGTTATAAGAACAACCATGTTTTCAAGTCAAAGGAATTCAATCGATTGATGTTCCTAACATTGAGCCTCAATAGCCGGTTACAACAGACATACCTTTTCATTAGATGCCATCATAGCAAGAGGAAGGAAGGGAACCATGAGTACCTTCAATTGGTCATTTTTTTGACACCCTAGCATTCGTCCCAACAATGGAGGCTGAACTCACAACTAGGTGGACAACATATTGCATTTGTTCAAAATGTTGATGAAGTATTCACTGTACGACAAAGGTGGCAATTTGCAATACTTGACTATTATATCCCCAAAGCTATTGTACCTTTTCAATCAACACCAATTATTAAGTACTACACATCTAAACCAATTTTTACTTTGAATCCAATTGCAAAGCCGATTTAGAATTGGAATGTAATCAATTTAAAAACTGATTGGAACATTTACACCACTTGGAGCAAAGACCTTCACACCAATCTAGTTCTCAACCACATGTAAAATTGATGGAAGTAGTCGTAGTACCTGTTGTTGTCCAACAAGCACAACCACTTAACCAAAGTGTTTCACCAAGTGTACTTGTCACAAGAATTGTTGAACAACCACTTATTTAGCAAAATATATTGGTTACAAATGCACAACCCATTGTTGAGATTGCATTAACACGTGCATATTGTCAACAAGTTGGACATGAATTTAAGAATTGTCCCTTTGTGGATGATAAACTTAAGCGATTAATGAAAAAAAAAACTCATAACTTTTCTATAGCCTGCTGTACCAAACACACTAGTGACACATGTTGGTGTACATGTGCAACAACTTAGACCACAATTGGGTTTGGTTACTGACTTAACACCAGTTAGTCAACAACTAGGTTGGCAACAACATGTTACACCATTGATAACATGACAACCTAAAGTTGTACCCTATCCACCATATCCAATGTGGTATAACATAATACAATCTCTTGTACCCATGGATCCTAATATGTATCCAATGTACTATTCTAGGATCAAAGGACTTGATCCATTGATTTCTAGAAGGGAGAGACATGCAACCAGGATTAATCACCCAGATGTGGTGCCACTTATTGAGTAGCTAGAATAGACTTAATATCATGTAAGAGTTCCAACTTTTAGACTAGGATGACCAAATCTAATTCCCCAAAAAAATACTTATTCAACAAGCAGGGGTAACATCTTTACATGTTAACATATCTGTCGCAACAGGAGTACTTGTCTATGGTGATGGTATGTCACCTTAGTAGCTAAAAAGGGTTAATTCCCATCCACAACTAGGTGGAGAACTTTTTGGAGGTTCACCTAATGGAAGATCCCTTGGAAGAAGATCACATGATCAAAACCCAGTTGGAGTATCACCTCTTAATCCACATGTTGGACTTTATGGATGGTTGGCACCTAATCCAAGGATATTCATGCCACCATGGTACCCATTGATAGTAATTTGATCTAAACCAACCAATAAACTACCATACCGAAAACTTCAATATCTAACATATGTGAAGGATACTGATCTCGATTTTCACATTAGAATTTTCAAGAAGGCAATTAGAGCCAACTTATAGACCATGGAAGTTAATATCATTAATTTGTTTGGTTTCACTTTACGAGAACAAATTAGAATGGGGCAAAGTTTTTGTACAAGATCATCCCAATTGCACATTTGAAGAGTTGGAATGAACATTTTGCAAATGTTTCTGAACAATGAAGAATGATGAAAAAGTTTATATGCAATTGAAAAACCTATAACAATAAGTCGGCGAATGGGTCGAAGTTTATTACAAACATTTGATAGTTAAAGCTACTGATGTTTTCCTTAACATGATATTTAGAACAAGTTTGCAACCATACTTCAAATCAATAACAACATGTATGACAAGGGGTACCTTTATCAAACATAAGGAAGTTGCAATAATTTATGAAGAAAGTGGATTGGATATAGCAAACTACAATGTTTTGTTAACCCAACCAGAGTCCAAACAAATTGCATAATTAATAGTCAATGACACTACAACTAAACAACAACTAACCTATTCAAATTGTGGAAAAACAAGTCATGCCAAAGAAACTTGTCATAATAGGAAAAAAGAAGAACATGTAGTACATGTACCCACCAAAGTTGTTGAACCAATAGTTGAAATAATTGCACAACTTGTTAAACCAGCTAGAATACCTTTAAAATATCCATGTATGATCTGTTTTAGTTCTAAACAACATGCACTAGATTGTCCTAGAAAGACGAAAATTTAAAACATGTTTTATACTAAGTCAAACACTACTACCACTGTAGTTCCAAAAGCTTTTAAGCCTGATAATGTTATAGTTAATGTAGTTGCCATTGTCACCACACATAGTTAAGTGCCAGAGCAACAATTGCTTAGAGAACATGAACCAGTGAAGGTAAAAACAACAATTGATTAGCAAACATAAAAACACGTGTGATTCCTTTGTCCATAATATTAACGAATTACAAGGAGGTGATTCAACATCAAAAGCACCTATCAATTTAAATGGATTACTTCATTTAAATTGGGTTGTTTATTAAAACCTGTAAATCAACCGATTATCGACAAGCATCCTATTCATTTGACTACACAAACAACAATACCAGAGAAGATTTTGGAGGACATTTTGAGAGACATTAGCATTCAAGTTTTGGAAACCAAATATGTGATCAACTTGGGGCAATTCGTGAGGATTGCGCTAAACATCAAGTGGTACATTTCAAACTGGTTAAGCTTGTTCAATCGATGCAACCTAAACTTGTTCATCTTAAACCTACATGTGTAATAGTTGCCATTGATCATCAGAGGGTGGTTATACAAGTACAAGTTGGAAAGAACTTCATCAATGTTGTGCTTATTAATGGAGGTTTTTAAGTCAATATCATTACTGAGAACTTGATAATATAATTAGGTTTATCAAAGCCCAATTTGGCACTTTATAATCTTCGGATGGTAAATCAAACCATAGCCAAACCACTTGGTCATATTAGGATTTTGAAAATATTTGTTCATGGTATTCCCTATAAAATCACATTTACTGTTATCAATAGTAATGTTCTAGATTATAATTACTCAATGTTGTTAGGACGTCCGTGGTTGAGAGATGTAAAAATATCCCACGATTAAGGAACCAACATTGTTACCATACAAAGAACAAATACAATGAAAACCATACTTGTTACCAAAAAACTAAGTGTTGAATCCAAAAGACCAAAAGTCTTAATATGTTATGATTTCCATTCTGAAATATCTAATGAAATGGAAGATATGATGTTTGCTATAAAATTGGACCTATTTTTAATAGGAACCATAGCTAGACCTATCACACAAAATTGGTTTTAAAAATAAACTACACATTAGATTTTTAAAAAATAGAATAGGTCCTAAGACAACCTATTGAACTGGTATGTGTCTTAGCTATTAACTTAATTATACCACCTGATACTACCAAGTAACATTTACTTGTTCAACCTTTTTCCATCCAGAAGTGGGAGAGATGATCATTGATGAGACACCTACTTAGGAGCAAGTCTAAGAACTACCATAACTAGTTGGATAGTTATTGAGGAGGAACAATCGACCAAGGTTAATTTGGGCATTGAAAAAAATGTGCAACAGGTGAAAGTGAATGCTTCACTTGAACCGATTGTTACACAACAATTGATTAAGTTATTAAAGGAATTCAAAGATGTTTTTGCTTGGACATACAAAGACTTGAAGGCTATTCCACCAAAGATTGCTCAACACATGATTGAACTTGATACCACAATACTTGCTCATTGAACAAGGTATGAGTTGAATGCTAACTATGCTACCATCGTGACACAAGACATAGACAAGTTACTTACTATTGGTTTCATCAAACCAATTGAATAAACAACCTGGCTATTACCAATAATGGTTTTTCCCAAGAAAAATAGGAAGTTGAAAATTTGTGTTGATTTCAAGAAGCTCAAATGGAACAATAAAGAGGGACCTTTACCCATTGCCTTTCATTAATAGGTCATTAACATAGTTGTTGGGCATGAAGTGTATACCTTTTTAAATGGATTTTCAAGATATCATTAGATGTCAATTGCACTAGAAGATTAACATAGAATTGCATTTGTGACAAATTGAAAGGCTTTTGTGTGGGTTGTGATGCCATTTGGTGTCAAAAATGGACAGTCCACTTATCAAAGGGTAGTAATGAAAACATTTTGTGAGTACATTCATGTATTCATGAAGATATTTCTTAATGATTTTATAATTTTTAGTGACATTTCAACTCACCTTAAGAAGATGGAAAAATATTTTCTTAAGTGTAAAGAGTTTAGTATCAGTTTAAACCCAGACAAATGTGCATTCATGGTGTTTTCAGGGACTATCCTAGGTTTCATAATGTCTAAGAAAGGCACAATCATGGATCCTAAAAAGGTTGAAGCCTTAGTAAACATGCTAGTACTTATAACCTTGTAGGAAATCCAAATGTTTAATGGGATGGCATAGTTTTACAAGTGTTTTGTCAAAAAATTTGCTTCAATTATGTCATTTATCAGCAAGCTGCTCAAAAAATGTGAAGTTTTTGAATGGACAGAAGAATGCCAAAATGTTTGGGAAGAGATTAAGGACTCAATATGTATGTATAAGCCCTTATTTTGATTAGTCCAAACTAGGAGCTTCAATTTCATGTTTATACAAATGCATCTTTGTTGGTAGTAAGAACCATACATGTTCAGAACTCAATTCGTAAGTTTGATCAACTAGTTATGGGTCCAACCATGATATTAGGAGCCACATGTGCCCCCTTAGACCATTCTTTTATTCTTAGAATTTTTAAAGAATTTTTTGAATATGTCTTTCAAAAAACATTAAAAATCTTCAAATTTTAAAAAATATTATTAAGGTGTATATTAAATATCCCAAAATATGTGTTGTTGAAGTGAAATTTAATCTCGATAAAATTATTTCACATTATTATAACAACATATTTGCATTACAATATGCACATGTTCACAATTTCTGCCTTGATTCTAATCACACTTGACTTTGCAGTTCATTAAAACACTATATTCATGGTTATTTAATTTAACTAAAATTTGCACTTCAGAATACAATGTTGAAAAATCCAAAGACAAAATTATAATTTAGTACATTACATTTTTGATATTCTAGAATATTCACACAATAATATGGACATGGAAATCGTTACATAAGTCTATATTTTTCGGTTTTACTAAAATTAAATCAAAATCATAGCAAAATTCCATGTTTTATTGAAAATGAAAGTAAAACAACAAATAAAATTTGTGGTATATCAAAAATAAAATATGTGGTTTTCCACTACCAAATACTTATAGCTATCCTTACTTCTTCCAAACTGTGTGTTTAAGAAAAAACATTCTCCTTTTCCCCAAATCTTCCATCTTTGGGTAATCCCAAGTCACATCATCATGATTCAAAACCAACAAGAATTCAAAATTCAAAACTACAATGCTCCATGAATAGTCCCTATCCTAAATGCCTTGTTCATCCAAATCATGTAATCATCCTAACCCCTTAACATTACCCCCTTTATACTTTGGATTTCATCTTTGAAATCCTTGGAAAATGACACAAAATGAAATGAATGTATTCTGTAACATTCTATGCATTTATTTCCTCTAAGATAGTTTTTGTAATCTCAACCTATACATCAATTAGTGGTTCTATACCCACTTTTGGCTCTGTAGTTCTGACTTGTATTTCTGTTTCTATAGTTCTAACCTCCCCTTCCACTAACTTAGTCTATGGTTTTGTTTCCACAGGTTGTATCTTAGATACCTTTTCTTTTATTGTTGGAATAATCTCCACTTGTCTTTGTTCATGAGTTCTTTATGGTTTTTTCTCTTCTTGACCCCCTCCCCTAAGGTCTTGTGATTTTTCTATGTGTACCTTTGCCTCTTGAGCTATTCCATTGCTAAGGTCCTATGGTTCTTTAATCTACACTTCCTCCTCTTGAGCTGTTCCATTGGGCCGTGCTTTAGTCTCTTCATCTTGGTTCGATACCTTTGTACTTATTGAATTACAATAAAATCTAGAAAATTCTTTTGATAAGCTTCCAACTTGTACCTCAAAATTCTTTCATTAGTTCTATGCTGAGCCAGATTCTTTTCCAACTCCTTTGTAAAATATTCCTCTACAACCTCCCACCATTCCTTGGATTCGGTTTTAAAATCCTTCATCTTGTCTTTTGTCCTCATTAGGGTATAATATTGTAGCATCTATTCATAATCCTCTAGCCTTTTCTTAACACCAATTGGGTCCATACTTTTCCTCTATTCATGTGCATACAAGTGCTACATATTCCTCTAATATTCCTCCTTTTCTTCCAGTAACTTCTCTTTCTCTGCCTTTGTTGTCTTTCTTTTAAGCTCTTCAAATTACAACAGAGATACATTCTTCAGAATCATCAATTCCAAATTTGTTAGAGCATTCTCCTTTTCGTTCTTTTCCTTAGTCAGTGCTTTTGCGTGACTACCTAAAGCCTCCTATTGTTGCTTGAGAATAAATAATGCCTTTGTTCATTTCCTTTATGTGGTTTCCCAAATTTTAGACTTTTGTTTTAAATCTTACATTTCTTCATCTTATGATTTCAACCATGTTGTGCTACCTTTGAGCTCTTCATTTTCATCTTGAAGTTTTTTAATGAGCCCTTTGATATTATGCTCAACCTCTACCTTGTTCTTCCTCAATATTTCCACATTATGTTTATACCCCTTTTGGAATTCATTTTCTTTATCCAATTTTTCTTGTAGTACTACCTTCTCCTTCTCCAATGTGGCTAATCTGTTCTTCAAACTATTCACCTCCACATTCAAATTCCCCATATTCAAACTTATAATTACCATAGTCTGAAATAATTCAGCTACCTTTTGTGCTTGCATTACTTTTGCAGCTACCTCCTCCATAGACTTTGGAGTATTTGTTTGTGTCGTAGGATTTTTAGATCCTTCTATAGATGATCCCATCTCCTGCACCAATTTGTTCTCGAGCTCAAATTCAAATGGAGATCCTTCTGTAGATCTTGGTCTACTACCTAGTACTTGTATTTCTAATGGTCTGAATACTACAAAAGAAGGCTATGTCTCCACTCTTTCTGTCTATAGTCTAGTAGCATGTAGACCTTCTTGTGTCTATTATTGTTGTTGTTGTTATTGCTACAAATGATGTTGTAAATGTTGGAAATGTTGTGGACTTGCAATGGTTTCCATTCAATCTTCATATACGTTTTTCATCAAAGTGTAGATGCTCCTCACCCTTTGGAAACCTTATGTCATGTTCCCTTTTAACTTCCTACCTTTGTTCCTTCAGTTGTTTTTCCTACGGACACGTCATCTGTGGTACCTCCTGCCTTTGTTCCCTTAGCTATCTTTCATGTGGAGATGTCATATGTGGTACCTTTGTAGTCTATCTAGTTGCCTGTACCACTATTGGCATTGCCCGTACCATTGTTGGCATTGAAAATGGTTCCATTTTGCCCTTCATCATTTTCTATGCCCTTACATTTGTGCTTTCCTATTCCCTATTCACTCCTAAGCTTGAGGCTCTTCTTTCTTCAACTTTGTTTTTCTTCTTAAGAACACTTTTTGGAGAGTTTGCTACAACTTTCTTTTTGTTTTCTAGTGCTATTTGCATATCCACCTTAGTTATTTTAACCTTGGTTGGTGGTTTTTGTGGATTTTCCTTTTAATGCACAAATAAATACTGAAAGATTTTTTCCAATACCAAGGTAAATTGACAAGTATCTTTCTTATCTCCCTTATTGTCCTTGACATACTTATACCACTGATTTAGTTCACTACACAAACTATTGAATATAATATGTGTCCAATCTACCTTCTACCCTTTTTTTGTTCTCATCAATGTTGTAGCATTCTTGTTGCTAAAATACTATACCTTCTCCCTTTGATAAATGGTAGATGGGTGTGATCACAATCAAATGAGCCAATGGTGGTGAAAGACTCAAAGGATTGTAGTCGTTTTTGTGGTCATTTTCACTTTCTCATAAAAAGGACTTTTGGGATCAAATATTTTACAATATGTTATTTAAATACTTTTTTTTTTCAATACATCACATTTTTAAAATTAACTTTTCATGAATAGCTAAGAATTTTTAAAAAGTGTATCTATTTTTACCAAAGTTTGAGTTTCATTTTGAAAAATTATCTTAATTTGAAATTGTATGAAAATATGTTAATTATTTAATGTTTTATTTTATTGTTTCATAAACTACAAATTTTTTTTAGATGTCATGTACATTATACCCCATTTACATGTGGTAAAAGCTCTTGAAATTTTTAATTTATGTTAAATAGATTTAAATTTTTTTTAAATTTAAAATTTCACAACTTTCAAATTGTGAGTGTTTTTTGAATGTGAATAATCAATGAACTTCATCTCAATTTTTTTTCTCATCAAAATTCCTTTATAAAGAGAGTCTTTAGTTTAATAATTTACAAAATTGGTTGCTTTGATGCAATTGTTATTTAAATTCAAAGGTCCTTTATTAAAACCAAAACCCAAAATATTTTTTGAATTTTTTTTGTTTTGAATTCTTCAACATTCATATAAGTCATTTAGCACTAGATTCCATGATTAACATGACATTAAAGTGGCACCACAAAAATATATCTAACAAAATTACAATTTTTATAGAGTTTTAGTGATCACCCAACGTGTTTTTTGGCTCGTTTGATTGTGACTGCACCTAGATATAATGGTAGGATATCTAACAGAGTATGGCAGACCTAGACTCTTTGTATTCCATTGATCTACAAAAGAATTTGTAGGTGCAAGTCTACAACTTTGCAATGCCTCAACTACTAATGAGTTATTGACCTACCCTTTCAATTCTTCTACATATCCTTCCGCACAGATTTCGAAAACATCTACAACCGGTTGTTTATTAATGACATACACCTTATCCTTATGCCCAAAGTAAACATTTGCGCCCTTGATCAAGAATGTGTTCAAAAATTCTAGCATGACATCGGCCATCGATGCTTCCAATCCATCAGAAACAAAGGAACAAGCCTGGCTTTAGAAGCTCGATCTTCTTCTTTAGCAATGTCCCTCCAATTTTCCATCCGTTCAACATGCTTATCATAGTTTTGTTTTGTCTGTGTCCAAATGAATTGTTTAGGATTTGGAATTTTAATACCTTTTTCTAGAAGTGTAGCTTTGTTTAAGATCGCACATCTTTTCTTCGTTATGGTTTTCAACTCATGTTTCTCGATTTCCATTGCCCTTTTTTGTGCTTTCGCCATCGCCTCCACCTCTGTGGATTGTTGTACTTCCACTTGCACTTTTGTAGATAACTATACTTCCACTTCAACGACGTTTTACTCCCTTGCGTCCTTCTACGTTATTAGTTCTTCCACAAAGTGCTACTCCATAGCTTTGTTTTCCTTTGATTTTTTAATGAACATCGGATCTATTGATGTAGCTCTTGGTCTTGTCGATTCTCTTGCATGCCAACTTCTTTTGCTTCTACAGAAAAATTCAACTTGTAGATGTTTGATCTCTACATATATCGTGAATTATCTTTTGTGCAAATTGCATATTCTCGTTGTACGTTTTTTCCTTTTGCACATTCAGAAGATGATGATCAATGCAACGATAACCTTACAACCAACGATTGAATATTCAACATGCCTTCATGTTTTGTTCTTTTCAACTCTTCTTATACTTCTATTCTTTTCAACAATTTCGCTTCCTCCTGTTGTTTTTATCTATATTCATTCCTATGCGCTTCCTTTTCCTTTGCTAGTTTCTATGGTTTTTCAATCACATTCTTTGCACTCATGTTGTTGTGAACTTTAGAACTTTGAAAACGTGCACAACTTCCAAGAACAAATGCAAATTGCTTTGATGGTTACCCCCTTCTTTTAAATTCGTGGACTTCTCACCCATCACATTCATTTTTTTACTCACTCACCATCTTTTAATTAATGCATGATCCTTAAAATTAATATAGCCCATCATTACAAGTTTATGTGTCCTTTGTACATCCACATGAAAGCACTTCGCATCATCATCATGAATGAATGCCACAAATTTCATCTTCCAATTATTCCACATCCTTAATCTCCTTACATTAACTGTATTGACTCCACTTTGTTCGCCCTGTACACCTTCTGTTGACTGTGCCCATTTATCTGTTGATTGTGTCAACTCATTAGTTGACTATGACAAAAACCTACTAATTATATCGATTTTTTGGCCAACTATGTCGACAAATATGATGATTGTGCAAATACCCCTAATGATTAGGTGAATATTTCTGCTAATTTGGCTGATATCCTTGACAAATCATCTTTAGATCTCTACATCCCAAATCCTTCACTTTTGCAATTATTACTCACGGATTTGTTAATCATTTCTAGATCAAAAATCAATATTGTGTTGACTACAGGATCTTCCATCTATTTTTCATCTTTAGTATTTTGCATCTATGGTTTTTGTATTTCACAATTTTCATCTTCCTCCTCCATATCAAAATTCTCCGCTTGAATTCCACCTGCATTCAATTCCCAATATATTAACATTTGTTGTTTTTTTTTCTAAACTTCAAATTTTATGTATTTGTAAGCTGTGAGCTTATTCACATTAATTAGCACAGGGTTAGTTTTAAACTTCTCAATGGTCACCAATAACACAATGTTATTTGGTAACACATATTGTATTTTGTACGGTCCATACCATTTTTTAGTAAACTTCCTTAAATGTGACTTATTGCCTTTTGGAAACCATAGAACATAATCACTGGAGTACTATCTCTCTCATTTCCACTAATAATTGGCATTATGTACTCTATAGGCATCAATGGATGTAATCCATACACTAATTAATATGGTGTATACCTTGTTACTTTCTATGCAGTTCTGTATGAAAATAACAATTTAGACAGTTGTTTATCCCAATCTATTCTATTTTCACTAACTAACTTGGTCAATAGTGTCCCAAGTACCTTGTTAATAGATTTAACCTACTCATTCCCTTGAGGATAATAAGTTGTAAAACTCACATGTTTTAATAAAAAATGATATGTCAAATATTTGATGGCATCATTAATGAAATGAACTCCCTGATCTATGGTTATAGTCAAAGGACATCCAAATTTAGTTAATATGCACTCAAACAAAATTTTTGTTATGATTGTTGTAGTATTAGTTCTTAATGTTCTTGCTTCCACCCACTTGGTAGCGTAATTTGTGGTTACAAGAATATATTTGTTTCATGTATATATCCCTATTGGCTTAATTGGCCCCACAAAATCAAGTTTCCATTTCATAAATGGTTCTTCTTGAAGACTTGTGACCAGCTTTGTAAAACTTTGAATTGCGAATCTTCATGTTCTTTGACATGCATCAAAAGATTTATAGTAATCATGCACATCTTTGTACATAGTTGGCCATTAATATCCAATATCTTCCTATGCATTATTTGAATTGCAAACTGTCCTTTTGATGGTCCTTCATGCAATTCTCTCATCACCATCTATGTTTTTGTAATTGTTAAACATTGTTGCAGTTTGTTGTCTTGACCCATTTTGTACAATTCACCATTCTTCAGTGTAAAAGGCTATGTTCTCTTGACCAATTTCTACTTTTGTTTTATTGATAACGTGCCCTCGGTCTATCATGTTTTCAAAAATTCTTTTACATCATTTGGCCATTCAAGCTCTATGTAAAATAAACTTGCATATGTGGTTTGATTAGGCACACCTATGGTTTTTATACTATCTGGTAGTCTTGATAATGGATTTGCAACTACATGAGATTTTCATGGTTTATACACTATTATGAAATCATGTTCTAGGAATAATAATAACCATCTAGTTATTTTCCTTGAAACCTGTGGTTTGTTGATTAAATAAACCAATGTCATATGATTTACATAAAAGACAAACTTATTGCCTAGAAAATAATGTTTGAATTTATGCAAAGCAAAAACCATTACTAAAGTTTTTTTCTTTGTTGTGCTATAATTTTGTTTTGCTCTATTTAGAAGCCCAAAAGTATACATTATTAGTTGATCACTCTTCCTTGTTACATTCTGAGACAATACAGTCCCCATAGCTAACAAGGATGCATTTGTATGAACATGAAATTCCACTTGTTAGTTTGGTGATATTAATATTGGTGTTTCAACATACTTCTGTTTAATCAATTCCCAAGCCTTCTAACATTCCTCTATCCAAAGAAAAGTCTTTGTCTTTATGGTTAGTTTAGTGTAAGGTGCCATAATAGCAACAATTTTTTTGATAAAACATTTATAAAATTGTGCCATCCCATTGAATACTTGAATCTGCTGTGGATTCTTAAGTGGCGGATTTGTTTACTATTGCTTATATTTTCTTTGGATATGGTAATTTCCCTTCTTTAAAAACAATAAAACCCAATATCATCCCTAAAAATACCGTAAATGCACATTTGTCTAAATTCAAACTAATGCCATATTTTGTACACTTTTGAAAGACATAGTTTAAGCTTTTGTAGATGACTCTCCATGTCACTATACATTGTAAAGTCATCCAAAAATATCTTCATATATAAAATTGTCCAAATATTTTCTAAATGCTTTGATAACAATTCTCTAATATGTTGGAGGCCCATTTTTAATTCTAAACAACATCACCTTCCATATAAAAGCCCCCTAGTTTATAACAAATGTAGTCTTGTGTATGTCTTTTGGAAATATAAAGATTTGATGATATCATGAATATCCATCTAAGAAAGAATATGCCTCATACCCTGCTACTATGTTCAACACTTCATCTGTGAAAAGTAATGGGTATGGATCCTTTTTTGTGGCTACATTTAGTTTTTTGAAATCTATACAAATTTTTAGTTTACCATTTTTCTTGGGTATTATTACTATGGGTGACAACCATGTAGCCTTTTCCACAGATTGAATAAATCTAGTTGCTAACAATTTGTCTATATCTTGTTTGACTGTTATAGCATAATTTGGATTTATCTATACTTGGCTTTGATGTGTCAATGGTATAGTAGTGTCCAACCCAATTCTATGATGTGCTAGTTTCGGTGGAATCCCTTTTAGATCTTTGTATGTCCATGCAAAAACATCTTTGAACTCCTTTAATAATTGCTCTAGTTCCAACACCTTGCCTGTTTCCAGTTGTGCATTAATCTTCACCAATTGTCGTTTTGCATCAATTCCTATATTAAACTTCATCAATTATTGATCTTTAGTTAGCATCCATCTAGTTATCTGTAATTGTTGTGCTTTGATTTTTGCTAGAGTTTCATCCACTGCCACACTCCCTAGTTAATGTTTGTAGTACATTTCCGGATATACCTTATCCTCCAGAGCTACTTCTAGCTTGTATTTCTTGCCAATTATGATCACAATCAAATGAGCTAACAGTGAGGAAGGACTTAAAGATTGCAATCCTTTTGTTGGTTATTTTCATTTTTTCATAGAAAGGACTTTTGGGATGAAATCTTTTGCAATATGTTACTAAAAATACATATAATTTTTTCAATACATCACATTTTTGTATTAACTTTTCATGAATAACTAAGAATTTTTAAAAATATGTATAGATTCTACCAAATTTTTTGTTTCATTTTGAAAAATTATCTTAATTTCAAATTGTATGAAAATATGTTAATTATTTAATGCTTTATTTTATTGTTTCATAAACTACAATTGTTTTTTAGATGTCATATACATTACACTCCATTTACATGTGGTAAAGGACTCTTGATATTTTAAAATACTGTTAAATAGATTTTTAGTTTTTAAAAATTAAAAATTTCACAACTTTCAAATTGTGAGTGTTTTTTGAGTGTGGATAATCAATGAACTTCATCTCAATTTTTTTTCTCATCAAAAGTCTTTTATAAAAAGAGTCTTTTGCTTAGTAAGTTACAAAATTGATTACTTTTGATGCAATTGATGTTCAAGTTCAAATGTCTTTTACTAAAACCAAAATCCAAAATTTTTTTTTTGAATTCTTCAACATTCATATTAGTCATTTAGCATAACATTCCATGATTAACATGATATTAAAGTGACACCACAAAAATATATCTAACAAGATTATAATTTTTATTAAGTTTTGGCGGTCGCTTAATGTGTTTTTTAGCTTGTTTGATTGTAACTACACCCTACTAGCTATCTTCTTTTCTGTGCTCTATACTCTAGATCCTTGTTTTGAAATACTAGTCTTTTCATCTGTATCCATGATCTCCACATTTGTGGTTTTCACATATTGAATTATCTTAGGTAAATTGATTGTTCCTATTGAGAATAATTATGGCTCTATAACAAAGATGATATCTTCTTCTTCATATGTGATGCCATTTTGATAATCATAGCACAATAACACTTTTGATCTTCTTATTTCACCCCCCAAATGTTTGGTGACTGTAATTGTTCTAATTGTCCCATTCCTTTATATGGTAACATTGTTACTCCCTTAACCATGGTCTCCCCAACAACATGGAATAATTATACTCTACCACATTATTTTGAAGTACAATAAACGTAGTTATGTAAGGAATGCCATGAACACATATCTTTAGATCTTTGATCAACCCCACTGGTTTTGTGGTTGTTTGATTTGCCATCCTCATATTATATGGTGCAAGTTTAGGCTTTGGAAGCCCCAACCTCAATCTCAATTATTTTGTGATAATATTAATTCTAGAACCTCCACCTAACAACACATCCTTTATTGTATTCTTCCTAATTTGTATTTGGATAACTACCGTATGATTATCTATTGTTGCAATAGCTATCCCTACCTCTGGTATTGAAGAATCAACTTGTTTATTTGTGGTTGCTCTACTTAAATTCTAAGTTTTCTCTAGTTTTAATGCTACCAAAGATATCTTTTTAACTTAGGAGCTATTTTAAGCAATTATCCCAAGTTCAAAGTATAACTTGTTTCTAGCATATGCTTACCAATATCTAAAAAAATTTCTTCTATTGTGATTAGTTTCTCTTATGAATTCATTACCTCTTGAGATTTTTGTGCTTCCATAGGAGTTGTATTTGGCATACCTAGCCATGTTGTGTTCCATCCCTCCATGGATGTGGATGGCCCTTTTGTATAGGTCCGTGTTTTTCGAATTTGTTGAATTATTTCCACCATTGACTTCTTCAATCATTCTTCTTTCTCCGAATCAACAACACTCTTTGCTTTCCTTAGCTCTTTTATCTTTGAACATTAGTTTTTCAGTTATTTTATTTCTTGTGGTACCATTAACATCCACCACATTCACATCTGCAATGATTATTTGTGTTTCAGTAATAGGTTGAACCTCTATTACTGCCATAGATTTCCCATGAAACATTTTTTGCATTTTAATAAACTTTGGACAAGATGTCATTTTATGTCCATTCGAATCACATATGTGGCATGCATATGAAGATGTCTTTTATGGTTTTTGACTTGGTTATGTTACCTCTGTGGTTGTTAATGTGGTCTGTTTTCTTTTATTTTTGCATGTTTCCACATTGTGATTCGTCATCCCATAATTTGTGCAATATTTGTCAGTTTTCCCTGTATTACTATGTGTTTTTGCTAGTGTTACTTGTTTGGTACTCTATGGTATTGAAAGTGCACTCCTTGTTTCTATAGTAATCATGTTTTCTTCACACAACATTGTCGCCTCTTTATGATGTTGTAGTGTTGATTGCTTCGTCCTTGCAGTTGCAATTTTGAGGTTTGATTACAAACCCACTTTAAACACAATAGTTAGAAATCTATATATGGTTGGTAATTGTAAACCATGAGTTAGCTTTTGAATCCGTTCATAGTAAACCTTCACCTTCTAAGTCTTTTCTTGCTTCATATTCTTTAGCTCCATGTATATTTGCTCGTCATTTCAAGTTTTCCGATGATGTTTGCAACATGCTTGTATAAGTTTCGAGAAAATATAATTAGGGAATTTTGACATGTAATTATGACACCAATCCAATGTTGTATCTTTTAGTGTATAGCTAAACACATTGATGATATACTTTTCAGAAGTCTTTACATTTGCTTTTATTACATAATTAAACATTCTGCCATGAACATTTAGATTAACATTTTTTTGAAGTCAAGATATTTAAAAACTACCTTGTTTGGCCTAACATAATGGCCATCTTTATGATTGGGAATTTGTATAGTTACAATAGATGGTTCTCGATATCCTCTTTTTAGATTTGTTGCATCTACACTTTTGTTCCTTTCGGTAGCCATTGAGCTCATCAGTGGTCAATTTATAGTCCTGTTCACATGAGTAGTCATTATTGGATTGGTAAACACCATATGAGGTGTTCTAACAACTCCAGTAATTGATGTTAGTAGTGCCGAACTTCAATTCAAATTCCTTCCTATTAAGACTCCACCCAATCCACTACCCAAATTGTTGTAGATTTAATTATTATTCCCATTTTGACAACATCCATGTTCAGCTCAATAACCGTTTCCACTCTTGTGGTTGTTATATTCGCATCAAGTGATCGAGTAATTATTACTTTAGTAAGTTGTTTTTGGGTTTTAATAATTATCATTTTTGACATTATTGGTGAAGTTGTGTTGACTCGAGGCCGACGATGTTCCATTCATTAGTAAAAAATGGCCATTTTGTAATTGGTCCCTGCGATTAATTTTTAGTTATAAACGACATTTGCAATTAAAATCCTAACAGTCACATTGGACAAGTTGCATTGACATTAGTTACAAACCACAACAAATTTTAGATGAAAGAAAAAGTCAATAAAATATGCCCTTAGGTGGAGTTCATCCCATTGTTGTAGGGGAAACATTGTGTCGACTCACAAGTCAAACTTTATGCCTTCATTTTTGGGATGCTTTTGCAACACATTTATCTCCACACCAATTTGAAGTAGCAACCAAGGGTGAATGTGAAACAATAATCCATGGCATTAAGTGCACCTTAGACCTTCTCCAAGGTGCACTAGGTTGTTCTCTAGCTAGATGTCACAAATGTTTTCAATTTAATGTCAAGAGGGGTCATATTTCAAAACTTTGTGTAGTAGGTGGGGACATCATACAACTTATCCCCTTTGTTCATGCATTCTATGCATTTGAATCTTCCATGTTTTATAGAAACTGTAATTGTGATGGCAATATCATGGTCATCCCATTTGCCATGGGAACTCATCAAGGTGATCTTTTGGGAGGGGCATTATTTGCCTTAGTTCACCTTAGGGCACTACATTCTACAGTTAGCCATTTCCCCTCTTGTTTATTTCCATCCATTATAAATGACACACACATCATCGACCCCCTTTCCATTGTATCCTTTGCATGTATGAGTATTTTTAGATTGAACTATGTGTGATAAGTTTTTCTATCCAACCTTAGAAATGTGTAGCATGGTCCCTTTTTAGCTTGCCACTTGACTTTGACACCCCATCCTAGTTTAACACACCATTAGAAAGAATTATAGTCTTAAGGGTTCCATTAAACACATCATCATTCAAATCATCCTTCATCAAAGATACCTTGCTAAAAGATGTTTGGCATGTTGACCTTTTCCCTAAACTGGGCGATGTCCATGTAGCCTTTGGAACTTTAACTCATTACTACACGTAATGGCCATCATATCTAATATGTTGCACATTTCCCTTTCCCACCTTCATAAATTCCCTTGTTTCTTTTGATTTTTCCTTCCTTCAAATGTTTGGACACCTTTTGGATCCAGGGCCCTTCGATTGTCCTAAAGGATTTCTAGCCCATAAACAAGCCTTTCTCCCAATAACTCTTGGTGGCATTAAACCTTAAATTGACATTCACCATTGCCTCAACAACCTATTTAGGGAGCTAAACTTTTGTAGTTCCAATCATAATTGTTAGGTTTATGGTTGACTACGTCATTTCTTTCTTGAAGCCTTAGCATGAGTCGACAACAATACCTTCTTTTTCCAACAACACTTCAAAGCAACATGCGGTCTTCTACAGCCCACGACATGAACATGTTTCTTTCCTTTTGAATAACATATCGAACAACAAATGGTTCATCTTCAAGATTCCATTTTGAAGTGTTTGCATGATCATACCTTCTCTAACATGATTTTCGATGGAATACTTGAGGCCCATTATGGCCAAATTTTATCATTTTTCAACCTAGGGGCAAGCGTTTGGCTGATAGCTTGACCAATCTTTTGAACCTTTTGATTATCTTCCTCAATTTTTTCCACAACGTTTTGGGTGCGGCTCGGATTACTACATCTTTCAATTGCAAGTCTCCCTCAATGTGTGTGCAAACATCCCATCAACCCTATGGGTATCCACCTTTTACGTTGTGTTCATGGCAACAAGCGCACAAGTACCCATGATGCAATTCATGACACTTTTGCTGCCATTGCATGAAATGCTAGCTTCCACATAGGACAATAACTACATGCGTTTCCTTCCGCCACAGCCACACTCAATTCTTCTTGTCGATGAGTCAACATTATGCTCACCAAAGGTGAAATCTACACCTTAGTTGACGTTGTCATAGTTGACCCAACGCATGCACAATTCAAAGATTTGTTGTTTCTAATGCAACTCAAGTTAAAAAAAAGAACTACTACGATTGACACCTCACTAATCAATTCCTCCTTCTAGCAATTGAAATATTTGGATGTTTACACAAATAGGCTATCAATGTGTTCTTACACGATTGTGCCAATGCTATTTGGAGCTTAAAATAGCTAGAAGGCCCTCCCAATTTTGTCTTGGTTACTTTTTTTCATCACACAATTTCAATTATGTTGCAAAAGATGCAAGCATCATGCATTATAAGTTGGGCAATAGTAGTACACCTAGCTACTTCCCAAATTCCAACCTTTCAGGACACAGCCCCCATTGCTATGGTTGACTTATTACAAGCCATTGGTTGTTGAGATGGAGAGTTTTTGACATCTAGTTTGTATGAACTTGACATCCTTTAAATTATCCCTTGTTTTCAATACCTTTGTACATTTTTTTGAATATGAAGTGTGTTTTATAAATAAAGTTTTACAAGGTTTTGATGACAAATTTGGGTTTTACCAACTCCTTCAAAGTTCAGATTCTTGACTAATATATGTAAGTTCAAGATGTTTGTGCTTCTGTTGTATTGCAGTTATAGATGGATTATATGTTCTTGATATGCAATAAATCTTCTGAGTGGACAGTCATAAATACTGTTCTTTGTTGCTTATTTGATTGGGCTTTGATGACTTGCAGACTGCAAATACCAAGAAATACGGACGTTTAGAGAAGACTGACAGACCTAGTTGCAAGATTGTGAGTGAACTTTGAAGTAGTTGCTGGACTAAACTTATGCTACCAAAGCTGCAAAGTTCAGAGGGTTCTCATAAGTGTTTTGTGGTACTAAACTGTCAAGAATTTTGGATTTTTAAAAACCTCAGAGAGTGATCCTTCATGTTATTACCAGTGAACTGTAGGAGTTTACATCTTCAATGTTGTTTCCAAGTTACAACAGGGTGTCATCTTTGGGATTCCCAAATTCAAGGTGAAGGTGATACCTGCAGAGTTTATTTTTCCAAATTTTGTGAGGTACGTGGACTGGCAATCATCCACAAGAGAACTTAGCCAAATTTGGCTATAGGTCAGAGAGGAAAGTAAATGTTTTTTGGAACCTTACTATACTTTGGTGACATGCTAGAACCTATCATATGAATCTAACAAACTTTTAAAAAATTCCTCAAAATATTGCAACTTTGGGTCATTTTCCCCCAATAAATCCTTTGTATAGAGTCACAACACTTTTTTTTTGGTCACCAATTGGCAAAAATTCGCCACACGAAAGAACACAGTGATTGTTTTGGTGCCACATTTTCACTAATTCGTGAATTTTTCCTCAGAAAAACTTGAATAAACAGGTTTTTTCAGAAAAAAGTTCACCACTGCTGCAAAAGTAAAAAAATGGAAATCAAAATTTGTGGTTGCGTTCTCTTTTTTTATTTTGAAGTTGCAAAGGTCATATTAGTGAATATGGCAGATTTTTGTTTTTCCATTCTTGGAGAAGTCCAAGTCACTTGCAGCATAGAGTCTTAGCGTGTTACTTGTTGGCCTTGCCTACCAAGGCAAGAATACTGTGTTTAGATTCATTGTAGAGTATAGTAGCTTAAGGAATTTTGGCCCCTAGGTAATAGGTCTATTTTTATATGAGAATTTTTGAAAGATGATATTTTGACTTGTGTTGAAACTTGAGATTAGTTACAGAGTTATAATATCTTGAAGGATTATGGTTTCTTTTAGAGGATTTTTGAAGATTATATTTTTGCATGGTGAAATATTTGAGTTTCCATAATTCTTCTTTTGCCTTAATATACTTTAAAATGTAAATGGTTGCTAATGTCAATTTTGAACTTTCTAAAAATTTGATGTAACTAATCTTGTTTAAGAGATGCTAGAGTCATAGACATGCCTCTTGTTGTGGTGACTAAGTTATATAAAGAGGCCACCATGATTGTCCCATCCAATGATTTTTTTTGGTGTTGAAAAAATTTCACCATTTTGCGTGAAATTTTTGAGAAAAACTTAGAAGATTCATGTTTTTCTAGTGTAATTATGTGTTTTCTCAGCAAAAATCTTTAGCAGCACCTTTTCCAAAATAAAATATTGATAAAAAGCAGCTGGATCCACCTTCCAATTAAACTAGGAAACTTTATCATGCAAGAGGAAGAATGTCATGATCAATTTTTGAAATCTAACGATTAAAATGCTTTGTGCCAACCATGCACATAACCAAACTATATATATTGAACATATGTTTGTACAAGGTTTCTTGCCTGATAAAGACAAAAGCTCAGATCACTAAAATTGCCATGCAATTGAAAGACAACACATCATGGACAAATTTGTTCCCCAGGCTTTCGGAAGAAAATTGGATTTTATTTTGTAGAAGTGAATTTATTTTTAGGAAGCCAAACAGTTTTTTTGTCTGTAGGTAAGGAACATGGTGGTTGATTAACCAGAAAAAGAAGACAAATAGATACCTTCCAAGTATCAATATAACATGCACTTGTATGTCTATTCAGAAGTGTGAGAACAAGTCCTTTCCTTCCACAGATAATGAACAATTGTGAACACAAAAAAAACAAGGGGTGTGTCACACTATGGCCTTGCCATTGTTTTAGAAGTTCAATTAAGTTAGATCATAAGCATTTCAAGTTACACATGTGAAAGATTAGGGTCTAAACAATGTATGAACTATGACACCTCATGCAAGGAAATTATCCAGGTTAAGTAATTATTTATTTCAAGGCTCATGCTTTGGACTTGTTAAAAACATTTGTTGCAGTCCTAGTCAAAGGAGTCACTTAGCCCAAGGCCATAAATCTGTTTCTTTCCTCAAGCACTCATGTGGCTTCCACATACTTAATAAATTCTCTCAAATTTTGATGGAAAAGTATTACATAATATGTTTATCAGTCATTTCATGAATTAAAAAATAAATTATAATGTTTTTCATTATGAATCTCTCTAGTTGCACTACTTTTGGCATTAGGTGTTTGAATGTAACTTATAAAAATAATTTTGAAACAACAAATGAAATGTATTTAATTGAGTTGATGCACAATTGGGTGGACCAATTTATCACAAAACCAAAGTCCCTATTTATTCAAAAAAGTGGTTAAATTAAAAAAATTACAATTAATTTACATCAGTTTATATTGATTTTTTCCATATTTTTTCTATGTCATTAATGTCACATCTAAAGTTTCTATTTTTTTATGCATCTAAACAAAAAAACTCATAAAATATTTCTTCTTCTAATATGATATGGACTTATGAAAATGATTTTGATTAGGCCATTCAAAAATACATAAGTATAGTTTTAAAATTTAACTAATTATTATTATTTTTAAAATGTTTCTTTGATATGATATTTTATTAATTTCAAGTCCTTAACATACACCCCATCAGTTAATAGATTGGAGCATAGTCCACATAGAAATGAAAGTCAAAGGTACAATCCATGAATTTTGAATTCAAAAGTTCATAACTTTTACAATTTAAAAAAAATTATAAAATAATTTTATGCATCGTATAAATATTCAAGTTAAATTTTTTAAACCAAGTCCATTTTAATAAATTTTAAAACCTATAAAACAACATGAACATTGCAATAACAATCACGAAATAAAATTGGCTAGCATGACACCCAAATTAGTCCACCCAACCATGCATCAACCTAGTTATAGATTATTTCTATATTATACCAAATTTTGTATTAAAAGTTTTAAAATAATAATTATTCATGCAATTTTCAAGACTAGATGTGAAATAAAATATACAAACAAGCTTATTAACACATCTAATTGTTATCAAAATGCAACCTAACTCTCTTTTACATAATAAAAACAGTTTTTGTTCAAAGAAGTTCCTTAAATTATAAATTTTTCTAGGTCAAAAGAATGTTCAAAATGAATCAATCCAAACCAAATTAAACATGTATAGTTTTCATGTCCTTTGTCAATACCATGCCCTCACAATCATTATTATACAATTTTTTATGCATTTGGAAAATGAATGATTTAATTTCAAATAATAGAAAAACTGTTCAAGCTTAAAAAGCACCTGGTCAAAAAGTGCTTACTTGAGTTCTTATGTCATTAAATGAACAAATGAAACATTTAAAAATCGCACAAGAATCATTGAGATGCAAATTCACTAATATTAAAACATTTTTCACCAAATCAAACTATTGCATTGATTTTGAGATGAGCTGCTTGAAGATGCTCAATTGAGGTAGCAATTTGGATCCCTAAATGGGTTGCTGTAAAGTATATATTTCATATTGATCTACAATGAGTCTAGCAGATTTGGACAGAAATTACATGAATTTTGCTCATTTCAATATCCAATTTTTTTCGTATAGATCAATTGCTAGTTGCTACCAGCTATGTACAAGGATTTACACAAAACTAAAGCATTAAAGAACATTTTTCTCAACAAGCTGCACAGATGATTTTCAAAGCATGTGAAATTAAAGCCATGGCTAGCTTGCTCCTGCTTTGCAGAGCTCTAAGTAGACACATAACATGCACAGTTATTGGACAAGGAAAAGTTCGCACAAAAGTCTTGGATCATTTTTTTATAGTAAAGTCTGCTTACAGTACTATTTCTTCTAAGTGTGCTTCAAATGAAGCTGCTGCAGCATTGTTTTAAGATTAGGTGTGAAAACTTGCACAAATTATCATTCATGAATCATGTCGTGGATTATGCACAGATCATGACCTGCAAAGATCCATAGAAATGGGTCTGTTAAATGGCTGTGCAATGTACTAGAGGATTTCTAGGTAGTGTGATATATATATATGTATACTATGAGAGATTATAACTTGGTTTGAGTGGCGGCATCTAGTGGCAAATGTAACTCAGCAAGAATTGTTTGTTTCTGCTGACATTTTGTACTCTAATTTCCTAACATAAAGATCATATGTAGATATATATATATATATACTTGAATCATGCATAATTGCCTCAGTAAATCTCAAAAAGAAAACTTATTAAAACCTTAATTTTGGACTTTGATCAGGGAGCTCCTATAAACAGCTGATACTACATGCTCTTCATGACATGTCGAGTGCCGGCCTAGAATCTCAATCTCTGGTTTTCCTACTAGTGTGTGGTCTTCACAAGTTCCAATCCTTGCTACAGCCAGCTGAGATAGAACATTCCTGCTCACATCTTACTGCCCCTGATTACTCTTTCAGAAAATCTGGGATATGAGCTAGATCAGTATGAGCATCTGCATCATGACCCCCTTTTCACATAAGAGCTCCAAAGACCTCTAGCTACCCGACGGGATCTTTCTTCATCGCCTGAGAAGCTGTCTAGCCGGAAAGTTTGCCCTCATGTCGAAGCTAGCAGGAGTAAGCTCATGAAACTTCCAAGCGTTGTAGGCAAAATAACAGTGCCACCGGGCGCTTACCAGCTTGCAGTTGGGAGAAGAACTGGCTTGTCTGGCGTCTGAAAGCCTTCTGCACCATATTGTAGCCGAAATCCACCAGGCTAGATCACGGGCCAGGCTGTATATTGTTGCGAATGGGAAGCAAACCGCGCATTTCCAACGGATCCACATTTCGAGCTAGTAGAATTGAGTAGTTCCGCGGACATGAACGTCGGCCACCGACCTCACCGGACAATAACAGTAGAGAACGAGAGAGAAATTAGCTGTCAGAACATTACAGTTTTCCGTAAGCACCTGATCGTTTGAGTCCCTTAGCAACTAAACTGGGGCAGTTTCTTCCGTGAAAGCATTAAAATCCTTCATCTTCACCACACCTTGATCATGATCTCCACAACTATAACCTGATCAACTCTTGAACATGATCTCTGCAGTACTAGGAAGCTGTAGTGAAAATTTGCCATTACCCAAAACCTAGTTGATCATGATCTCCACGACTAAAATCTGATCCAACTCTTGAACGTGATCTCTGCAGTACTAGGAAACTAGTAGTGAAAATTTGCCAATACCCAAAATGACAATTGCAACAACAACATCATCTGCAGAACTGCCGCAGGCTTTTGATACAAAGGATTTTTCATGGAAAAAACAAAGATACAAAAAAGACCCAAATCCAAATCCAAATTGTCAGATAGTTATGATAAGTTCCAGTATGTAGACAAGAATAAAGAAGAATTCTAGTTATTTTTCAACTTTCATATATAGTATGTAATCAAATATGGCTAAACCATCTTATGGATTTTAGCTACATCACAAAATTGCGGAAAAAAAAAACAAAAAAAACCACTAGTTCAACTTGGTCTAATCTTGAGTGCCAAAAGAGCATAACGGTTTGTATTATAACTAGGCTTACTTATGGCGCGTGTTAGAGGGAGGGGACGTGCTTGCCCATGACGGTTCACACAGTGATGATGTGAGCATTTCCTTGGAAGATGATTACTACTAACTTAGCGTTTTCTTTGTACTCTCCAATCCCACCATAATTCACTTGGATAGTACCCCGACGGCCCCCTCCCCTTCTTCCCCATTTATTTGTACAAATTTTACAGGACGGTGCAAACTGATTGTGTCAGTGTGTGCAAGTGGTCCTTTTTATGGGTGCATTTACTAGCCTTCCAGGACGGACTAGACCAAAACGGGCCGGACTTCTTTTCAACGGATGTTTCAACTCAGGTACACATGTCCGTTGGAGTCTCTCCACTTTGAAGAACAATTGTAAGCGAATAGAATCCAGTTCAGTGTTTTTTCTAGGATTTAAAAAAATAATAATGTTAGCCTAAGTAGCGATCATCCAGAGGAAGATGTGTGAAAAAATGGCGATCATTCCTAAGAAGATTTAGTCAAATCTGGCTATAAGCCTAGATATAAAAGTGGAAATCTTTTAATCAGCGTTGCTACACGCTCAAAAACTAATAACTAAATAACTATTGTTTTTATTGTCAAAGCAAAGAATAAAAGAGAGACTTAGTGAAATAAGTATGATACTTTTTTTCCTTTTTTTCTAATTATTGCTTTAGTCTCTAGTGTTATGGTGATACATGTTTAAAATCCAATTCATTTTATTTAATTTTTCATTTTAGTTTTCTTTAATACTTTGGGATCTTGCTTCTTTGCAGATTGAAAACTTTCAAAAATCAATTTCTTTTCGAGTTTTTATTTTAAAATTTCTTTTTGGCGAGTTTTCGCCAGTAAAAAAAAGACTGGTCTAGTTGAGATCCAGTAGTCTTTTAAGGAATTTTTTAATATTCCGTCTAAGCGATGATCATCATTGGAAGATTTAGCCAAATCTGGCTCTAAACTTATTATATACAAGGTATAAATCTTTGATCATCTTTCTATATTCCATTTTGGGCTACTTACTCAAAACCATTTTAGGGTTTTTTTAGTTTGGCATTGAGACCCTCAGAAATCACGTCATTTTTATAAAAAAATCGATGTTCAATTCGGCTTTTTGTCGAAACTTTGTCAAGTTAAGAAATAAAGAAATGGGGGCTTGTTGAGATTTGGGATCTATCCCAAGGAAATTTGGACAACTCCACTGGATTCTGTCATACAAACCATGGAAGCCTGCCTCATCATCTCCCCCTGACCCCTGACACGAGGGGGAGTGACGATCCGTAGAAGAGACAGGGTTTCGGAATTTCCACCCAAGCTAAAGTAAAGTGTAGGTGGGGGGAATTAGGCTTAAATACTAGTGTTGAGTCAACCCTGTGCACTTGGGTTCGGATTTGGCCCAGGTGACCAGAGTGAACCAGCACCAACCAGTGCACCAACGTGGATAGATGATGACTAGATGAGTGCACCTTTTTGGTCCCTTCCTGTCCCTATTCTAACCAAGGTGGTTACCACAGGTTGATTTTTAAAAATTTCTTTCTTTCTTCTGCCTTGGCCTTAGTGTTTTTTCTTTTTCTGCCTCGACTGTCCCCCCCCCCTACCTGCAATGAAAATATCCGGATTGTCAGTTTTCACTGGGGTGAGAATTGGGTGCGAATTGACTCAATGAGAACCTAGAAGGGTATGAGAAAAACCTTGAACTAAGAACTTGATTGGGTTTGAAAAAATACCAATGTTGGTTTTTAGTTAAGCTTTAGGTGAAATGCATACTAGTTGCTTCACACTTCACGCCACCGTCATTGTTACATCGCCACTTTAGGTATTTACGTATCTTTCTAGATTACCTTGTTGATTTGTTGTTCCTTTGCTTCGCTTGGTTGCTTTCCTTGTCCATATTGGTATTACCCTTTTGTTGTGTTGGAGCTGAAGTGTGGGAGTTCAGAGTTCAATTTAGCTTTTAAGTTTATTTTTTATTTTAAAAGTTTTTTTGAAAATTCTTTTAATGTGCTTTTCAAATTCTCCTCGTTCTTGTTTCATTTTGTCTTTCTTGTAAGTCTTGTTGTTTTGTTCATTTAATTTTTTTTCTAAATATATATTTTTTCATTTTTCATTTTGCAAGGATTTTTGTTTACTCGAAGAAGTTGAACATTGTTTTGTTGATGTTTTATTTCTTACAATGATGATTAGAAGTGAGCCTTTTTTAGATTTTGAAGAGAAAATCCTAGGAACACATTTCAAATATATTTTTACAAAATACTTTTTTGATTTGGCTTTTTCAATCTAATCTACACCTTGGTGAAAATTGTTGTTGGAAAAGGGAAGATTCTAGGGCAAATGAAAATGAAACAATATTGGAAAATGAATCTTGTGATGTTTTTTCCAATCAAGTTTCTATGGAAAAAGAACCGAGCAAAATAGAAGTTTGCAAACACAATCCAATATCATCAATAAAAATGAAGAAATGATGAAATTAAATTTGTAAGTGTAAAGAGAAATATGGAGAAAATGCACTTTGTTGGTCCTTTTATGTTGAAAATGACAATACCATTGTTGATGGGAAGAAAACCTCAAATCATGTGTTCTATGTTTTGTCACACTAATTTTGTCCTTTTAATTCAAGAACAAAAGAAAGGAACAAAGTTGTATCATATTATAAATTTTTTTTAAAACATTGAAAAAGCATGTGGATGAAGGTCATGTTTTGCTTGTAAAAAAAATTTGAAGAAGAGAATTGTTTGGTGAGAGTTGTATAAAAAAAAAATGCCAAAAAAATGATTTAATGTGTATAGTTTTGAAATATCATAGTTTTCTTGTGTAAAAAATCATTTCAAGAAGGATTTGTATAATTGAAATTAAAAAATTCAAGACTTTGACCTATTCAATTTGTGGAAAGTACATTGTTTAAGCATCTTGTACTGCATTTATGTTCAAGAGTTATGTTTCTTTTGAGAAAATTATTTTTATAAGAGGTTTTATGTGATTTGGTGGAAAATATAAAGAGTATGTTTTGCCAAAATTGAAAGTGTGTTTTGCAAAATGTAGTTTTGATTTATGGATGTCAAAAATAGCACAATTTTTTTACCTTGGTGATTAAGTTTTTGGGCATGGATTGGTAGCCTAAACATACCACAATAAAATCATTTGAAATAAGTGAAACCGCATGTTAAACCTTGGCAAAAAACCTGATTGTTGGATCAATATGGCTTTTAAAAAATATATATTGTGAATGTGAAGGATGAGGTTTAATTATTTCAAAAAGTTGTTGTGTTATATTACAATTTGCAAATTGTTTGTTTGTGTTTTTAACAAAATTCCACCCTCTTTCATGTGGAATATTTTTCAAACAATTATTAATTGTTTGTCTCCAATTATTATTACTTATATTTTTAATTAGCTTAGAGGCCATTGGTTGTTAAGTGATGCCTTAAACTTTGCCATTGCAATGAATTCTAAGTTGAAAGAAGAAGTTGGAATTGCATTGTGACCTTATCCCAACTAATTGATGATGATTTTGCTATTACCTTTGAATTGTCTTTGTGTGCATGTACCATTAAGAAGGAGGCGTGTGCTTTGCTTGACTCTTTTCATTTCTAAATAGGTGTGAAGAAAAAAACTCACAATATGCTTTTGTTGATGTTAGATCCACAATTTAAGAATCTTCATTTGTTGATCATGAACACGGCATTTCAATTATTGAAAACTATGACAAAAAACCTTTACATCTTATGTTTTTGAAATGTTATCATCATTTACATCTTGTGTCAAATTGTGAAATTGAATCTACAAACCAAAAATTTGATGGAGATTGCAATCTAGATATTTTTAAAATGATTGTTAGCACAAGTGAACAAGTCAAAGGATTAATTAATAAAAAGTTGCTGATTTTTTGGGGATTTCAAGCATATGTTTTAAAACATTTAATTTCTTTTCCAATGGTGGCAAGAACATGAATCTATTTTCCCTACTATTGGTTTCTTGCTCAGCAAATACTAGGAATTATTAAATCACAAATAGAGATTGAAAGGTTTTTTTTTCTTTAGTCAACATATTTATCAACCTTAAGAAATGTTGTTTACGGTTTTAAAAATTTGGAAAAATAAATATTTGTTAGCAATAATTGGCCTAATGACCCACTAATTGGTTGCAAATCTCCTTGTAATCTAGTAGAGTTTATTGAAATGAAAGAACATTCAAAAGAGGAACTAGAAGAACTTGAAGGTGAATTTGAACGGGATGAAATTTGAAAGGAAAAAACTTGAATATGCATTTTCATCATGTTTTTTCAAGTATTTTTTAGTTTCATATTTTGTTGATTTTTTTATATAAATGGGTTGTGAAAATTGTCTTTGAAAATCATTGGTTCACAAGTTTATGATAACTAGTTTGACTAAAAATTGACTATGTTTGAAACCTTTTCAAAAATGATCCTAAGAATTAGAATTTATGGTTCTCACAAAAAATGAAAATTGATTTATATTACTTACCTAAGTAGTAAAAACCCTAATCTTTCCCCCACCTACCTAACCATCTACCTACCTAAGCACTAAATGACCATCAAGGGATGTCAACAATAATTAATGAAGGTATTGTAATCCACTAGGTAGATAGTTCCCCCCACCTTTGCACCTTTCTACATGTTAGCCATCAAAGTAGGTAACTTTTAATGTTGGTCTATTATTAATTTATTTTGATACTAGTTCATATTAGTATTAGTTATTTCAAAATTTTATGATATATTAACTTGGTATTGGTGTTAGGTTCAATATTAATTTTGGGTTGGTACATGGTACATACTATGTATATGTTTAGTACATATATTAATATGAAATTGGTATCACCTAAAATCCCTACCAATTACTATTGGTATTAAGTTGGTATTAGGTTTAAATACTACCAAATCAATATAATATTTGATATTATTGTGTTATTAGTAATGATAATAATCTTTGACCCTATATTCTAGACCAACATTAGTATTTACTAGACCCCACCTACCTATGTAATCACCATTCCAATGGACCCCAGAAATGCTAGAAATGTTGCGTGGAAGTTGAAATTACTTACTCAAACAATAGTTTTAAGGCCTTGATAACAATATTTATAACTACATTAATGAAGGTATTGCCAACAACATGCACCCCCCACCTACATGAAGGCATTGCATAGAAGGCTTAGATGGTGAGATTGTATTTTCAAGTTTCTTAAAGGTATTGCTAATATCAAAATAAAATACAAATAAAATGTAATACTCGGATGTGGGTATTGCATTATAAGAACACCCCAACCCTCAATATGGAAAAAATGTAGGTATTACATTTGGGGTCAAGTTTTTTTGGTGCAATTCCCTATCAGTTCACCTCCATTTTGACCTAATCAATGCATATTATGTAAATATAATTACTTTATTTTTTTTCCCTTAATATGCACATAGGGATGTTTGGACTAAGTTGCTAAACTTTTATGACATTAATTGTTTAGGGCACATGCTACACAATTACATTAATGTTAAATAGATATAAAACAAGAAATATTTATGTAGGATTTTGGGATATCCTTTAGTTTCACATATATGAAGTAAGTTCAATTCATTTCTTCTCTTTTCAAAAAAAGGGGAGAAAACTTTTATAAGATGTACAAATAATATTTCCTCATTTAAGTTTAAAATTTTCATTATGTTTTTTTTCCCTTGCAAATAACAATTTATAAAATTGCATTTTATTCATTCATTCATTCATTATTTTTTAATCATTTGTATATTATTGTTTGTTTGTTACATTATTATATACTATTGTTTATTTACGAGGTTATGGTAGTTCCAAGGATATGTTGAAATTGTATATTAAGTTGGGATATTAGGGTTTGCAAACATGTGAAAGTATTTCATGGGTTTTTCTAGCAAAGCTTATAGCAATGAGGGTAATGTTATCATGTTTTTCTTTTGAAAATGACTTGGATATACAACAAGTTCCACACATTTAGTTTGGATGGCAATGGGTTAATCCCTAAAAACTACATTAAACAACAATAATGTGTTATAAAAAATATTACATGGGTTATGGTAATCATCATGGTACAAAAGGTAAGGGAGTCTAAAAATCAATTTCATGTGTCATTTGAAAGTTGGGGATTTATGATTGTTTATGTAGGGGTGCAATCACATAAACAAAAGCCACATTAAATGCTTGATTAATTTTTCACATTTAAAAGTGGCAATTTAATTTAGTGTTAAAAATATAAGATTTTTTAGATATTTTAGGGTTTTTAATATGTCATTGGAACATGTGAATTAATTTGAAAAAATTCAATGAATAATGTTTTTTCAAAAACACTCATTAAACACTATAATGGTTATTTTTAAGCATAAAAATGACTTGTAAATGAGTTTCAAAAATTTTGAAAATGATATATTTCTTGAAATCTTTTACATAAACCTTGACATGATAGTATAAATAAAAAATTCAAAATTAAAAAAAAATTGAATATTTTTGTGAAAATATTTTTAAAACTATTCCCCCAAAAGCAATCCCTTAAGCAAGCAGGTGTGGCTCGTGTTATCTTGTTGGCATTTATAGTCTAGAATCAACATATAGTTTTCATTTGCATTTTCATACTCATATTAACCTCATACCAATTAATGTGAAATTATATGCATATGAATATCAAATATTCATATCAAGATTCTAAATGTAATTTTGCAAACACATACCAAAGCAATTGAAACCATTATTTTTATAATGTAAAAGGATTTATAATTAAAAATTTTGAAATTTTTAATACTTATTTACTTACTTTTTTTGTCAAATTTTTAATATAAACCTTAACATAATAGTGTAAGAAAAATTTATAATTTATAAAAAAATTTGAAGACGAATTTTCTAAAGATGTCAAGAATATTTTTTTAAAAACAATGGCCTAAGGGGCCAAGTGTGGCTTAGGTTTGAGTGATTGGACCATTCTATTTTAAATGAAAAAAATCAACAAAAAAACATTAAAAAACAATACTTGTTTTTGTCTTTAACTTATAAATTAAAAGAGTTGTTCAATTGGAGAATACAAGGTGGTCTACAACTCTTACTAGTCATGAACAATACAAAATATGAAACCCAAATTGTTTTAAAAATTTATTAAACTTGACATATACATACCCATAAGCAAAAAAATTCACATAAAACATATGAATATGATTTTATTGGAAGAAAAAACTTTTGAATATGAACAAGTGCAATGATAACATTGATGGAGACAAACAACAAACCAAAGTATGTCCCCAATCTTCTATAAAATAATACTAATCAATTCCAATTCTACATACCTAGGTGCATACCCAAATAAATTTCGACTAAACCAACACTAGTTTAGACTTACTTGTCCCAGTGTGCCAAATGTCCTTCCTAATGCCCCCCCTATCCATTCCATTGTTTTTTGTTGTTTGTCCATCATTAAACTCCTACATACATATTGATGATGTCCACCTTGGCACTTTCGTTATCACTCTTAGTGCTCCCCAACATCCTTTTCAACACCCCTTGTTAATTAACATTACTTATTGTCCTTCCCAACACCCCTTGTCATGCTTTTCCAATCATCCATGATTTAGGGGGAAAAAAAATGAATCCTACTAATGTTGTCCCCTTGTACTTCCTATCACTTGTCCACTACCCAAAAATATATTTAAAATAAATAAATCTATTGGTGGCATCCACTCAATGCCCCCACCAATAGATACCACCATGTTGCCCTTTGTCAACTTCATTAACAATCTTTTGTCCACCTTACCTCTCCCTATTGTTAGATCTTTAAAAAACCTTTGTAAGCCCATCATTCCTTGCCAACCTTCATCATCCTTTGTCATTTCTTGTTCTTGTCATCCTTCATTGCTCTTTGAACTTGTTGTCCCTTATAATTTTTTATCACCAACTTGTTGTCTACTACCAACCCCCTATTGTTTCCCATCGATGTCCAATTGTTGTTTAAATCAAACTATAGTGTTCCCTTTCTCATAATTGACCACTTTGAACTTTTATAATGAAATTTGCCCATATTACGACATCCTCTTAAAGGTCCAAGGAATGTCCTCACAAATCCAAGTTGGCAATGTTGGTGGAAATAACATCAATTTTATGAACCAAGATACATGATCTTGAAGGACACCTATTAACTTAGGACCAATTTAGAAGTTTAAGTCCTTTGGACATAAAGTTTAGAACATGGTAAGGGAGTCAAATGATTTGATATTCCACTTATTTCAAATGTCTTTTTCATAATAATCAAATCATCTCATTTTATTTCATTTATTCTTGTATAATTTTGATGTAATTATGTTTTTAATCTTATGTTGAGGTGTAGAATGTTATGCATAGGGGAAGGCATTGCTATGGGTGAAAACTTGAATCCAAAGTGAAAGGCACTAATAGTAAAACTTTCCCCAACATAACAATTGAGGAGCAAGCTGTTAGGGATTTTACATGAAATCTTTTGCTACAAGTTGGAATGGAAAATTATGGTGGTAAAGTGCCCTTCAAATACATCACACAATTTGCTAAAATAAATGAATTAATTTCCAGTGTTGGGCACATATTCTAAAAATCTAGACATCTTAACCAAATATAACTAAGGATATCATTTGTAAAATCTTTTGGATATCAAAAATTATGATATCCTTATCCTTGGATTTCATAATTTTGAGATTTGGTCATGTGATATTTAGACAAGGTAAAAAATTTGATATCCAAGTAGGATATCAAATCCTTATCTTGGATCTAGATATGAAGGGGGTTTACATTTAAGGTGTATGGTGTAGGCCATTAGAAGGGGAAAAAAAAGTGGACATCGCCCCTAAACCTAAAAAAAACCCTAAAAGTAGAATAAAAAGGGGTTGAAACTTTAATTTAAGCCCCACATTGTATTTTAACTCCTCTTTGCATTTCTTCTTACTCTTCTTTGTGCTAGTTGTAGTTCCCTTCTATGAGTTTGTTGGTTTTTTCTCATTGCATTTGTTGCTACTTTCTTCATCATAATTGTTGATGTTTCCTTCTTCACATTTGTTTCTCCTCATTATGTTTATTGCTATTTTTTTTTTCATGGTTGTTGTTTTTTTTCATCTTGCTTGTTGTTGCTCTTTTCTTTGCATTTACTGCTTGTCCTCATCGTGTTTACTACTTGTTTTCATCTCATTTATTGCTTCTCCCCTCTTTGCATTTGATGCTTTTCCTCTTTGTGTTTGCTACTTCTCCTTTCTTTGTGCTTACTATTTCTCCTTTTTACTCTTATTGTTTTTGCTCTTTGCATTTGTTGCTTTTTCTTGTTGTGCTAGCTTCTACTCCCCTTTTTGTGTTTGCTACTTCCCCTCTTTGCACTTGCTGCTACTTCTCATCTTCGTGCTTGCTACTACTCCCCTCTTCACACTTGTTGCTTCTTCTCTTCACAATTGTTATTGTTCCTTCTTTGCGCTTGATTCTAGTTCTTGTCTTGATTTTGTTATCTGGAATGCTAGATATGAGATGGATATTAGTGTTGGCAAGTATTTGCCCATATTGAAATCCAGCATTTGAATAAAATTATTTTTTAAATTGTTGCAGGATATTACAAGTGAATTTTTTTTCAAAATAATAATAATCAGAATGGGTGAATAACAAATTGATAGACCAGACCTGATGGATATTGAAAAAAACCTAATATCCGCCCAACACTGGTAATTTCATGCAATTATGTTTTTTAAAAATGAAGTAAAATTACTATAACCAACATTATTACATGGACCTTTGTTTATTTTATACCTTTCTTTTGTGGATGGTGTCATTGAGTTCGGCAGCAGCCAATGGAAATTTGAAGTTGGAACCAGACATTCATGAGTCAGCCAGCTGCCACCATCCCATTATTATTATACTGCTATTCATATAAAGCATGTTTGGAAGAACATTCGGGAACACTGTCCATGAAAAGAATAGGTTGGGAATTCCCCCTCCAACTCGTCATGGCCCATGGGCGTATGGCTTTGTGTGGCTAGGGTTTTGGGGCCCTTGGGTTTAGTGAAAGCTATAACAACAACAACTGCTGTACTTCAGATCTGTCCTGCTCGCACCATCGATTCCCAAATCTGGAGGCTTTACATTCTTTGTTCAGGATAAGCAGAGATCTGACAATCTGGACACTTTTCACAGCAAAGGTACATGATTCATGAATGGAGTACATTAGCCTAGTCCAAATAAGGCAATTCATTAGTGATTTTAGTGGGGTTAATAAATCATTAAGCCATCTCCTTTGATTTCCAACACTGCTAAATCAGGTAGTACATTTATGGCATAATGAAGAAGGCTCTTCTCCAGCTTTACACTAGGAGTCAGGGCCCAAAAAAATTGGGTTCAACTTTGAGCATTTCTAAACAAATAACTAAATAAATAAAGGGAAAACACCCGGCAAGGGAACAAGAGAAGAAAAAAAGAAACTATCGAAGTTGAAACAAATGACCACACCTGAAAGCTCAGAATGCACAATGGGGAGCCCTAAGTAGTAAGAGGAGAAGTCAAGAATCAACTTCAAGCATTATTGGCTTGTTGTTTTGCCCCAAGTTACTAATAAATGCCAGAACATTGACATTAAGAGATTAATAAATGCTGGAACATTGGACCTAAGGGTTGCAAATTGGCTTCCCAAATTCGATAGTACCCCTTTTTCACCCTTGGGGCCAATACAAGGCCATGAAGTTCAGCATTTATTAGTAACTTCAGGCAGATTGAATTTTTAAGAAAATTTCAACCTTCACTCTTAGTGTAAAGCCCTTGGGCTGATTTCAACTTTTGCACCAATATGACTGCTTGATTTGAGTTGAACACTGGCCTTGACTCCTTGTGTAAAGTGGGCCTTAAGTTGGCTCCAGCCTCTAGAGAGAGATGGGCAAGCTTAGATGACAATTGACCCTCCCGCCATGTGTAAGTACTTTGTCTTCCTATTGGAGGGTAGGAACAAGTGACGCCCCCCTTATGGTTCAGGTTGAAGCAAGAGCCACCAGCTCTCCATGAGGGGATGGATGGTGGGAGGGACAGGAAACACTTTTTCATTGTGTTCATGTTGCCTAACTAACCATGGTGGTTACTAGTTAGGTCAGTTTGTTGTTTTTGGCTACTTACCTACTCACAACTTAGTAAGCCCTCACTTCTGTGCTAAGAATCTACAGGCATCTTCTAAAGTAGTAGCTACCTATTAACACAACTACCTACAGGACCTACCCTTTTACAATATAAGTTAACCAATGTGGAAACCAATGTTGGGTGGGTATCAAAAAAATGTGAGAATCGAACAAGTTTAAAGCTAGTTTCTCAATTTGATGCCCTTTATGAAACCCAGCTATAGGATTTTATATAATGTGAGAATCAGGCCTTTGAAACCTTGATTAAATTTTATTGAAACCTTGACAGGGTATTAGAAAAAATCAGGGTCAAGGTTTCAAAGTTTAGAATTAATTAGGGTTTCAACAATCAATAGGGTTTAGTCATTTAGTTAGTGTTTAATCAATATTTAGTAGTTAGTTTAAGGTTTAGTTAGGTTTAGGGTTTAGCGAGCAAGCGACGCCACTTGTTGTTTGCTATAAAGCAAGTGTTTCAAAATGATTTGTTGATTGTGTGTGAGTTATTTTTGGTCTTTTGTTTCTTCTTTTTTACTTGCTTAGCTTAATATGCTTGATTAGTTAGTTTGTTTATTAATGTTTTTTTTAGTTTTGCTCAAGCTCTTGTTGCTCCTCTTGCTTGAAGCTACTATTTTGTTCCTCTTGTTCAACGTGCTATTGTGCTCCTCTTGCTTGACCTACTACCCTACTCCTCTTGCTCGACCTACTATTCTACTCTTTTTATTTGACGTTGGTGCTCCTCTTGCTTGACCTATTATTCTGCTCCTCTTGCTCGACTTGCTACTTTAATCCTCTTGTTCGACTTGTTACCCCTCTTGCCTCATGCTGCTGCTCTATTATTTTTGCTTGATGTTATTACTCCTTTTGCTCAATGTTGTTGTTCATTGCTCACTCAGGTACCTTTCTACTTCACTTGTGATTTTGTTGTTTTTCATTCCTTTTGCTTGACATTGCTACTTTTGCTCCTGTTATTTCAAATTAAAATCCCCCCCCCTCCCCCCCCCCCTTTTTACTTTCTTGCAAGTGTGGAGGAGCTATTTAAATTCAAGTTTTTTAGGTGAGACTTGGAAAATGAGATTTTTTTTTTTCAATATTTTTTTATCAATGTGTATTTTTAAGTATCCATTATTTGAGAAATGGTGGTTGATAGTGTGTAGGAATTATTTGGACATTGTACATTTAATTATACACATTGCATCTCACTTTTACACATTGCATTTCATTTGCACAATTGCATTGTGTATTTTTTTAGCACATTACATATTTTTTAAATTTTTTTTTCAATTACTTATAAATATTTAGGTTGAATTTCATATAGCTGGCAAAATTTTGTTTTGGCAAAAAAACATTTATTGTAAATTTCTCCTTCAAGGTAGGTAATATTTTGGTAGAAAATGGGGGAGTCAAGTCAAAATGAAAATTTAATTTTGATTGAAGAAAATTGAACCAATGAAAATGAAATGTACATTAAAAACATGTGGAAAGAGTATAAAGTGAAAATGTGCAAACATAAAATAGCAAAGTTGAAGAAAATGGGGAATAAATAATGAAGAAAAATTTGCAAAAAATATATGTTCAAAGAAAAATTTGGAGAGGGCATAATAGAAATTTTTTATGTTAGGCATTTTATTGTGTGAATGATGGGAAAGAAGTTGAAACTGCATCCCATCAAAGTCATGACATGTATTTTATGTTATGATAATGTTATAAATATTCCTAATCAAAAAATTAAGGAAAGGAAAAGATTAATAACTTATTAAAAAACTTATGGTATAACTGTTTTTAAGAAACATGTAGATCTAGATCATTTCATAATTACAAAGAAATTTGAAAATGAAATTAACAATGAAATAATAGGAAATGTTGAAAGACAACCTACAGAGAAAAGGCCAAATGTTTTAGCAAGTGCAATATCTACTTTTTTTGCTATAAAAGAACCTTTCAAAAAAATGATGTGCAACAAAAAGACTTTTTACAAGATCTTGGCCTTTTGATTATGACAAATAACTTACAATTGATGTTTGTTGAAAGCACATATGGTTTAAATGTTTAATATTACATTTGTCTCCTAGAGTTGTGTTCCCTTCTAGAAAATAGTTTTCTTAGGAAATATTACCTAACTTGGTGGGAAATATATATATATATATGTTTTGCCAAAATTAACAGATTATATTTTTGCCATAGGAAGCTTTGACTTATGGATGTCAAAGAGTGTGCATGATATATTTGCTCTTGTTATAAACTTTTTGGGATTTGATCAACAACTCAAACAAGTAATTATTGGTTTGTTTGAAGCAACATAAACTATTGGGCAATCATTAGTTAACAATTTGACAAAATTGTTTGATCAATTTGGGCAAAGAAACAAAATCATTGCCCATGTTAAAGATGAGGGCTCAAATTTAAATACTATGACAATTGCTTTAAAATTTGTTGTAAATTATGAAATCCTTGGTTTAGATGAAAGTTTTCAGGGTTGTTGTTTTGGCCATGTTTTTTCCAAAGCATGTCAATATGCTACTATTGACCAAAAAGTTTGAAGAATCTCAAGTTTGTTTCAATCAAATTTGCCCAATCAAATTTGCAAAAATGTATAACTTGGCCAAATTTTTTTAGAAAAGGTAGACAAGAATGGAACAAGGCTTGTTCATATTCGAATTTACCTCCAAGAAAATTAAATATTCCAATGAAAACAAGGTGATTATTTAATGCATTGTTTTTTTTTCCAAAACTATTGTCTTTTATGTTTCTTATTGTTTGTTCTAATTAGATCTTCTAACATTGAAATTTTAAATTTGTTTGCATATTTGCTAACAAAATCATTATGTTTCAAGAAGCATTACAATTCAAGGATGTTATTATTTTTTGTTATAGTAGGTAGAATACTATTAGAATAAGTGGAAGAATGCTTCATTTTCTTACTTGGCACATCTCTAAAATAATTGTGGATTCTTTATTTCCTATTGTGACTGTTTGTGTTCTGAACTAATCTAGGAGCCACTAGGTGTTTTCTAATGCATTACAGTCTACCATTATTATGTGCTTAAACTTCAAGGAAGAAAATGCAAACCCATTTGCCTTAGTCAGTTTGATTGATGATGATTTTGATATAGCTTTTGAATTATCTTTATTTGTTTCCAACATTAGAAGAGAAGTTTGTGGTGTTTTGGATTCTTTTCTTTATTTTTTAAAAAAAATATGAAAAAAGAAAAACTCACAACATGTTGTCTTTGATGCTAGACCCTAGATTCAAAAACATTCATCTAATATTTTCTTTTGTTGGTTGAGAAGAAGGTGTAAGTATTGCGGATGAATATGATAAGAGAATTTTGTATCCTATGCTTTTGAAGTGTTATCATGATTTGCATCCAATGATAGAATGTATTGGATGTGTAAATCAAACAGATGATGAAAATTTTAATTTGGATATTTTTCAATAGACTACATCCACAAGTGAACCATCAAAATGAAGTCTTCACTAAGGAATTATTGATTTTCAAACATTACCAAGTGGATCCCAAAGACACCTAGAAAATTTGATTTTTGATTTTTGTGAGCAAAAATTGGCCAAGTTATCCTAAAGATGGATGTAAATCACCTTTCAATTTAGTAGAGTTAATTCAAACAAATTTAGGATTTGAAGAGGAGTTAGAAGAATTTAAAAGTTCATTTGAAGAAGATGAAATAGTGGACATATAAGATGTTGAGCTTTTTTTTAGAATTTTCATTTCTTTGGTGCAATTTTGTTATTTTTGAACATTAAAATTAATTTTCGAGATAATAAAATTTGTAATAACCAGTATGTGAAAATTGGCTGTGAAAACCAACTGGTATCACATGTCTGAGAACCACCGCTTTTTAACCCGGGTGAAATTATTTTTTGCAAATTTTTGAATCCCTACTTGGGTCTTGAAAATATGAAAATAGAATTTAAAAAAAGAACCGGGTTGGGTCTTTCTAAACAGTATCATACCCAGACCCGACGATTCTCATAAAAACTAGAGACCCACCCAACACTGGTGGAAACCTGACATCATCTAAAGTGAGACTAAATCATGACAGGTTTTCATCGAAGATGCAAAACATCCCCTAATGACCTTTGTTAGGGCGTCAGAACAGAGTCCCAAAAGCCAAAAAGAAAAGAATGGTTGCAGCACACAGCCTGGAGCCTCTCTGCCAAAGAGTTTAAATAAAACAGGGCACATCTTGATCTCAATAGGTATCCCAGTTCTTAAGAAGGGGTATTAGCCCAGACAAAAAAATTGGTAATGAACAGTTTTGGAAAGAGAAATTTCATGCAACCAGAAGGCTCAGCATGCATGCATGAACGATCCAGTTTTTCTCTTTTTGAAAGGGGGAGGGGGGTGGGGAGAGCGATTCTTAGTTTTTTTTTTCCCTTATTTCCAATGTGTTCCCAACGGGTTCCCATCAAGTTCCCAAAGAATTGTAAACTTCTCAATGTGTTCCCAATATCACCTTGGTTTTTCCCAGATGGTTTGCCCAAAGTTCAAGTCCCATGTATATAAGCTGAAAAGGGGGTGCTAAAGTGAAGCATGACAAAGCACACTTATATTTCCAGGAGGGAAGGAACTCTAGGCTCCAATATTGGGGAGTGCCCAATGGCTTCTTCTTCCCAAAAAAAAAAGGACAGACTTGTGGGCAAACCCCACTCACTAATTAATAGAAATCATCAATAGAGGTACCCCAGTAACTCGTGTGCCTAAAACTATGCTACTAAGAGAATTCTTGGCTCTCTCTCCTGAGAGGGTCCTGCATTTGAGATTCCAGGACATGTAGTACAAAATGGATTCACATTTTTTGGTTTTGCTTATAGAATGAGCAGAACCACAGCAAAAAGCCAAGTTTGAGCTCGGCTGGGACCTCATCCTCAAGTTGACAAGCTCGCACAAAACCACTCAAGCCTGGACAGAGTGCTGGACAGAGCTCGTTAGGGGTATTTAGCGTGTCCTGGCTTCCAATGGGAGGTGGCACTGGTGGTTGGTTGGTTCACTCTGGTTTGGATTAGGCAGGCGATGAACTTAGTGATTACCAAATGGGCCCCAAGATTCTACCTGCTAATCTTCTCCTTTTCGTTTTTAGTTCGTTTCCATTTTCTAAAAATATTCTAAAATTAGTGCAGCCTTTGGCAGTCTATTTCTAGATTAGGCAAAAATCCCCTCTCCAAGGCATTGGGAAATCTGCATCCGGAAGGGTGGCAGTCTGTTTGTGGTTGCACATTTCAAAGCGAGCGAGTTTTGACCTTCTACCTTCCTGGTGATTAAGTTACACTTCACCAGTAAGGACCAAGGGGGGTGTGCGGATCTTCAAAAGCTTTCCCAAATATCTAGTAATGTAACCGTGCAAGATCCCCCCCTTGGAAGTAGGATTAAGGAAGTTGAACTGTGCCAACTAGTACAAGGAACTCTGTCTCCAGTCGTCATGTGGGATGTTATAAGTAAGCTCTGTATTGGGCTAGTGGTGGAGGATGTCTCTTGAAAGTCAGTACTCAACAGAGCTTTTGCACTTGCTTGCTGAATTTACCATCAAAATGTGAATTTGTTCCTTGTCAAAAATCTTGGGGATCAGGCTTCCGGATCCTGGCAGTTATAAGCACAAAGGTTAATTGTGGCAGCAAATTTGGAAAGTCTTCCGTCAGTCAGTCAGTCTCCATTGACGTGAACTGGTACTGCAACCTGCCCTGAGTAGTTTGTTATAGAAATTCAGTGTCTACTGACATAAATATAGAGCACCTAACTTCCCTGAATTGAACACCCGCGTACGAATATGTTCACATGCCATGCGCCCTGACAAAAGAACCCACTCCTGCTTATGTTATGTGCCAGAGATACTTTCCTCATGTGCGCCATGAAAAAGTTGCACTATTCACAAGCCACAAATGTGTAGATCTTGTAGAAGTGACTTCCTGGGTTTCAAATTGAAGCCTTGGAAGGAAGGGTCCAGTGTTGGGTGGTTCTTTAATTCTACAAGATGTTAGTTTCCTAGTGGAAATTGAGGGTGACTTACACAAGGCAATTTCATGCTCCAAGATGAACCCGGATCTTACACCTAAATCGCTAGGGCAAGAGCACAAGGTGATCTGCGCTCTAAGATTATCTTGTTTGTTGGCCTGGCCTACCAAGGCAAGGATATTATTGTGTTTAGATTCATTATAGAGTATAGTAGCTTAAGGGATTTTGGCCCCTAGGTAATAATAGGTCTAGTATTTTTATATGAGGATTTTTGAAAGATGATATTTTTGGCTTGTGTTGAAACTTGAGATTAGTTATAGAGTTATGATATCTTGAAGGATTTTGGTTTCTTGTTTTGTGAACTTATATTTTTGCATGTTGAAATATTTGAATTTCCATTATTCTTCTTTTGCCTTCAGATACCTTTTAATGTAAATTGGCAAGGCCACAGTGTGACACACCCCTTGAACCTTGTTTGTTACCAAGGTCAAGGCACCCTTCCACCCTCTGAACCGAGGGCAGAGCCCAAGGTCCAGGGTGGAAGGCACTGACCTGCCCCTATACAAAGAACCACCATCATTTTCTCTGTCTACTGATTGTAAGAATTGTTATTGTCAATGAATATGTAATAGATTGATTAAATTGTATTCAGTTTTGAACCATTGAGAAGTACTGGAAAAAAATTAAATTGAGGTGAATTTTCACAATTTTTTGACCTGAAATATCTTATTTCAATCTATATAAAGGATCCCTAATGAAAAAAAATGGCCCATTGAACTTGCTAGATTTTTTTATGGAAGAGAAAGAAAAATCACCAAATTTCTATTATAGGTTGCAAAAGATAGCCAAAATCATAAATAAGGATGCTTAATTTCTTTGACTTTCATATCTAGTTTATATCCAAATTTGACTCCATATTTTTATGAATGATTGCCACTTTCACTACATCACAAAATTGGAAAAAAATCAAATTAAATGTTTTTAGAAGAGATGTAATTTGTAGCTTTAACATTAATTGACCTATAATTGTTTGACCTAGTTTATTACAAAAGCACAGATAGACCATCTACACTTAACACAAAATTGTAAGATTTGACAACCAGACTTAATACATGTGTGCCAATATTCAGATTTGAGACTTTGGAGAATTGTACCACACACATCCTCATTTGATGACATGCCTCATACATCAAGTCATAGTCTTGAAATTTTGTATGCAAATTTCTTTTGTGGATTTTTGTGGCAATATACAAGCCTCAGCCAAAATCTACACTTTGAAGGAGAGGGTTGACAATAGCCCCTCGTGGTTAAGGGCAACTAATATGCTCTTATGCATCTAAGGAGGGTCTGTGGCAGGATGTTAACATGAACAACCCACCTCCCCTTTCCTCCAATCGAACCCTTCCACCATGCCCTGTATGGTTTGGGTTCCACTTATGTTCTATTTTGCAAAAAAGAAATCAGGATCTCCATGTGTCCCCTTTAGAACCTGGATCCTTTGATGCTACAGGAACTAGTAAGTAAGTAAGTTATTAACCTCGTCTTCAACTCCATACCTTGAGTTTTTAAAGTCCCAGGCCTGCACAAGGCACAGTCGAGTGCAAGCCCAATTCTGATAAATTGCATGGTGGATGGCTTTACCAAGCTTTAAGAACATGCTCAGATTTTATTTTCTAATCTTTTCAAGTGATACTTGACAGGTATACAGTGGGTATTCATGGCTACCATTGCTCAATCAAGCAGCATGGCGATGGCAGCTGCGCTTCCATCATTAACTTTTTTTTTTTTTTTTATTTTTTAAATTTTAAAGTTTGGTGATGGAAGTTGCTCTGCCATTGTTAGTTTTTCTTTTAATTTTAAAATTTTGGCAATGGTAATGTGACTGCCATTATTGTGATGCTCGCTTCCACAACATGATGATGGCAATTGTAGTGCCATCTTTTTTTTTTTCTTTTTAATTTGGTGATGGTAGCCATGCTACCATCGCCACGATGGCAATGCAATGATGATAATTGCAATGCCATTATTTTATTTTATTTTTAAAAAGTTGTTGGTGAGAAACCAACAATGGTAGCCAGACTACCATTGTTTTTTTTTTCCCCCCTTTCTTTAGGTTTTTTTTTATGGTAGATTCCTTTTTTTTCTTATGCAAGTTGCAAGTGAGGACCAACAAGTTCATTTCATTCACAAAACAACTTCTCTACTTGCAAGTATGTGTTTTTTGGCTGAATCTTTATCATGTTTTTTTCCCTAAAATTCATACATTGAGTGTGAGGTTTAAGATTTGGGTTTAGATTTTTATGGTGCATTTTCAGAATTGTAGATTTAAGGTGTTTTTGCATACCTTAATTAATTTTTTGGAAATAAGATGCCACCTCAGAAGACATTGAAGCAATGTGAAGGTGTTCCACTCATTGAGGATGAATCACACATTCCAATGACCGAAGAAGCAATTGCCAAAGCTATGGATTAGTTAGTTGCAATTCTTGCAAAGGAGCCAATGAAGGTTGCAAGAGATGAAGCAATGCTTTTGGTGGAGGAACAATTGAGTGCAAGTGAACCTTGTGGTGCACATGAAGAAACTCATGAAGTGCAATAAGATTTTCCTATATTATAGGAACAAGTGCAACCAACACTTGCTATGGTAGAGGAGCAAGTGCAATTAGTTGTAGTCTTTATCCTTCACCTAGGTGATCACTTAAGTTATACTTTATTTTAATTCCATGCTTCACCTTTCCTCTTTATGTTAGAGTGCAGGTGAGGATCATTAAAGGGACAATTTGGAATGTCACAAACATATTTTTGGGATTATAGATGAAATTAAAATCTGAAGTCATATTCAACATTAAAATTATCAAAATTTTCATTATTAATGTTGTAATAGACTTTAAAGGGATTCATAATAAAAGATATGGATATATTTTTAAAAGAGAATGGACTCATAATCAACTTTTGAAATGATAACACACATTTGTCATGCAAATAGAATGAAAAATATGAACTCAAAAAATATGTCAAAATAAAAATTGAAAATAGATCATCATCAAATGAGGAATTTAATAATTAAATGAATTGAAAAATTTTCAATACCAAAAGAATAAATATATTTTTTAAAATTTTAAATTATCATGATTTTTTTAATTTATCATTTTTAATCCATTTTGCATCGAAATACTCAAACTTGCACATGGATTTTTGGACCAATCACATGTCTAATGATATCTAAAAAGTGGTTACCAATACCTTTGATCAAAAGCATAGGGGATAATTATAATATTTATAGTTTGATAATTATTATAAATACAAGACTTTTAGTTAGTGTATGGTGTGGAATTTTCAAAATGTCAAAATTAAGTCACTTAACCATATATTTACCCTTTGGCAAATTTTTGCAACTTGACAAGAAAAAAAAAGGAAAGTGTGAAAGCTAAAAAAGGTTTTTTTAGGAAACAATGGACCCAAATTGCCACATTATGAAAAAAAGAAGTTGCCATGTATTTAGACTATTAGTTCCAACACGTTGTCAATTTATAAGAGGAATCCTAATTTTTTACATTTTCCATTCTATCCTTTAGCCAAATTTGGTTAATTATTCTTGTGCATCATCACCACCCCACTTATTTCACCAATTTGAAATAAATAAATAAACAAAATTGAATTTGACACTAGGTAATGGCACATATTACACAAAGGTAAAAAGTATGTACAATCTATTTGGTTCACAACTATAGGTAAATGTTGAATCCTTGCAATGAATTTTTCACCATATTTTTCCTTGTAGTTTTTTTTTTCATGTAACTTGAATAACATGCAAATAATGTTAAAAATAAGTACAATGCAAAGAATGTTTTAAATCAAGTGCACTGTGTTGTACTATGTTATTAACACTATTTGTAGTTGTTTTACTCTAGTAGTTTTGGAAATATAAAAATCATACATATTCTTGAAGGTTGGTTATAATAAAAAGTTTTAAATCCATTTGTTAGAACCTACTTTTTTTGTTTTATATGCACGATGGAAGGTAAAATTAAGACACTCACTTTTTGTATCCACTTTATCTCGCTTGAACCCTAAATCCAATTGAATTAAATTTAAATTCAATTCAACGTGCTTGCCACGTTGTCCAATATTTTCATTTAGATGAAATTTAATTTTCAAAAAATCAATTATTTTATTTCATCAATTGATTAATTAATTGTCATTGATAATGCATAGTAGTGTAGAGCCCAAGTTTGATTTCTTTACTTTTAATTGAAGGCATGGAAAGGAACAATGGAAGAAGTAAGATGATTATGCATGATTAACTTGAAACATCATGCATTAAACATTCAAATTTGATTTTTAAAATGCATCAACAACCATTTCAATACCAAATCACATTGGTGATGAATAACTTTCATGAAATAACCAACAAAAAAATGATTATAGAGGTATTTTTTGAATTTTTCAAAAAATTTGAGAAGCAAGGTTCTATATCTTGAAACCAATTTTTTTGCCCACCCCTAATAAGTAAGTGGGTATATATCCAAGTTGATAATTGATGGGTACTTATATAAAATTATAATAACCACCCAAAACTAATAAAGATCACTACATTAGTGTTGCTTCCTTTCCTTTGAACCTTTAGTATAATTTACACATTTTCTAACATGTAATTGAACCTAATAACGCCTAATACCTATTATAAGTCTTTATACATATTTTATATTTTTTCTAATTTTGTTAATGCATACCCTATCTTAAATTATATTTGAATTTGAGAATAAACATAACCCTATTATAGAAGTAGTTGAATTATTATTTCCTCATGACAACCTATATGTGGGACCTCATGTTTTATTCATGTTATTTTTTAATAAAACCAAAAGTGACCCCCCTCAAGCAAACATCTTTGGAATAACATACACATCACCAACCTACCTTGAAAACAACATACAATTTTACATTGACCTACCTTCACCAACCCAACTTTAAGTGATTTAGGATGCAATTCACACATAGTGACAAAACATAGTTCTTAAAATGATTCCATGGGATGGGTTTCAATGAGATCATGCAAATGTTTGCACACATTTAGTTTTGTACTTTACAAATCAATGCGGTTCAAAAGAGGGGGCCCAAAGTCGTGTCGAGATGGACAACTTTTCCCCAAGGAATCTCCTTGAAAAAGAACCAATGGCTCAAAAGATGAGGCCCAAAGTAGTGCCGAAATGGACAACTTTTCCCCAAGGAAAAATCTCCTTGAAAAAGAACCAATGGCTTGAAAGATGGGGCCCAAAGTAGTGTCGGAATGGACAACTTTTCCCCAAGGAAAAATCTCCTTGAAAAAAAACCAATGGCTCAAAAGATGAGGCCCAAAGTAGTGTCGAAATGGACAACTTTTCCCCAAGGAAAAATCTCCTTGAAAAAGAACCAATGGCTCAAAAGATGAGGCCCACATTAGTGCCGAAATGGACAACTTTTCCCCAAGGAAAAATCTCCTTGAAAAAGAACTAATGGATAATAATGAACCTTTGTAGGTCAATCATAGTCACCTTTTCTCAACAAAGGAAAGGACTCATTGTCTCCTTTCCTACATGGTAAGTTTTGGATTTTGAAATACAAGGAATGGTCTCTTCATTATGGATGAAAATTGTGTACAATCTATTTAGATTTTTGAAAAAATTGCATGGGTTTTTTAACCATGTGTAAAATTAGAATATT
>Ga0116227_10000956_pt1 | contig 61386 bp, 41 predicted proteins | sample S1TSphgellanicum_FD_89693 | JGI IMG/M metagenome (GOLD analysis project Ga0116227, IMG submission 89693) | Host-associated microbial communities from peat moss isolated from Minnesota, USA - S1T2_Fb - Sphagnum magellanicum MG | ecosystem: Host-associated > Plants > Peat moss > Unclassified... | reverse complement strand
TTTTATAGATCAACCAGTGTAATTTGGTAAACATTCGCGGGTAAAGAATGTTATGACAAGGTGCTAAATGAAGAATTTTAAAAAATTTTAATGTGCAAAATGAAGAATGTCATCACTAGGTTTGTGAAACACTTGTGTGTAGGTATGGACATAGGATAGGGTGCAAAATAAGGATGCGCTAGGATTGATGCCAATTGCTTAATCTCCTGAACTCTGCAAAAACAAAACCCAAATGGAATGCATTAATGTTCATAGTGTGCTACCAATGAGCACTGGCTAGTATGGCCATTAGAACTACAATAGGCAAGCTGACTAAGCAAAAGGATCATCATTTGACAACGTTCTCAACCAATCGACCCAATACCATGATAATTGTATGTAGAAAGCATGTCTACCCAACACATTGATCTCATAACAAATCAACTCAACAACAACTCATGTGGTTGGCTTTTGAAAATTATACAGAGTTGTGAGTAATATCATCATCAAAAGCACTTAGATTCAATTAAAAAGTGACCACCGCATGCTAAATCCATTTTTTTCATTCGATGTTGAACTAGTCTCATGTTATCACTAGCATACTTCATAAAGTGATGTGTATGAGATGAGAGCAATTACAAGTGCTATATTTTGAAGAGTAATGCTTCGCAAAACTTTTGTTGTTGGCTTTCTCTCTACAACGGTTGTTGGAATGTTGCCAAAGCGTAGATTCTTGAGATATAACACAAAATACATAATTGGGGAACAAAAAGAAGGTAATGATGAACCTTTGTTATTTTTTGGGTCAGTAGACAAGACCCATTGTGTTTCTTGCAACTCTATACATGGCAACACATAAATAAAATTAGTTAGAATTTTAAAAAAACCCTACATAAGCCTTGTTTTTTACATCAGGAAAGAGCTCAGGGAAACAACCCACATGCTAGCCAAAAACCAAAACCTTTGCTTCTAATTTCCTTACATATGTTATGGATGCGTGTGGTGTAAGTGGATGAAAGAACATCAACAGTCACAATGAAGTAGTAAGCAAGATTGTTTGTAAATTCAATAAAAGACAAATGGTGCAACCAACTAAAAACCCAACCATATAGATCATTCAATGATCCTATCAACAAGATACAATTGTAAGGGGGTTGCTAACACAAGAGCCTTGCTACTACAACCTTCATCAAACCTAATAATGAAAAATGTTTCTAGAGAGTTTCAAGTGTTTAAGTAACAAAATTCGAAAGAAATTGTAGCTTCTTTGCCATTTTCCTCTACAAGCTTGCACACTTAGAGGACATCAAATCCTTGTTGTCCCACTCATTACAACATTACATAAGTGTGAGGTATCCCTTTCTGATGTTTTGTAGATTGTGCAAGGATGGATGGCTACTAGGAGTTCCATCAAATTGCTAGAATAAATGTAGAATGACAAAGGAAAACTAGAATGCACATAATTTTCATGCTTGTTAGATGCCCAGTATCAAAGGCAATAAACATTTGGAAATTTACAACAAGGGATTCTTTTTTTACTTTTGAATATAATCCTACTTTCACCAATGGAGACCATGTTGTAATACATATTCACCTGGTTATATTTAGAGCTATGGTGGAATTTTCATCTTCTTGCCAATTTTGACATCTTAAGAAAGGGTCTAGGAAGCTAGCACCAATTCAATGATCAAGGCACCAATCCTTCAAAAAGGCAACTCCAAATTCCAAACTACATACATTTTGCTTGACATCCAACAATCAATGTAACAAGTAAGCACGCAGTTCATTGCCCTCTTTACTACACATAAAACATGAGTCTCATGAATGAAAAACCACAAGGAATACCTAGGCCATAAGGTGCTTCCATATAGGATGAAAAGAAGACACTAGTTGGAAGTCAAGATGACAAGGTTATTGGCTTGCAAAGGTGTTTCCTGACAATGGCTAACGGTTAGTGGTTGTTAGAACCATGGAAGTGTCTTACCAAAAATTGGGATCTCATTCGTAGACTACAGACATGGGTTATACTGGCTAGCTTGCGAATCTTGACTTTCCATCTCAACTTCCAACTAATGTTCTTTCTTCATTTTCCATACAATCTACCAAACTCCAACAAGTAGGAGTCTTCTTTGATCTTCATTCTCTTTTGACCAATGGTAGAGTTCCTTGTGGCACTATGATTGAATATATTACATTGTGTAAGCGTGTGTTGTGTTTAGGTGTCAGATTTTAGTTATCTAATGTCTCCTGCTTGAAATGTATGTAGGCTAATGAAGATGAGGAGCAAGAGAAAGGGACTCTTGCATGCAGGGCCACATTTTTGAAGGATGTTAGGGTGATCCACTTGAAATTTCCATAGTCATTAAATTTTGTGTTTTTGCTCATTTTGGCTTTTAGAATGTTATGCCTTTTGGTGTCACATTTTGTATTCCCTTGTACTACTTGAAAACCGCATACTAAGATTGTGTGTTGTTTTTCATTACAAGAAGACAAATGTGTTTCATCTTCTTCTCTGCTTAAATGACTCTGTTCAACTTCTCACTACTTGTTTCTATGTTTTGGCATAGAGGATTCAAGACAAGAGGAAGAAATGCTGGAAGGTGAAGAAAAAAGTAATCATATTTAACCTTTACAAGCTATTGGAGAGTTGGTTGTGTTGGTGTTGGTGTTGGTGTCAAATCACATGCTCGATATATTATGCATGGCTTCTCTTACTAATCTACATGCTTGCCAGGTTTGTCCTTAGTATGCACATGCACTTGATGGCTTATTCCTCACATTGTTGTCCATTCATGAATGCCTAGACGATTACTTGATGTCCCCCCTAGATCAAACATATGCATGTGTTCCTATGTGTTATTGTAAAGCTAATGTTAGGCCTCAATTCCTTTGGTTTTGATGGGCAGGTCAAGATTCTAGATAACCACAACAGTTTGCCCAAATGAATTTGGGTGAGCATAATGACCAAGTGGGGGCTCAATTGCCATTTTTGCACATTTAAGTTCCTTTTTAGTTACCATGAACCCCCCTAGGGTGCATAAATTTTGAGTGGGTGGTCCCTTGAACCTTGAAGCTCGTTTGCATGTTAGAGAGGAATGTTATGCCATCTCGAAAGGGCTTTCAAAAATGGTTTGTAATTGTAACTTCTGCCATGGAGACAAGTCGTACTCAAGGAGGGTGGTCTAAAAGCACTTGTGGGAATTTGGTTGGGATACATTGCTACAATATGTCAACACTGGCTCTGTAAGTCCGCTCTCTCCTAATCCTTTGTCATGCCTTTAACTATAATTCTATGTGTTTTGAACCAGATTGCATAGTTTAGGGTTTAGGGTTTAGGGTCAAGTTGCTCTATCAACATGTTGATTGAAAATGGGCTCCAAATCACATAATGGGCAGTACTCAAGGGACCCTTCCATATAGATGTAGCTAAGCTTCATGTGGTTCTTATTCCAAGGCCATGTACATGGTTGCAATTGTTGTTACATACATGTTTGGAATCATGGCACCTGCATGGAGTGCAAGTTGAAGAGTAACTACCTGTGCTTGCTAGCTAGTCAGTTTAAGGACATTGAACTCCACCTAACCCCTTTAGCCAAAGCCCTTGTAGCTAGGGTCAATCCCTGAATACAACAATTATTGTTGCGGCTGCTATTATTATAGAGCCTAATTGTATGTTAGTGCCTAACATTGCACTACTTGTAGAAAATGGATAAAAATAGCATAATTTTACTATTAATTGAAGAGTAATAGGATAGTCACATCTTCATGACATCCGTTAGTTTTGTGGTCCTCAAACATTTGCTACTTCCTTCCCATGCATACCAGTTGACCCTTGGAATTTTTTGCATTGTATTGCATTATGCACACTTAAAGATATGGATAATCTCCCAAAGTTAGAACTAAACATGGGCAGGGTGTAAGAATGTTTGGTTACCATTAAAAGCACTAGGCTAAGATTTGTGCGTAGCCATTTGATTTCACATGCCTTTTTTTTGTAGGGCACACTATTCAATTCTTCAGATGATGAGGGGCCTCCAAGTGGGGGTGAACCCAATGCAAGCCCACCCTTTAAACCTAATGTGCCCACTAATGCACCAAACCGCAACAATGATGAGGTCAAACTTGGAATCCAAATGGGAAAGGCGCTTCACGATGCTTGGGGGGCATGTGATGCAGCTCGTAATGAATCCATGAAGCAAACTAGCAATGAAGACGTGGATTAACCATTCAACATGGCAAATCATATGGAGCAAGACATTGGCATGGATGTTGTTGAGGCAGACATAGGAGCCCAACCAAAGTTTGGAGATGATGGGCTTCAGTACTTGAGGTTAGCATAAGAGTCTAGAATACCCTTATACATAGGGAATCATCTAAATAAATTGATAGACACATTGGTGTTACTGAATACATGTGTCACTCATTGAGTTAGTAATGGTTTTGTTGATGAGTTGTTTTTCGTGCTTTGCAACTCCATTCTTCCCAAACCAAGCCACCTACCAAAGTCAAATCATGAAGCTAAGAAAATGATTCAAAATCTTGGTTTAGGGTACACCATGAAACATGTTTGTGAGAATGGTTGTGTTTTGTTTCGCAATGACCTCAATGATGCATAGGTTTGCCCAATATGTGGTCAATCAAGGTATGTGGTTAGGCGTAACAAGGTGCCAAAAAAGATTTTGAGGCACTTCCCCTTGATCCCCAGGTTGAAAAAAATGTTTCGGGTGCCAAATCTTTCAGAATTGATGAGGTGGCATCATGCCTACACAAGTCATGATGGGTCGGTTAAACATGCACCTGATTCCAAAGCATGGGCCCACATTGATGAAACCTGGCCTGATTTTGCAACAAACCTTCAAGACTTGAGACTAGCAATTGCACTAGATATGGGGTAAATCATTTCAACCAATCTAGCAATAGGATTACATGGCCGATATTTATTCTCAACTACAACTAACCTCCATTGCTCAGCCACAAAGAAGTTCTTTCTTATGCTAGTCCTATTGATTCCAGGCAAGGAATCTATTAAAAACAACAATGTAGATGTCTACCTAGCTCCATTGGTTGAAAAGTTGCAAGAGTTATGGAGAGGGGTGGATGCATGGGATATTTGTCAAGCGAATGGGAGAAGAAGGTTTACTTTGTGCATTATATTGATCTAGGCAATACATGATTTACTTGCATATGGCTTATTCTTAGGGCAAGTAAAAAAAGGTACAAAGGTTGCCCAACATGTGGGCCTAACACAATTTCCCAATATTCAAAATGCTTGGGGAAAATGATCTATTATGGGCATTGGAGGTGGTTGAAACCAGATCACCCCATGAGGACAAAAGCTAATGACTTTGATGGTAAAGTTGAACACATGTCAGCCCCAAATGTAATCTTAGGGCACAAAATGCTACGGTATGCTGACATGGTTAATAGATGGGCAACAAGTGGCCAAAGGGATTATGAGAACCCCGCCCTAAAGATTGGGGTCAAACACAAATCTTCTTTATGGAGCTTGCCTTATTAGAAGGTTCTTTCATTGATCTACTATTCATGCTATATTGTTTGGGGCCAAAATGTGTCTAAAATGGTAAGTTTTGAAGAGTGTAGGGTTTGAAATGTATGTTGTTTTGTTACTTCTACACTTTTAAGGGTTCACCGGCTTGATTTCTGATGGTGCATTTGGATGGCGAAATTAGCAAAAGAGTATGCACTATAAGAAACATGCCTTTGTTGGATGGACTATGTAATTGGGGGTCTTTGATTTCAAAGCGAGAACCTAGAGCCACCAAAGTGGGGAAGGTGAAATATTGAGCTGGACATTCTTTTCTATCAACTTTCTCTATCAGTTCATGGTTTATGTTCGTGATGGAATGGGGGTGGTGTTTGGGGGTGGGGGTCCATGGTTTCATTATATTCTTTTCCAAGTCTATCTTAGAATATTGCATCCATTTTCAACTAGGGTCCATTGAATGTACACTCTACCTTTCCCACTGCACCCTTAGGGGAAGGCTTTGGGTCATATTATTCATAGGCATGTGGCTGGCTATTCCCTTACACTTCTTGGTTTGTAAGGGAGAATTGAAGGTTGGAAACAAATTGGATTGGCTTCCCATGTTTGTGGTCTGCTATTGTGGTTTTCTGCTATGCTTTTGGGTATTCTTCAAGATGTTAGTTCTTTGGGTGTAATATGGAAGTAATACAACAAATTCAAGAAAGCACTAGTTCTGTGGAACCTCTTTTATGCATTGCATATTTTACTAGGATTTTCTATTGATGCTGGATTTGGATGCTTAGAGGGTAGTAGAAGATTAGTGGCGGGGATTAACCTTGGTTCATTGATTGAACTCAAGTGCCAATTGTCACATGGTCCTAGTCCTATTGGACAAGCTTTAAGGGTTGTGTGTCAACCTACCAAATCGAGGGTATTTTATAGATATTGGGGGCCTTCAATTGTAATTCCATTCTGTACCCTGATCAAGTTTGATTGTTCCCTAGAATGTATGTAGGATTTGAAAATTTGACATACTTTTGATGTTATGCACTGCAAAAAAAACTTGACAGTCAATGTAATAAAGATAATTATGGGTGAGAAGGATGGCAAAAAAGTGCGGCAAGATTTGCAAGCTTTAGGCATTCAAGAGTCTTTAAGATGTCATCCCGAAAGCCCCATGGATGATGCCCAAAGGCGAACAACCCCTATTCTCTGAGGTTGTGTTAAATATTAAGCTAACAATAGGGTTTGCAACAGGCTTCAAGAAATACGTGGTGAAAGGTAAGTTGGGGGTGATGAAATCCCACAACTACCATGTCATGTTCCAGCCTACTTACTGGTTTGCATGCGTTACCAAATGACATCATAACCTCGCACTGCCATTATGCGGTTATGCAAAATCTTCAAAGTTCTTTGTTGTAAAATGTACAACCTAACAAGGTTTACAGAATTGAAGAGTGATGTAGTGTATTCATTGTGATTACTTGAAAGGGTATTTCTCCCAAATTTTTTTGATTTAATGACACATGTTGTTATTCACCTAATTGATGAATTGGAGCTATGTGGGCTTGTGCACACTTTATGAATGTATTTGATTGAACATGTAATGAAGGATTTGAAAGGCTATGTTTGCAACATGGTTAAACCTGAAGGCTCTAAGGCAAAAGGGTACATTGTTGATGAAGCCCTAGGTTTGTGCAGCAAATACATGCAAGGTTTTGGGCAACTTGATGGTGTATTTGGGTTGTTGATGAAAAGGAGGGGGTGGCCAGGGAGGTATTGGAAGGCATGCCCAGACCATGTACTTTGATAGAAGGCTTATGTGATATCGCACATGTGTATGTTTGTGATAACCACAAGGCTTTGTCAAATTTACGAAAGTAAGTGTGTCCATTTCCCCTATCAATAGCCAAGGAATAATGGGCATAGAACATGGTAATGTGATTCCTACATAGAAGGTGTGTTTGTTACTTGAATTTTTGAAGTCAACCCACTTTTTATTGCATGGTCTATAGGAAGTATGCACATGCAAAGGCAACTTCCATAACTGATGTTGTTGAAACATTCCCACCCTTTGACAAGTGGTTACATTCGACGATGCGTATGCAGAGTAAGGTTTTAGGAGGTCTTGAAGAACTAGAAGTGTACGGCCTTTCAATCCCATTGGCAATTGTGGCAAAGTTGTGTAGGAACATGTCAGCATACAACAATCATTTTAGGGTTGCCCTATGGCTCGGGGCAAGTAATATGGCAACATACAACTTAGGGGTCGTAGGTGAATTTGAACACACACCATGTGTCACTAGGGCTACCCCCAATTTTGCAACTATTTGGATGAGCTATGTAGGGGAGTGCAAAGAGATTTTGGAATTAGATTATGGGGTGAAAAGGTCCTTGTTTTACTCTATTCATGGGTTCAAGCCACAACCCGCGACGTTCAAGTTGGCACAAAGAAGGATGAGTTTGGTTTCACCTTTGTCCATTTTGGAAGGGTAATGTTAATGTGGGAACAATCATTTGTCTTCCTAGCATAGGTTGAACAAGTGTTTTTTAGTGAATGTGTGTAGGATTCCGGTTGGAAGGTTGTAAACCTAAAAGAAGCAAGATCTCGATGTGTATACCAAGCTTGGCATGTTGACATTGAGCCATCCAATTGCATAAAGGTGCTGGCAGATCTGGAAGCTAATGATGTAAAGATTGGTCTAGGTGAAGGATTCACTATGCCATATGTGGCATATTAATTAGGCTTGGAAGATGGTTGGTGGTGTGATCCTTATAGCTTCCGGTTTGCCCTAAAATTGGTCTGTGCCTTTATATCCTTTATTAGATATGCACATGAAAGACATAACTCTAACTATTGGTTGTTTTTGGGAATTTTTGTTTGGTGGCAGGCGATGGGGTGGAGATGGCATGGGTGGTAGGATAGATGGTGAGGAAGAATCACAAAATGAAAGTGATGATTCTGGGCGGAGTCTTGAGGAGATGACATCTAAGTGCAAACATAAGTTGAACATATTGGTTTAGGGTGGGGATGATTTTGGCGCACCTCCTTAATGCCTCTAGGCCTCATATATGTGTAATGAGGTCTAGGTTCAGTAGACATTCAAGTCTCAGGAGATACATGGATATTTAGTTCACGATAATTCTTGGGTCAAGGTTACGATATGCTGTTTGTCAACATCTAGTCTTTGTAGTGCCTTTGGAGTGGAACAAAATTTGAAGATGATGGTGTAGAAGGTTAGGAAACCATAGTAAACCATTGTAATATGGTGGAATTTTGTAGCGACAACAAGTTGAAATAAAGGAAGAGATGACCACAACACACTTGGTAGCTACAATGGTTTTCCCCACATAAGGGTCGATGTATTGCTACTGAAATGCAATATTATTTCCAACAATTAATGTATTTTTGCTATTCCATGACTAGTATGGTGATCAATTTGTTTGATCTACTTCTCTAGGAAAGATTGTTGACAAGTGTAGGATTCATACAAGGGGCAGTTCACTATCCACCAAGACATCATGTTTGAAGGACATGAAAGGTACATAGACTGTACAAAACAAGGCAGTTGAGATTTTCCCAAAGAGTTGGAACTTGATGGTGAAAAGAAGTAACTTGAAACTTACAATTTACTAATTGGACATAGCTTGTGTTTTGTGCACATCTCAAAGCTTGTGGTGATATATTTGTTGCTCATCCCCAGGTGTGCAAAAGAAATACATGAGGCATTGGAGATGATTATGGAAGGACATGCTCCAAACTTGGAACTATTCTGGGAGCTGTAGGTGAAACACATTGGGATGTTAAATAAAAATCTTTGGTTGTAGGTGAAGGTGTTACCAACCTCAAAAAGTTGGCTAAGAAGGTAGGAGTAAAATGACTTAAATTTGTTGGTTTGAGTGACAAGTTGAGCAGTTGGTGGCCATGAGAATTGAGCATGAACATGAAAGAAATGCTACTAAGGATGAGGTGGAGGGCCTAAAGATGCAGTTAAGAAATATAGTTGATGCAAGCCGAGTTATTGGAGAGCTTTTGGTATGATTGAAGGAAGCAAAGGATGTAGTGTGCATGCTTCAAGTAGTGATATTTCCTTGTACCTTCATTGTTTATATTTAAAAATTGTCACAAGCAACCCAAAAGTTGAATCAAAATGTCAATGTTATATTTTGTTGGATGCAACAATGATGTTAAGACAAGATGCCAACACAATTCGCAAAGAGATAAAGAAGATGACCCAAATACATGTTAGAAAGATAATTACACTCCAACAACGTCTACTAAAAGTAAACATACAAAAAGAATCGTTGTCACCCATGTGCATAATGTTAGAATGCGTCAAGTTTGAGTTCAATGAAGTTGATACATATACAGTTGAATCTGAAGCAAAACCCAACTCCTCGGCCAAAACCCATAAGCAGGACTCCTGTTGTAACCCTAGCCTTGGGCTCGTGACCGAGGTAAGGGTTTACAAAAGTTGCGGGCCAAGAATGAAGCCCAAGAGTCACATTCATGCTCCCGGGAGTGCAAGAGAGTGTAAGGGAATGAACCCCCACACTCCCAAATGAGTTCCCATTTTTGGGAGTTGGAGTCCCAATGGACTTTTGAATTTTCAGAGGGCGATTGTAAGAGTTAAAACTCATTTATTGAAAAGTTCTTTATATCATTAAAAAGCTCTTAGAACGTAGATGTTTAAAATGGGCTCGCATGACCATTTGAGTACTTAAAACACAAGTTATGGCCAAAAGAAGGGCCATGAGTCAAATTGGCAATTTGACTCCCGACCACTAAAAGTCGGGAATCGCCCCAATTTCCTTGTGTGCAGGTGGTGTGTTACATACCATTGGAAAGCTTTTGATGAGGGCTACAACTTTGCTTCAAACCTCACTTTAATCGGAGGTTTGCACACAAAGTGGCAGGAGTCCCAACTTTGGGAATTTTGAAACTTCCACTTGGGAGTCCCGGGACAAAATAACATTTGGGTGTTGGTCCCATGGCTAAGCACATAGTATACTATAAGGGGGAAGGTGGTGGCTTCCCCCAAGTCTAGGCCGTGGTGAGTCTTGTGAGTTCGTGTTTGCCTATGGCTCATTCGTGTGTCAAAGGTGTTCCAGCTACGCACTAACCAACCTATTGTTTGGTTTATGCAGGTTTGTGTGAATAAGTGACTTGCTTGTCAATCTTCCTAGTCTCATCCTGGAGCTCCAGCATGCCCCTCTACCCCCGAAATGCTACAAGCTAAGGAGTGCGCCCCAACTCCTTTTCCTTTTGCTATTTTTTTCCTTGGATTTGCAATTGAATCCATCAAGGAGGTTGGGGGTGCGTCAACTCCGAAAAGCTAAAATCCCAGAGACTTTGGCTAGAATAGTGAGGAGGGATTGATTGAAGAAGAGGATGAGGAAGAAAGCATCATTAAAGAGCCTAAAGGTCATTAACTACATTTGGAAAGCACCATTGTCCGTGGCTTTCCATTAGGTTGTTGTGATCATAACACACTGTGTGTAATTGTGGTCACAACAACCTAATGCAAAGGGAGCCCAAGTAGTGTGGGAGGATGAACATGTTGGTTACAATAAGTGGACTTAGTCACTTTTATATATAATATTAAAGTTCATTGAATTTCTCATCACATGTGTTGATTATGCATGTTCTATTTGAGTGGCTACTATTGCAAATTTTGGATTGGTGCAGAAAGGGAAAAAGCTCAAGAGCCTCAAAGCTTCCAAGAAAGTCTTGAAAGGTCAATGTGGTTTAGAAACCTTGGATAATTAACAATTTTGGAATTGGAAGATTTTTGTTATGCATAGTTTGTGGGTCCATTGGTCATGGTGTTGATTGAAACCTTTGTTTCACATTTTCATTTTTGTGTTTGGTCTAAACATTGAGTTATGTCTTTCATTGAAGCAAGGGGTCAAGGTGAGAAAATGGAAAGAATTTGTAGTTGCCCTCAATTTTCTTCATACAACCAGTAGTGCTACATATGTTTTGCACAAATATATGTGGGGATCCTTAATCAAAATCTACTAGTCTATTATTTTGGAACCCAGGGTCATCTAGTCCCACTTGGTTCCATAAGTTATGATTGCCTTATGGAAGATACTTGCAAACAATATTTGGGGCATTGTCAAAAACTTGTAGTTGAATATTAGAGTGCATTGGTGAATTGCATGGCAAAGATACTAGTGGAATTTGATGGGTTGAAGAAATGTTCCAATCCTATTTTGGTTTTGGTTGCCTTGCTAGGGCCAAGCTCCATGAGTGGGATGAAGGATCCAAAGGCACATTCCTTTTCAAAAGTGGGGCTTGATGCCATGAAGCTTGTACAGAGCCAACTTCTCCCATCTCAATCTCTATCTGAGTCCTTGGTGCCATTGCCAAGTATGTCACCATATCCATGCTCCATATTCACATACTATTTTATTAAAATACCTTGTGAATGAGTCATCCCATTACATCTTGAAGTGTAATAAAAAATCACGATGAAAATTATGGTGTTGTGATATGCCCAAAAGCTTGGCAAGATTATCATGGATTCATCAATTGTGGCTGTTAGAAGGTGATGAAGTCAATGGGGGAGTCATAGCAACTAGCCATGCTATCATAATACAGGTGAAGGTTTGGTGCAATGTGAGAGATTTTGTGAGGTTCAAATGGCCCTTTAGTGATCATTTGACCTCTTGTTCCCTTGGAGCTAATGCAATGGTTACCTTCAAAAGGTTGGTGTGAATTTTTGTTGCAATCCCATATATTGTATTTTGTACATATGAAATAATTTCAATCCATCACCCATTGTTCAGAAGGACATCAGGCTAGTAGGATACACTTTTGGATCTGCACAAGGGATGTGAAGTTGTGGCCACTATTAGCAGTGGGGACCAGGAAGAGGAAACTACCACCAATTCAAATGCTCCCAGGTCATTTGATATCCTTTACTATTTGGTCAACAAGCATTAGTGATGCCTTGTCATTGCTTGATTAACTATTGGAAACATGTGATTCTAGCATGGAATCAAAATTCTTACTTCCTTGAGTGGGGCAATGTGAAGATTCCATGCAAAAGTTCATGAAATTACTAAGGGAATTTGTTGTAATAATGTGGTAATTTGCAGCTGTAAATCAATCACTTTCAATTGGGTAAGTGGTGATAAGTGTGATTGAAGGCAAGTTTGACCAATTGACCCTTGTTAGCATCATGATGGGCACATAGAAACTTAGAGGGGTGCTATATCACTTGCCACAAGGCCATAGGGGCCTGCAACATGCCAATGTGCCCATCTATGTAGGACCAGTTGTTGCAGATTCACAAATTACTACCCAAAAAATAACAATTGTGTAGAGCTCATGTTAGGTGATGATGACCATGATGCATGCATGCTAGGATGCATGCCGAGATGATGACATTGGGATGATGCATGCATGTTAGGATGATGGTGATCAGGATGCATGCATGCTAGGATGATGATGTCGGGATGATGCATGCATGCCAATATGATGACATTCTGATGATGCATGCATGTTAGGATGATGATGACCAGGATGCATGCATGCTAGGATGATGATGTCGGGATGATGCATGCATGCCATGATGATGATGACCATGGTGGTTCTAATACATGCTCCCGACGATGATGTATGAAGATTCAGTGAAATGATGGTGATGATGACCTGGTTAAAACAGTTGGAGGAAGTCTATAAACCGTTCAGGGCTTTCTCAGATAACCATAGTGAGCTAGCACTCGCCATTGCACCTTCCACTGGATGCTTGTTATGACTTAGTTATGGATGATCCTCAACTGAATTACTACTTAGTTTCATCCTGGTAAACCATTTTGTAAGAAATAGGTCTAACACATAGACATGTAGGTAACAAAATAAGGGATTAATAGGTAAGTAGATAGATTAGATATAGTAGGTAGGGGCTATTATTTACTACCTACTTGGTTGGTAAGTAGTAAATAAAGCAATTGAGCTCACCACAATGGTCAACTATGGGGGCTGAAACCCAATAGAAAATTGTTTCTTGATCACCATGATGGTCAACTAGGGGACTGGAACCCATTAGAAAATTGTTTCCTGCTCACATATGCCACTGCTGGTTTTGCGCTAATGGGTGTTCATTTAATGTAATCGTTTATTAATTGGAGCGTTTGTTTTGTGTTGTTTTGTGAGGTTTCAATCTTCGAGTGTTTTATGAGGTGCTCGTTTTGAATGTTTTGTGAGGTCTCAAGCTTGCGGGGGAGGGGTAGTGTGCAAAGATACTGTAGGTTGCATGGAGGTGGCAATGTGTGGTCTTCGAAGAGCTCTCTTCCGGGTGCAATTCTACTTTTTCTACACCAGGTATGTCTTCCATTTTTGTTATTGATTTGTATGTGCATAGGAGGGAGAGAAAGAGAGGGAGGTATATGAGGATTTAATGAGAATGAGCAAGAGAGAGAGAGGGAGAGATTCGAGGATCTAGTTCGGAAAGATAAAGGTGTGTATGAAGATTTGTTGAGAATGGAAGAGAAAGAAAGAGAAAAAGAGAGAAGGAGGGAGGAATGGAGAGAAAGAGAAAAAAAAAAGGATTTGCAAAGAGAAAGATGTTTTGAGGATTGGATTCCATGAGAGTGAGAGAGGGAAAGGGGTGTGAAGATTCGGTGGAGAGGGGAGAGAGAGAGAGGGAGAGAGAGGGAGATGTTTGATGCATCGATTTAGTGAGATTGTGTGAGAGAGGCGAGAGGATTCAACAAACTGAAAGAGGAGGAGCGGGTTATGGGTTTTGCCTTGTTGAAAGGTTTTTTTTTGGTGAGTTGTTGTCGATCTTCTAAAGTCCTATGGTATGAATTTGTTGTAAATCTCTTTTGGAGATTGTTTATGTGTGTAGATGGTAGCCAAAAAACGGGCTAACCAACAGTAACCAATTTATCGACGATGTGTAAGTATCACACATTCTGTGACAACAACCATGTAGCATGAGCGCGATACTCTAGGGGCTCTTTCATTCCTAGTGTGCAAGATGACATTTGCTTGGGTTCCATATGGACATTGGCCATGACAGATAATTTGGAGTTCCATGTCTTGGAAACAATATGGGTTTCCTAGCTTGTTTCTAAGGCCTGTAAGGCCATGGCAAGTATTAATGTTTATTGGCTTGCTACTCAGGTGGCGAAGGATGATATTAAGGCATCAACCATGCCTTTATTGATGGTAGAGGACATATTGGAGCTTGCTGCTTTGAACTTTGATGTCTTTGTGCATAGTGTGGAGGCATTGTTTGATGTTTCACATTCTAAAAGGCATGACATGGGAAATCAACCCTTGCATAGCTTGCCATTGCCCTCATTCCATTAGGTGAGGGACACCCATGACCTCTTCATGTGGCTCGATGTAAACGATTATTGCTTAGATACACTGAATGACATCTCGAGTCGGTTGAATGTACGAAAGGGAAAATTCCCATGTATCAAGTTAATGATGCCCATTGACCAAGGGGCATGACATGCTTTGAGTGGTGACCCAAATGATTCATGATGAATTTTCGTACCTATATCAACCCCAACAGATAAGGGGTATGAGTTTATTAGTGCACCTAAAAGCAAAAGGAAGTGTTCCAATTCCCCTATATGTGCCACTGGATGTCTAAGGCCAATGGTAGTAGAAGACAACTTTTGTCAAAGGTGATAAAACAAAGGTGTGCCCAAATAAATAATTTGCTTGCAGTTCAATTTTACATAGGTTTGTTTGCACTTCATTGATTAAAATATTTTCCATTGAATAAGATTTCCCATTTATGCAATAGTCTAAGGTTCACCACCAATAGTGGATTGAGAATTGCATAAGTTATTCAATCTAAGTTTCTTGTGTGTACAAAAAGATTTTATAGTCATTGCGACCACCAAGGTTGTCGAAGAAACAAGTCGTCTAGACACTGAAGCTGAGAAGCCACTCAAGGAGGAAAAGGCTACATTTAATCAACAAGGATGAATACAACACATGAGCATATGCACATGGTGTTCAAGTATTAAAGTTGCCATTAAGACAACACTTAGGGGAAAGGGCCATCATTTTCTTTTCAAGCACACTATAATGTGGTTACTATGCATACAATTTCATTATTCCACAAAAAAGTCTTGTATTTAATCTTGGTGTTATAAATACCTTGGTTCAATTTTCAAACTCAAACTCCACATTGTTGTTTAGTGTTCATCTTGTGAAAATGTATGGTCCCACATGTGCTCATGCAATTGTTTTGTAATTATGGTGGAAGCCTCCCAATGGAAGAGTTAGAATGCAAGTCAATATGGTGGGCGTAGACTCCACTATAGACTAGTTAGATGATTTGTTGATTGGCTTTGGCACCCTACTTGGCTTGAAAGCAACACCATTGCAAATAGTTTCACATAGGACACAATTGGCTAGGAGTTCTTTGTTTATTTTATTTTATTCCTTTTATATTATTTCCTTTTATCAAAACTTTTCTTTGTTATTTTCTCCTTTTATTTATATTTGTTTACATTATTATTATTATTATTTCATTCTTTTTGTCTTCTTTTATTTTAAATTTTTTTAAAGAGTAACACATGTCTTATGGCTATGTGGGTGTGTAGAATGGCTAGGAAAGAGGGAAGAGATTGGGGACTAAAAGAAAATTGTGAAGGTGTTGGCTTGTCCTCCTAGCTTTAAGAAGTATTACTCTAATTGGACCCAACATTTTTGCAATTAAGAACACCTCCAATTTCAATCTTGATCAAAGCATATCAAAGCCTTCCTATGGACCTTCACTCCTAGCTATCCCACCCCCTGTCAACCAGAGGTAGAACCAAATGTGATTACAATAGTTGCAGCAGCATATGATGCCTTTTCATAGTTTAATGATCATACCCAAATAGATTGTGATTTACTATCGAAGTTCCAAAGAAATCCCTTGATGATGATGAATGTGTTGGGTCAACTCTCAAGCGATGATTAAGTAGAAGGCCAAGTCCATGAAGTTTTTAAGCTTGGATCAAAGGGCACAAGAATTGGCAATGGAAATTAGCAAATACTAACAACAATCAGTTTTCCAAGGTTGACTGGTGATGGAGAATTGTTGCACATTGGAGTGGACATTGGTGGGAAAGAAAGGAAGACATTAATATTAATTGGAGTTGCTTTGATGGATGTTGTATTTAAAAGATTCCATGGCTTTGGTCTAGCTTGGGCCCTAAATGGTCTTAACAAATTTTCAGACACGTTTAATGCAAGAATGTACAATGGATAAATTATGTGGAAGGAACAAGAACACCTATTGTTGTTCATGAAAGAATGTGAAGGCATGTGACATGGCACATCTAATAAGAACCATAGTAGAGTTCCTTCTTTCCTTCTTTTGCACATAAATGTGAAATAGGGTATTACATTCAATTGGTTGTTGTTCTTCACTCCAACTATGGTTGACTATTTGCAAACACACTAGTTTGTTGTGTGCATAGTTAGATATGCTCACAATTGTGTCATAATGGTATGCACTTCAATGGGTTTAGTACATGGTCCAATGTAACCTTCTTTGCATCAAGTTTAGTAATTAAAGCTTTGTTTCACTCCATTGCAACAGAATGGCCAATCTTCACTAGAGTCATTCTAAATAAAACTGCATCATAATGTAAACCCAATCCACTTATAAATGATATGGATGGAGGAAACTACCTTTCTTTGGGTGTTTGTGTATACTTGTGTTAAACAATAATCCACATTGCTTGGGCTCTACATTGATTGCATCAAGGATTATTCAAAGGGGCTAATTGACCTCAATTGAAGTTGCAAAGAAATGAGCATCCCACCAAAGAATAGTTCTATTTGTTTGAATATCCATGTATAGTGTAATTTGGCATTGTGTGTTGAAGTTTTCAAAGAGTTAGATTTCATTTGGTGTACTTAAATCACCAAAGGTTGGAATCCAACCCAATGGACTTATAATGGTTGAAGGGATCCAATCCAATGACTCCACGTTGGGACCCTCTAGTTTGAAAATTGAATCAAAATTAGGACATGTAGGAAAAGCTTTGAAGGGCTTTGTTTATGGAGGAGTCTGTGCATGTGTAGTCAACGAAGGAACCTGTGCCTACAATAATGCATGAGAATTTTTGTGCACGTTGTTGTTGCTATATGTTGTGTTGCCTTATTGTCTGTGCATCATATTATTGCCACAACATTGGTATGGTGTGTGTATTGGGGAGATGTGAATCAAACCCACCATGCCTCTAAAGGTTACATAATAGTTGTTTTTTTATATGGATATAAAATGAATGTGAAGCTAAATTAAATTGGAACTCCTGTTGTCTATTGTTGGGCAATAGTTGGATAGATAGTGTTGGAGAACCATCTCCTTGACATTAATTTAAGTGAATGTCCTTTAGGTGCTTCCAAATCCTCTAGCCAACTCCATACTTTTGTCAAGTGTGGGCCATTGATTCTTAGTAGAATCCACCTTTTTCTTGCCTCATGCATGGGACTTGTGCCTGTACTACAAAACTACCATAGCTTGGTGCTTGCAATATATGTTGGTTACTTACTGGAATGTTCATGAGTTTGGGGTCTACCTATTAGAAGGTTCCCTTGTTGCTTGCCAACTCTGGGTAGAAAACAATTTTCATGAGTTGATTTGCATTCACCTTATGTAAGTGGTTTGTAGGTGGAACAAGGCTTGAGGAGTGTAAGGAATCAAAATGGGCCACTTTGACACAACATTGGGGTATGCCAAAATTTGTAGCCAAACAAGTTGTCATGGTGGTTGCATGGGCATTTGTGAAAAACCCGTCAAAGATTGGGTGTGGGGGGCCTATACAGTAGGAAACACGAATTGTAAGATGGGCATACCTTAAACAAGGCTAGTACATTCATGGGAAGAATTAAAAAAAACCATTCTTGAGTGGAAATTGTCACTGTTGTTATCTTGGGTGTGTATATTAAGATTTTTATTCCTAATTACTTTAGGTGTGAAAAGTACAACATGGTATCATTATTTCCAAATTCATTAAAGGAAGAACTCAAGTTCTTGGGGGCACCTTGAGCTTGGGATGTCTATAGTTGAATAAAGTTTCCAAAATTTGGAACATAACCATTGTATGGCAATTTAATGTTATATGCTTTTGTGTATGGAACTTGGGTTATAACAGATTCATATCTTAGGATTTACAATTCCTTGTTTTAGCACTAGTAATAATCAGGCTCATAATCATATGTTGTGTTCAACTGCCCCCTTGTTGCTTTTAGATGCAAGTGCATGGATGATCGCCAACGCTTTGAGAAATAGGTAGTGGTAGCACAAGACTTCCACTGAAAAACAACGTGTCTGTCATACATTTACTTGAAGGTCTTCACCCTAATATCCATGAGAGTAGGCACAATTTTGTTTCAATTTAACAGTGGATACGACATTATTGATTATTTGAAAGATAAAAACCAGTAATTCAACCTAGGTTCTCATGGCAATTATATCTCACTAGTTTTGCGCAAAAGTAGTCACAACCACTATAGCTAGAATTTGTTCGTGTAAATGAAACCATAGGTTCAAAGAGTAGCAACCAGGCACATGAGACTTGCAAAGTTAGCATGACATAACAATAGAGGTTCTCACATATTCTTTCTTGAAACTGGTTAACAAGGTGCATTGGTGAACTAGGATGCCAGCAAAGGATTATTGGTAGATCTTACACGTAAGGTGGATGGTCTAATGAGTTGGGGAGCCAACATGGATGTATGGAAATCCAAGTCCACGACATCAATGAATCAATTACAACCATCTTTGAATCACATCATTGCCATGCATAAAGTTCTTGTTGAAAAGCTTGGTGTTCAAGGGTCTACACAAGGGGGTGGGCCTTAATTTAATTGAACACCTTGGTGTTCAATTAAATTAAGGCCTAATATTGAAAACCACAACCATGATAATTAGGAAATCACAAAAACACAAGAGAGGATGGGTGTTGTGTCTGTTGGGCCTAAAAATGGTAGTGGTATTGTTCTAGTTGCCACAAAACCACATGAAAGCCTTGCTAATGTTGAAAGAAATATCCAAACTATTGAACCAATAATAGTGTCATCACATGTTCAATGTGGCATGCCTCCTAAGCATGAGGTACTTCTTATTCATTATGCATTGGCTTTATGCACTTAGGTTTGTTATAAGTTCTAAAGACATAAGCAACTAGTAGGATATGTCATTGCAACATAAGGTAAATGGGTTTAATATCCTCTAAGTTGTGGTAGGAAGGGAATTTGGGTTCATTGGAATTAAAGTCAATAGCCAATGAAACATCCATAAAGGTAAGGAAGTGTGCACTCCAAACCTTGTCTAGATGTGTTGCAAGATCTCCAATATTGTTTAGTCTAACACGTGTATGCTTTTTGTTGGGCTGGCATGCAAGTAACAGGACCATGTGGTATGGTTAATCATGGATGTATTCATGACATATGTGGTTGGCTTAATAGTTGGCACATATAAGTCAAGTGGTTTAAGTTTGATAGTCTGGTCGACATTGGAAGTTATGGAGCAAAACCCATGGGGCAATGTTGAGGCATATAATTTGGAATACTTAGGGATATGGAATCATATTTTGATCATGGGATGAACTCGTGGGCTAAGTAGATTTTGGATTTTGGATTACCTATCCATGAGGCAAATGGGTTGAAATGTGCAATAACTTGACTTCTTCAAATTAGTGCATCTATTATATGTGTGTAGGAGGCAAACATTATTCCACCAAAAACATGAAAAGTAACAAGTGTAGCAACAAAATTTATTCCAGCACAAGTATTGTGATGACATGTGTAGGCCTAACATGCCATTTCTGTAGTAGTGATATGTTTACTATAAGTTGTGAAGAGATAAGCAATGCCTATGGTACGTCATTGTGTTGTAAGGTCAATGGGTGAGGTATCATTGAGTTTTTTGTAGGAAGGGAATTTGGGTTTGTTGAAATTAAAGTCAGCAACCAATGAAACATCCATGCAGGTAAGAAAGGCCACATTCCAAATCTTATGTGTGTGCTACAAGATTTTTAATATTGTGTAGTGTGGCAAGTGTCTGCTATTTGTTGGGTTGGCATGCAAGATAGACAACCATATTGTACAATTTAAGATGCATGAATTCATGACATTTGTGGTTGGCTTAATAATTGGCACATATAAATGAAGTTCTTGAAGTTTGTTAATCTAGTCGGGCATTGGAAGTTATGGAACAAAGCCCATGGGGCAATGTTGAGGCTTATGATTTGGACATAGGGATATGGAATCATATGCAGACCATAGGGTGAACTGTGAGTAAAACAAATTTTGGAATACCTGATTAGTAGATGTAAATGATTGGAAATCTACAATAATTTGATAGTTTCTAATTGGTGCATCTATTGTATGTGTGTAGGAGGCAAAAGCTAGTCCACCAAAAACAAGCAAAGTGCCAAGCGTAACAACAAAGCTTATTTCAAGATAGGTACATGTGATCTTGCAAGACACGTATAAAAATATTTGGGATATAATTTGAAAACAACTTGGTACTTTAGGGAAGGTTGATTTTGAAATCTTATGGTTAATATTGTCATGAATTGGATGGTGGCTATAGGTGTTAAATAAATATCGTGTGGAAATTAAAGCTTTGCATTTCTTATGTGGTTGTTACACATGTAGTAGTTATAGATTGGCACCAAAGTCTTCTTTTGGAATGTAATTGTCGCAACCTTAGCCTTGGGCTTGCGACCAAGGTAAAGGCTTGTGAAGGTGCGGGCCAAAAATGAACCAGGGAGTCATGTTTCATGCTCCCGGGAGTGTAAGAAAGTTGAGGGAATGAATCCCCACACTCCCAAGTGAATTCCCACTTTGGGATTTGGAGTCCCAATGGACTCCCAAATTTTCAGAGGGCAATTGCAGGGCTCCAAACTCATTGGATTTGAAAAATTCCTTATATCATTGGAAAGCTCTTAGAACTTAGATGTTTGAAATGGGCTTGCATGACCCATTTGGATACCTAAAACACAAGTTATGGTCAAAAGAAAGGTCAGGAGTCAAATTGGCAATTTGACATCGACCACTAAAAGTTGGGAATTGGCTTGATTTCCTTGCGTTCAGGTGACATGCTACATACCATTGGAAAGCTCTTGACGTAAACTACAACTTTGCTTTAGACCTCATATCAATCAAAGGTATGTAGACAAAGTTATGGGGCCCTAAAGTCATGGGAGTCCCAATTTTGGGAATTTCGGGACTTTCATTTGGGAGTCCCCGAACAAAATGCCATTTGGATGCTGGTCCATGGCCAGGCACAAAGTATATTATAAGGGGGAAGGTGGTGGCTTCCCCAAAGTCTGGGCTGTGTTGAATCTTGTGAGTTTGAGTTTGCCCATGGTTCGTCCTAGCACCAAAAGTGTTCCAGCTATGCACTAACCGACTTGTTGTTTGGTTTGTGTAGGTACGTGTGAGTGATTGAGTGCTTGTCATTCTTCCTAGTCTCATCTTGGAGCTCCAACATGCCCCTCTAGCCCCAAAGTGCTATGAGCCAAGGAGCATGCACTCAACTTTTTGCTCTTTCGTTGTTTTAACTTCAGACTCACATTTGAGTTTATCAAGGAGCTTGGGAGTGTGTCAAATCACCAATTGGAAGGTTGCCATTATTTTGGTTTGTGGGTTATAGGGATTGCAAATTGGGGAAAAGGCCATACTTGATGGTTATGTGGCTATGAAAGTAATGGTTGTTTTCATACCATTTACAACAATTACATTTGTTGAGATAACATGAGATCCAATAGTTTGAGAATTAAGGGATTCTAAAGGTTATGTTTACATTTGGTTAAAGAAGTTCTTTAAGTTCTCGCAAATTCATTTCCATCAACTAGGTTTGTCATTATAAAAGCAATAGTTATGTGGATTGATGGGACACTAACTATAAATTGCATCTAGTTGTTTCAATAGACAATGCACATTTCAGTTTGTTATTGTTCCCATGGATTCCAAGTCCTTGTAGGAGCATATAGATAGTGAAAGATCAAAAACACAAAACTTGCTTTCTCTTTATAACTTGTTTATCAACTGCCATGTTTGTAATTAGTCTTTTAGATTCAATTTCATGATTGGATTATGATGGTATGTAGTTTTGATAAGTAATTTGGAAGGAACCTGCCCCAAGCTGCAATAATAATATTACCACCCAAAAACCTTAAAATTTTGGGCTAATCTTGGAGCTAACATGTGGTATAATTGAATGGTGGACAAATTTGACCCTCAAAACCCTAGAATTGTTGCCACAATGGTAGATGCCACATGGCAACATTTGATTCATTACAACAAGTTCGCCCTCTAACCTTAAAACTTTCATTACATTTAGAAGTGGCGTGTGGCAACATTTAATTTGTTGTTCACAGACACCAAGAAAAACCCTAAAGCCTTAAAACTTTTGCCACTTTTCGAGATGCTATGTGGCACCATTTAATTCATTGGCCAAAATTGCCAAAAAAACCTTAAAAACCTCTTGAAATCTGGAGGTTCCACGTGGCCATATTTAATTTGTTCCAAAAAGATCGCCACTAGAAACCCTAAAATAATCGCTACCTTTAAGAGTGCCATGTGGCACCAATTAATTTGTTGTAAATAATTCGAAATCAAAAACCCTAAAACTTTCACCACTTTTGGGGGTGCCACAAGGCACCATTTAATTAGTTGCCCAAACCTACCCTAGACTTAGCCCTAACCTACCCCAGACCTAACTTTAATGTACCTTAGTCCTAACCCAAACCTACCCTAAACCTAACCCTTATTTACCCTAGACTTAACATTTACCTACTTCGAACCTAGCCCTACTTGACGCACCCCCAAGTTCCTTGATGGATTCAATTGTGAGTCCAAAGGTGAAGACAATGGAAGGAGAAGGAGTTGGGGCGCGCTCCCTAGTTCATAGTATTTTAGGGGTAGAGGGGTGTGCTAGAGCTTTAGGATGGGGACTAGGAAGAGTGATAAGCAATTCAATTATTCACATGGACCTGTACAAACCAAATAACAAGTTGGTTAGTGCATAGTTGGAACACTTTTGGTGCATGGACGAACCACGGGCAAACACGAACTCACAAGACTCATGATGACCCAACTTGGGGGAAGCCACCACCTTCCCCCCTTATAGTATTCTCTGTGCTCGACTAGGGGGCCAGCACCCAAATGTCATTTTGTCCTGGGACTCCCAAGTGGGAGTCTCGAAATTCCCAAAATTAGGACATTTGCAACTTTGAAAGCGCATAACTTTGTGTGTAGACCTCTGATTGAGATGAAGTCTAAAGTAAAGTTGTAGCCTTCATCGAGAGCTTTCCAACAATATGTAGCATGCCACCTGTCCACAAGGAAATCAGGGCGATTCCTAACTTTTAGTGGTCGGGAGTCAAATTGTCAATTTGACTCTTGACCTTTCTTTTGGCCATAACTTGTGTTTTAAGTATTCAAATGGGTCATGCGAGCCCAGGTTAGACATCTATGTTTTAAAAGATTTTTAATGATATAAGCAACTTCTCAATCGAATGAGTTTTGTTTCCTGCAATCGCCTTTTGAAAATTTGGGAGTCCATTGGGATTCCAACTCCCAAAGTGGGAGCTCATTTGGGAGTGTGGGGGTTCATTCCCTCACATTCTTTTGCACTCCCGGGAACATGAAATGTGACCCCTGGGCTCACTCTTGGCCCACATCTTCGTAAACCCTTACTTTGGTCGCGAGCCCAAGGTTAGGGTTGTGACACTACTGCACCTCGGACCTAGGCTTAGCCTAGCCTAGACCTAGCCCTAGCCTACTCCATACCTAACCTTGACTTAACCTAGACCTAGCCCTGACCTAACCCGGACCTAGCCATAACATCCCCAAACCTAACCCTAACCTCCTCTAGACTTAACCCTAACTTAGCCCACTATAAATTTGAACCTAATGAAGGAATGTAATGGTGACACATGGTCGCCTCACATTCATGTAAAATTTTAAGGGAATGTTGACCAGCATTTTGCAAGCCCACGTGTTAATTTTTTAGCGTTGGCACATGTTGCATGATGATTCACTTGTAAATTGAATGGTTGGATGAGCTCATCTCTTGGGGTCTAAACAACTATAGTCATAATGTCTGTAGGTACAAAAGGCATTTGTAATTGTAGTCATGAAGTACAATTAGCACCTTAAACAATGTGGTCTTTTGGATTAAGTAATCATGTAGTCATGATAATCATGAATGGCATATACAACTACAATGCTAGTCATACATGTGATCATAAAATGTTGGCCATTTTTGTACTAGTGGATGTAGGTTTTGATGAAACATTGGGAGAAGTCCATAATGAAGAAATTTTTTTTCAATCTAATGGTGATGTATCTAAAGTGGAAGTTGATGAATTCACAATGCAATCTCAAGAAGAAGGCGAGGACTCTACTATTGAAGATATAACAAATAACATTGTTCAAGATGTAGAAAAAGGAATTACAAATCATGAAAAACCAATTCTTGTTTTAAGAAGGTCACAAAGGGAGAAGAAAGCTCATGACAAACTCATCACTTCCATGATAGTTATTGAAGCTACAATAGATGAAAACCTATTGTTATAACCTATTTCTTTTGAAGAAGCCATGTCAACACCTAACAAGGTTAAGTGGGAGGAAACAATCAACTCCAAATTCCATTCATTGATTTAAAATGAAACATGGACATCGATTGACCTATAACCAAGACAAAAAGTAGTTGGTTGTAAGTGGATTTTAAAGATCAAATTGAAGTCTAATGGGATAATTGATAGATAGAAAACATAATTGGTTGCTATAGGATATTCACAAGTTCATGGTGTTGATTATCATGACACCTTTTCTCCTATTGTCAAAATCACTTCTATATAAATGTTGATGGCTTTGGCTGTTGCAAATGATTTTGATGTCCACCAAATGGATGTTAAAACCACCTTCCTTAATGGATACGTGCAAGAAACAATTTATATGGAAAAACCTCAAGGATTTATTCAGCTAGGGACTCATCACAAAGTTTGTAAGTTACATAAGACATTTTATGGACTTAAACAATCACCAAGAGCGTGGTATGAAAGAATTGATTCTTTTCTTTTGACATTTGGTTTTAAAAAAAGTGTAGTAGACACCAATGTGCACATCTTACCCTAGACAATCAATTGGTGATATTGGCCTTGTACGTTGATGATGTGATATTAATCAGCAATGATGTTGATGGATTATTAAAGCAATTCAAAAGTAAGTTGGAAAAAAAGTTTGCCATGACAGATTTGGGGCACATTCAATATTGTCTTGGGATTCAAATCAAAAGAGATAGATTGAATTACACCATTTACATGCACCATGCAAAGTACATTGAAACAAAATTACAAATGTTTAAGTTGGAGATGGGCAAAGTTGTTGCAACTCCACTTGAAGTAGGCTTAAAGCTTACAAAGGCTATGTCTCCTCAAATTGAAAGTAAAAGGGAGCATATGAAAAAGGTTCCATACCAAAGTGCTGTAGGTAGCTTAATGTATTGCATGATTTGCATTAAACTTGACATTGCATATTCAATGGGAGTAGTATCACAGTTTCTTACAGATCCAAGAGAGATTCATTGGAAAGCTGTCAAAAGAATCTTCTGATACCTTAGAGGCACATCATGTCAGGATTATTCTATGATGGAAAAAGGAGTGCAAATCTTGTGGTTTTGCAGATGTTGATTGGGCAAGGGATTTTGATAGTAGAAGATCAACATCAAGTCATTGTTTCACTCTTGCAAGAGGAGTTGTGCCTTGGTCAAGGAAGAAACAAACTTCCACAACACTTTTATCAACAAAAATAGAATATATGTCTCTTACTCAAGCAGCAAAATAAGCTTTTTGGCTAAGGAAATTACTTTGAGACTTGGGCTATTAGCAATCAGTTGCAACACCTTTGTATTGCGATAATCAAAGTGCCATAGCACTAAGTCAAAACCCTAAATATCATTCAAGGACAAAGCACATAGAAGTGCAACATCATTACATATGAGAAATAGTGGCAAAAGGAGAAGTAAGTGTGTGATTTATTGTGCTACAGAAAATATGGTAGTTGATATTGTGACCAAAAGTTTGCCAAAGCTCAAACATGTGAAGTTCACAACAAATCACAACATAGCTCAGAAATAAAGAAAGAATAGACAAAAATTGCATAGAGTATCTTAACTTTGAAACATTGAAAAGTCCAATTGTTGAGCTGCTCCAATTATTGATGATGTGAACTCCACTTGTAGAGCTTCTACACCTTGGTCTCCACAATGAAATCCTATGTCAAGAACTCAAGCAACAAGGCATTGTAGATTGATTATGACCTATCTAAGTGGGAGTGTAGGAAAAGTAGTTAGTCTATAATCACTTTAGAAGTTAGTAGTTTCTTGAGATATGAACTGTAATGACTCTTCAGAATAGATGTGAAGAAGTTAGGGTTTGAACAGTTGTGACCTTCAAAGGTCTGTCTCTGAAGTATGTAAACTTTGAGCTCGGGGAGAAGAATCTTCTTCTTTGTAAGAGATGCTTCTATGGTTGGGAGGTGAGCTCCATTGTAATAAACTCTCTTTGCTATTTCTAACAGGTGTCAGCAAATTCTTCAAGTGTTGGTGAAAATATATCAGAAACTTTGGTTACCCTAGATTGAGTAGTAGCGCAGCTTCATGATAGTTTTAGGACTGGTGCATACTGTAAATACTGTATGTATTTGCTGTCTGAAAAGTTTTAGGACACAACAATGAGTAATCAAGTAGCTAGCAGAGGCATATCAGCCTTCTGAGTTCCAAACATTCATCTAGAAATGAGGAATTTAAATATAAGATGGTCTATTTGGCAGAAAAAACATTTCTCAGGAAAGAGGTATATTGAACACCTAGAACAAACCCTGACTAGGTTTCACAGGTTCAGGATCCTATATCAACTTGATGGTCAACAGGCTTGTCTGGTACTTTACATACAAAAGGCCTGGAGATAGATGAGGTTGCTCATGTATAACTTCAAGCCCAGTTGATTCTATATATATTCTGTATATATTCACCAGAAAACCATAACTGTGTATACATTCCTTTCTGATTACACTTCTATCACTTTGTTGAATTTGACATACCCATATTTGCAAGTGTGGTTTCAACTGGTCTGATACTTCACCTGGAACTGATGGATTCATCAAACAAGACGCTTAGCCAAGTTCCAGTATGGCCGGTGCTTGACTTGTGGCAAAGTTACTTAAGTGTGGTTAGACTTTCTCCCTTTTCAGAGAAGGAAGATGTGCACTTGAGAAGTGGTCTGGTTTGCTTTGAATGTTGGTGCTCATCCCCCCCTACACCTGGGATTAAGAACAGAAATCTCTTACTTACATTGAGAGTGAACTTCTTACACGGATGTCCTGAAGATCATCTAAGACTTGTCTCTTAAGAATGCCTGCTTTTGAAAGCCCAAAGTCATTCGCTCAGCATATCCATCTGGGTGGCCATCCAACATAAACATCTTGGTACACACTAGACAGGGTTTGTACATTTTGCAGGTCAGTCAACCATTACATAGCTCCATTGACACTCCAAGAGGCCGGGCAATATACATTCAATCAACTGGGTGTCATAGCCAGCTTGTGGTAAAGTCCAGACTGAGTTGAAAACAAGGAGTGCCCTGCCAGACACTAGAACTTCCTCCTGCTAGTTTGCTTCACTATTTGGCATGATGGGTCTTCTTAGCTGTTGAATATCTATACCACCTGTAAAGCAGTTTTGAGAGCTTGAACAATGCTGGCATGTGAGCGTGGACTTTCAGCATGGTCTTGCTGCTGAAGCTTTACCACACAAGCACATAAAACATGTAGGCAACATAAGTACAATTTATAATGGGTCAAACTTCTGAAATGTTTCCAGATGAACAGAAACACAAATACTTTTCCTGGGTAAGTCTCAAACTTCTGTGGATTGTGAATTTTCTAACTGGGTACAGGTCTACCACAAGCTATGGGAAGTACAGAGTTACAGTAAAGAAATATATTTGCAGCTGCTATTTTGTCATCCTCTACACCCATGAGGAAATCAGCAATATATTAAGGACCTTGCTTGTTTGAACACCAGAACTCCAATCAAGCAGGACGATGCATAGAGGAAGAATTACCTTGGCAACAATGATGCAGATCATCCCTATGGGTGTCTTAGTGATGGTGCAACGAATCAGCTCCAAATTCTGGGACTCAACAGCTTGTAGCAGAGTACTTCGAAAATTAGGTCGAGGCTTGCACATCATCTCAATCATAATTTCATTGAGCAGGTCAGTATGCACAAAACAGTCCTTTACACATGAGTTTTTCACTGCCGTGGATTCGTTCAACTGAGACTCCTGCATTGACAAGGACATGGGTGAGCTTGAGTCACCTGTTCCTGAATGCTTGATTGCAGGCATAGTGAATTGCAGCATTACTTCCTGGATATGGATGTCCATACGTGGTTGGGTAGAGACAACTGGTGGTTTCCTTCGGCCTGAGCCCTTTTTCAGGAGTTTCTCTCGTCTATGTTGCAGATCCTTCACCAATTTCATGGCATCCTCAACAATGGTAGCTCTGTCACGCTTCCATCACACAGACAGAGACTGCACATCAGCTTGAGTATGTTCATGATTCTGGGTCAAAAAAAACCAGATGTTTACTGCTGGGGACCACTCATAAGACCTCTTTATCCATTGAAGCACTAAGTTAGATTGCAAAAATGAACATTGAGCTAGTTACACTCCAGCATGCACAAAGCACACATAATTCCAGGGTACAATCGATCCAGTGCACCATGGAAGAATGAGGTCTAGTTGACAAAATGCAAATCAATTTTATCAAAAAGTTCAGATCTACTTCGTGAAATCAAAATAACTACAATGTTGCCCATGTGGATTAGAGCATTGAGTGTCAAGATCACAATTGCAAGTGCTTGGATCCTTGGCTTTTGAATTGAGCCACAGGCCAACAGACTTTTACATCACAACTGAGACAAGGTGCAAGAGGAGGAAGCTAGCTGGGGATTGAGCGAGCATTTTCACTTTAAGGTCATGTCTAGATTGTACTCACAAGATAGAATGAAGAAGCTTGGAAATCAATCAAGCTTATCACAATTTTCCATTGTTTTGACCTTGAAAACTCCATAGTGGATTGTGGATGTTAATCATGAAGATGTTTGCACTAGGAACTTCTAGTACATTACAGATCAGTCAATGACACATGCAAAGGAAGATTATACAAAAACATGCAAGCTTTCGTCGTTTGGGTGCAATAACAACAAAGACTCTGTTCAAACATCAGAGACATGAGAAGAACTCATGACCAGTGCAGGTGTCAAGTGAAGCTACTACGTGAGACAGTAACTAGAGTGCAGACAATGACTATATAGCTTAGATTAGTAACATGTTATGAGGGGGAGAAGCTGCAAGCTGGGTTCATAAGAAAAAGTGATCGTCTAGCAAAGAAAGAGGAGAGAAGCAAGGACACCCGGTTCAAGGATTTGGCGTAAGTTCTTTATACTTACTTTGGACCCTGCAGGAAGAAGAGACTCCAAAATTGAGTACTTGACAGTCATGTCATCTCGCCGATGACGCTCGCGAAGAATGTGCTCCGCCTGCTCAGCAGCTCGTGTCCAACTTGTTTGGTTGGTGCAATCTGCGAACTTCATGGGTGGTTGCGGCTTTTTCTTGCTGGGGCGCTGCTGCTGCATAGGATCATCGCCGGTGTCTGCAGTACTGATCTTGGTACATTTTTTGGCTCTATTTCTGGAGTCTCCAGCAGGATGATGATCGGCTTCGGGCTGGATATCGACTGCAATGGAACTTGATAGTACTGGCTTGTAATGGTCAATAGGTACGATTGTTCTGGAATGTGGACTTAACCCATGATGATACTGCGCGCCCGGTGCATGATTTGGACTTGGCTCATACAACGACATCTGCAGGCTCTGTGCTAGATCTGTGGGCTTACGAATAGATGCGGAAATTTCGAAGCTTGGTTGCGGCTGCATCTGAAGTATGACAGACGACAGTGGGGTACCATCAACCGCGAGCATGGATTTGCAGGAATCAACCATATTATGATCGGCAGCTGGAAACAAGGGATCTTTGGATATCTCCGGAAACTCTTCCAGGATCTTGCTGATGTTACGCTCGATTTCCACTTCAGAAAGTGGCAAGCCATGAGTCGATGACTGCTGCAACCACGTGAATGAACTGGGAGCTGCAACTAGAGAACCAGTCATCATGTCATCCTCGACCTGATGATGAGCAGCTGCTGCACCACAAGAACTCGGTGGTGGTCGACCTGCTGAATCACACCACAGAGCTGACGAGGAGTGAAACGTCGCGAAACCGGCCGCATCTCCTGCATCCATTTGCTCCTCAAGTGCAAGTAAAGGGACTCCCCGACTCATGTCCATATCCGTGTCCCGTGCAGCTCGGACTATATCATCCAGTCGGTTAGAGTTTGGAGGAGACTTCACGCCGCCTCGTACAACTGCAACTCCGCAGACAATTACCGACCCGCTTCAGACCTTGAGCTTAAGAAAAACCGTATACTGCTAGGCGGAAGGACGCTAATGACCCGCTGCCTTCTGACCGCAGCATCTGTATGCTCGCAAACACTTGATGTGCACTGCAATGTGACACCATAACTAAAGAGTTGTAATTCTTCTGCTAGCGTATTCTAGGGCACCAATCACTTGCATCTAGCAATAAAGCACGACCAGGTGCTGAAGAAAAGTTCTCTCTCCTCCTAGTGAATCCGATAGCGAAGTTTTCGAGGCGTGCGTCGTTGCTTGTAGAGAGCGAGCCTGAAAGGTGCTCTGTGTGAGAGAGAGAGACAGAGACAGAGACAGAGAGAAAAAGGAAAGAAAACAATCCGTCTCGACAGTATGAGAGAGCCACTGGATGGTACGCAGACGATTGAGTTAATGGATCGCACTGAACAACTAACACGACAAATAGCGAGAAAGAAAACCAAAAGCACACCAAAGCAAAGCTCATCACTTCTACAAACCAACAGAAATGGCCACAACTTTAAACTCCCTCACTTGCAGGACCTAAAGCTTGCGAAGCGACTGCACAGCCCAAGTAGAGGCAAGTCGCTTGAGTATAGTACCAGCAGTGAGTCTACAAGCTGCACATGAGGAGTCTAGCAAATTATTATAGAGGGATCAAAGAGCCAAGAGCCACCGGATGCACAGATCTGCAACCGATCGCGTCGGAAACCGGGGGAATAAAGTGAAACTTGCCCATATGCAACACAACAACAACAAAGTTACAACATTTGTATAGCCTATGAGAATCGTTGGCTGTGTCATGAGTACCGTAGTTGTTTCGTTCTCATCCATTTAGGGGCGAGCCACAAGTATCTTCAGTCAGCCACTAAGATGAAAAATAGTTTGCGGGCCACACTTTACTACAGTCAGAAGCCCTCCCCCCAACACACACAACTATTACACTCTCTCTTTCCCCCTCTCCACCCCCCCTCCCCCCAAAAAAAAGTCTCTATTTACTATGGGACAAGATGCCGAGATTATACATACACTCACTTCAAAAAAAAAGAAGAGGAGGGATAAGGGAAGAGTGGAGAGTGATGAGATCGTAATGCTGGTCGGAAAGAGCTCCAGAAGACGTCCGGGATTCGGCAGTGGCAGGGCCACGGCAGTCTTGAAGGCTCATTGCCTCCTGTCGCTGTCCCCACACGGAGAGAGGTGGACTCCTGCCTCCCCTGTCCGGCCTTTCTTTCTCACACTTAAGTTACGGAAACTTACATGAGAGTCTCAGGGATTCTATTACACAATTCCATTGCCCCTCTTCCTATGGGACCTAGGCATAATAACATAGGTAGATAACCCTGTCGATGGTAAAGACTTTCTCCGATCTTGATCTTTTTCAGTGTAATTTAAAAATATGCTGGTTAAACCCTCCAATTAACCAGCATATTTTTTCCTCCACTGTTTGACAGGGGGTGCTTAAAAAAATGGTATGCCCACTCCGTTTTGGGTATGGGGGATGAAGGACTTAAAGAACAGAACGCCGGCCTGAGCCCGTTTTTGGAAATGTACCACCTCCCCCAGCACCCAGTCAGAGCAGGTCTTTACTCTCAATAGAGCCCTTGGTCACGTGCTTTACATTACACTTTTCACAAGGGTGGGTTTGTTTTTTGGTTTACAAACTCTGGAGAGCGCTTTGCCTATCTGAAAGAGTATGTCAGTACTACGTACCTGTACATTTGATGTTAACATAGGACTCATTTTCCTTTCTGTACGGATTTAGTGACCTCCCTTTTAAGGGCGGCATCACCTACAACTGCCCAACATAAAGACTCTGACCGCGGCATCCCTTGCAATTTTTATACCTACTAGGTAATGAAACCGTACCAGACTTCAAAAAAAGAAAGCACCCAAGAAAGGGAGAGAAAAAGAAACAAAGGGCAAGTACCAAAGTGCAGGCAAGCAGACGGCCCAAAAGAGGTGTGCCACATGTAGGTAAGGGAACCACTAGTACCGAAACCTCCACTAGGTACTTTGATATTAGGTAGTGTAATATGCCTCAGGATTTCCATTTTCAGCATTCCTTTGATAGTAGGCGTTGTAGTGTAATCAGCCTCAACACGACTATTTTCAGGATTCTTACTTGCTTGTCAATTTTACTGGCCTTGAGTGAACCAGCACCCACCAATGCACCAGTTGTGGACGATACTGTTTTGGCCGTTTTGGGATGAACCCAAACCATTTAACCTAAACCAAACCAAACATTGAGGTGGGTTATTTTTTTTCTTTTCACCCACCCACCCACCCTTCTTTGAGATTTCAAAAACTTTCCCCCTCTTTTTCCTCTCTTCCTTCTCCTCCTCCCCTTTGGTTCTTTCTTTTTTTTCTCTTTGTTCTTTCTTTCTTCTTCTTCTCTTCCACCATCATCTTCTTTTCTTTCATTATTGTTGTAGATTTTTCTTCATCATTTTTTTTCCTTTTCTTTACTGCTATTGTTATTATTATTGTTTTTTCTCTTTTGTTTGTGTTATAGATTTTTCTTCTTATCATTTATTTTTTCATCTTTGTTGTTACTTCAGTTTTTTTTTTCATCTTTTTTTTCTTTGTTTTCCTCTGTTATTACAACTTCATCTTTTTTTTCTTTTTCTATTTTTCTTCTCCTTCTTCAAGCATTTTCTTCTTTTTCATCACATTGTTGCACTAGTTGCTATTTCTTGTTGCATCATCATTAGTTATACACATCATTCAAGGTATGCCTTTACCCTTTTTCTTGTCTTTTTTTTTGTTTTGCTTTGAAAGTAGAAACAAAAAGGAAAGTAAGAAAAAGAAAGAAAAGAAGACAAAAAAATAAAAGAGAAGGAAATGGAAATTAAAAAATAAAAAAGATGAAAAGAAAAATTTATAGAAGACAAAGATTATTTTTGTTTTTCTCTTATTTTTCTAATTTTTTCTACTTTTAAAATTTTAGAAGAATTTTTTTTTTCCTTCTTTTTTATTTTTTCTTGAAGATTTTTATCTTGTTATTGTTAATTCAAGAAGAAGAATTTTACTTTTTTTTTCCTTTTCAATTCTTTGTTTTCCTTTTTTTTCCCCTTTACAAATAAAAATATTTTTTGATTTTTTGCCTTATTTTTCCATTTTTCTGTTTTTTAAATGCTAGAATTTTTTTTTCTTTTATTATGTTTTTCCTAAATATTTCGTTTTTTTTCCCCCTATTTTTCCATTCTTTTTGGTCTTCAAAATTCCAAAAGATGAAGTTTGTTTTTTTATTTCCTTTATTTTTTATTTTCAAAATTTTCCAAATTTTTCTTTTTTAAAAAAGTCCAATAGATTATATATGTTCATACCCATGTAATTTTTTGGGGTTTGGTTTATATTTTTCAAATTTGCATGACCATGTGTATTTTATGTTTGATGTAGACTTTGAATAACTATGAAATACCAATTTTTAACCAATGCCATTCAACTCTAATTTATCACTATCAACTTTACACTCATCAACATGCTATTAAGGTGGTCACAACAATGAGAACTTATCAATGAACACATGACATGGTGGCTAATGAAAATAAGTTTAGAAAGATGTCTCTTGGAGTTAAAAAGTAGCATGCATATCTTGCTTAGGTTTTTTTGGTGTAAATAATGGCATGGAATTCATGTTTTCCATTTTTTGGACATTTTAAAAAGTTTTGATAGATGTGATACTTGTGTCAATACATACAAGCTTTGTCTTATTGCAATTGTAACCTCATGTTTGTATTATGTTTACATGTTTTGAATGTGAGCATTGCATTAATACTTTGTTGAAATTTTCTTAAAAAATGAATTTGAAAGGTATTGCAACGTTGCATTATTGCATTAAAAGAACTTCAAAAACATAAAGTTCAATGTGAAATACTTGCATAAGGGTCACAAAATAATCATTACTTTGTTATAATGATTTTGCAATACCCACATTTAAAGCATAAAATGTTGGCTAGTTTTTTTGGATGATTTGTGCAATATCCAAATGTTGGGCATAAAATATGCATGTTCAATGAAAAAAACAATGACGATAAAAAAAAATTAAAATTAGAAGAAATAAAATAATTGTGATAAATAATAGAAGAAAATAAGTTAGAATTTTTTTTAAAAAATAGAAAAAAAATTAGAGGAAAAAAAAACATAGAAAAATAATTTTAAAAAGGAAAAAATCAAAAAGAAAAAAAATGCTTGTATTTTGGTCACAAAATATGAAATAATTATTGAGGTGTATTGTATTAAAATGACATTGTTTTCATATGTTAGTATTGTATTTTGTGATTGGATTTTCAACTACTTTAACAATAACTACCAAAATATGCAATACCTATGTGTGGGTCACAAAAGTTGATCAAATGTGCAACACTCGCATTTAGGGTTACTGTTTATTGACATCAAGGGGCCAAATATGACTAAAATGGTTGTTAGTTTCATTTAGTGCAATACTTTCATATTTTGTATATCATACATTGGCAAACAACAACATCATGTAAATGATAGGTAGCTAGGTGGGGATGGGTAGATTAGTAAATAAGTATGTAGGTAGGTTAGTGGTTAAGCAGGTAGGTATGTACACAAATAAAAAAATTAATTAGGTTAATAATGTAATTATGTCAACAAGATGATTAGGTTAATAGGGTAGCTAAAAGTTTTGTTAAAAAGTTTTGTTGAAAAAATAGTCTTTAAATTAATTCAAAAGAATATAAAAATGTTTTTAAAAGGTAGAAATTTAACCAAGAAAAGATAGAGCTTTTGTTAACAAATAGAAGTTTAGCCATGAAGATATGGAAGTTTTGCCAAAAGGTATAGGCTTAGCCAAAAAGAATTTTTTAAAATTCCAATTTATAAAAGCTTAATTAAGAAGAGATAGAGGTTTTACTAAAAGGTAAAAGTTTAACCCAAAAAATATTAGGGTTTTGCCAAGAGGTAGAGGTTTAATCATGAAGAGTTCAAAAAAAATTTAAGTGGTAGAAGTTTAGGCAAGAAAATATAAAGGTTTTGTTGAAAGGTAAAAATTTAGCTAAAAAAAAGTTAAGGTTTTGCCAAAAGGTAAAAGTTTAATCAAGAATAAATATAAATTTTTCCCATGTGTAATGGTTTAGCCATGGAAAGATGGAGGTTTTGTCAAGAGATATAGCTTTAGTCAAAAAAAGTTAGAAATTTTTCCAAAAGGTAAAGGTTTAGCTAAGAAAATATATAAGTTTTGTTGCAAAGTAAAGGTTTTGCCAAGAAATAAACGTTTAACTAAAAATATATAGTTATTTTATCAACATGTAAATGTTTAGCCATGAAGAGATGGAGGTTTAATCAAGAAGAGTTAGAAGTTGTGCCAAAAGACAAAAGTTTAGCCAAGAGATATAGGTTTAGCCATGAAAAAATAAAGGATAGGTAAGTAAGGGGTTGTAGATAAAGTTGAGATGCAAATCAATAATGTAGCAAGGTCAGTAAGGTAGCTAGAAAACTAGGGTGATTAAGTTGGAAGGTAATATGGTGAAGGTTGGGAAAAAAACACCCAAAAAATAAAAAGGGTCAAAGGTCAGCAACCCAAAAAGGTTGACTATGGTACAATGTTGGGTTAACAAATGGTCAAGAATTGAATGAAGAAACGTAGCCCATCTTATGGATAAAATGGCCAATTAGTGCACTAGTGGGTGTTGGTTCACTCTGGCCCCAATTTAGGGATGTGGAATTGAATGGAACAATGTTTCGTGTCCATGATCGGCCATCAATCTGTTGCCATGTGGCCAAGCATTAAGCAATGGCAATGAATTAAATGTGACATTGGGCTTTTGACTATTACTAGATATGTGTTCAAGAGGAAAATATTTTTTCAATTTTTTTAATATATCCAAGTCATGACATTTTAAATATTTTTGACATTTTGTAATTTTCACATGAAAGAGTGTAAGGCCACTACTATAGATGATTTTCTTTAATGAACTACTTCACAATATTTGTAAAAACCATAGAGATTTTTCATTATGACAAAACCTTGCCAAACTTTTTAAAAAGAAAGCACCCAACAAAGGGAGAAAAAAAGAAGCAAGGACCAAGGACCAAAATCCAGGCAAGCAAACAACCCAAAAGAGTCGGGCCACAAGGAGGTAAGGGGATTATTAAATACTGAAACCTTCACTAGTCGCTTGAAGCATATCAATTAAAAAAAAGGGAGGTAAACCCGATGAACCCTCCCCTACAGTAACAACCTACTTCGAGATGGAGGTGACTTGCACTTTCCTTATTGTATTTGGAGGTACACTTATAGAACATAAAATTTCATTGGGCATTTCAAAAAACAAAACATTCACAAGCATAGGCATTTCATTTTCCAAAGTGCCACAATTTGTTTATTTATTTTTGTGTGATATGTGGTGGATATTCATTGGATACCTTCTAGGTAGCATGGGAGTTTTCTCTTGAAAATAATTGCATTGATTTTTATGCTTGATAATGCCCCCCTAGTGAAAGAGTTTTAGAAGTAAACACTCAACAACTTTGGCTTAGGCAGATGATTACTTTTGGAACTTCAACCACTTCTTCAAAAGTTACCCTACACTAGTGTATTTTGGTTTATGTCCGTTTTTTTCTTTTGCCTTTCATTGATTCTAATGGAGATTTTCAAGGTTAGAGATCATTATAATGATTGGTAACATGTTTTTCCTTCAAAAATATTCCCACTAATATTACAACTTAATAAAAGTTTCAAGGTCAAGTTTTTTTTCAAATACTTCAAGTAGGTTCACATCACAAACTTTCAATATGATGAAATTTTAAAAGAAATCATGCGAAAATCATAAAACAATGTGTCCATGCAAAATTCATGGGTTTCAAAATGTAAAAATGGCCCAATATATATGTATATATATATATAATTTTTATACAAATGATATGTTTTTCTTACTTGTGATGTTTTGATATGAAGGACATATGATTTATATTTAAATTAAATTTGTGGAATTATTGTGATATAAGTTTTACATAAAATTATATGATTATGTGTATTAAACATGAACATTCATGAGTGTCGTTCAAAATAATGTTTCATCCATTTGAAATTTAAGATATTGAATATGTACAAATATCGTTCATATTAACCATAGCATAGAATCTATGTGTTTTTTTGTAAAAACCTATGAAGTTTAGTAAGTTTGTGATGCATTGCCAAAGATCCCCAACATTAATTAACATTAAATGGTAATTATTTAAATGTGCAATAACATTTTTACAAAAGTGTTGTTACAAATGACAACCTAAGAAACGCCTAGGTCTAGATGTGGTTAATTTAATTATGGTGAACAATCCATCTAAAGTGGCAAACAATCCCTAAAAATCATTATGTTTTTTCACTTTTTGAAAAAAAAATTGCCAAGTTGAAAATTTTCATCATGAAAAAAACATTTTTTTGTCAAATAATTAATTAATTTTGAAGATTCCATGTCAAAATAATTTTTTTTTTACTTTCTTTCACAAAATTGTGTTCTTACATATATACATATATGAAAATTTCAACATTTTTACAAATATTATAATAAATGTCAAAGTTGTGAAAGTATTATAATATTTTTTCCCTTATTAGGAATTTTTTATTTGTTACATGTTTACATCCTAATTATTGTAGGTAAAATGGGGTAAGTAGCTTGGAACCATTCTAATGTGAACACATTTCAAGATATTTGTATGGGGTATTACCCAAGCTGTGTGATCTCAAATCACTTTGTTTTTTTTGCACGTTTTTATGAATTTTTATGCAAGTGACACAATTTGTGTGTTTTTCCTTGTGTTTTTTGAACTTGGATTTTTGTCATGTGCTCTTATGTCAATGTGTACATCCATTCTTATCAACACACATACAACACAAGACATAAATATTTTGAATCAACACATGTAGACCACCCCCCTATTTGGGGTTGAAATCCCCTGAAGGCAAAAAACAATGTAAGAAATACCTTATGGAAATCCACCATGAACAAACACTCTAGTTTTAAGGTGAAAGGACCAATATTTCATGTGCAAATATGACCCCATTGTTAGTTGCCTAGATACAATCCCTCCATTTCTTAACCAAATGTGAATCATCCTAGAAATAATTTAGGTTATTTCCTATTATCTAATTATAGGAATGGGCATTTGAATTTATCATGACCATTGAAGGCAAAACCATTTTTTGACCAACATTGCTTCCAATGGTGGCATGAGATATTTCATATGTCAACCTTTAGAACATTAATCACAAATCAACATAATACCAACTCCCATAAAGTGCCCACATAACATACAATAAAATTTCCTATATGGACAACTGTCAAAATTGGTCAATTTGGCCATTTACATTAAAAAAATGACATGGCACATAATTATGCACATGACCTTTCATGTTTGACAATCTCAACCTTCTAACAAAAACACACCAAAAGTTAGCACCTTTCACACACATTAAATGACACATCTTGTAATCACATCCAACATAATTTATGTTATTTGTTGTAGATAAACATTATCCCTTGGCTCAAATTTATGAATTTAAGGCCAATAACCACCTCCCCAAATAGTGGCATACTAAAATTCCCCTCATTGATACAATCTAGAAATGGCACCAACTCCAACCATTCAAGGAAAAATACTCAATCATAACCAAGACACAAATTATATCATAATATTGTCAAATTCAATGGGCCAACAAAATCCAAACTCCACCAATACCTTAACCCCATGATGGGCAATGGTTGTAAATGAATTGTAGGTGCATTGAATGATGTTTGAACTTGGTCACACATCACACATTGTGAAAGACATTGTTGAACCTATAGTTGCATCCCCCACCACTATTATTGTGTCTAGAGCAAACTATAGGTCCATTGGACCACAAAATGACCCAACTTTTCAAGAACATGCCACACAAGGCTTTCACACTATTCTAAACAAGGCACAACCCACACTTGTCCACCTAACCACACCCATAGGAAAGAATTTCCTTCCCACTTAAATTATTTGGTCTTATGCACAACTTGGTCATGTTCTTTTGGATGTCAACCCAACTAAGACTTCACCTATTTGCAAATATGCAATGACATGTGCATTTTCATATATATCCAAAACACATCCATCGCCTTTTGATTCAATCTCCAAATCACAAGAATTCCCATTACCCATGTTACTCTAAGGTTCATTCCCAAAAAACCCCAATAGGATACATATGTAGGCTAAGGTATGCCATTTTAGTACTACTTCCAAATTTCCATCCTCATGTTAACAAACCCTTGCGATATCTTTTTTACTAGCACTTGGGTTCCAACTTAAACCCTTGGCATCCCAATTCACATACTAGCCTATGGACAATATCAAAATTATACTTTTGTAAAATAAAGGCCCACCTAGCCAACTTTCCTATGAATTGATCTAATTCCATTAAAAACTTGAATGTTTAGTGATCTATATGCAAGGTGAATGGGCTACCATAAAAATAACACCAAAATGATGAAACAACCCAAACAACAACAAGGCACCCCCCTTTCATATAATATGTACTTTGCCTATGTTTTATTGTTAGGTTGACTACCATGTGTCATTACAAGCTCTCAACCATCATCATAAAATTGGGTGAATATTGTTGCCAAGCCTAAGGTAATTAATATGTAACTAAAATGGCCATTTTCAAATGGGTCACTTTAAATAGGGAGCAAAAGTGAATAGGGCCTTCAAGTTTTGAAATACATGCTCTTATGCATGACCCCAAATATAATCTTGGTCCATCTTTGTCAACTAGGTTAAAGTTTTGACAATGCTATTAAATCTTTTAACAAATATTTGGTAATAATTACACATGTTGAAAAAGGTTCACAACCGATTAACATCTGATGCTTGGGGAACTTATGAAATTGCTTCACCCTTGGCCTTTTGAACCCCCAATCCACCTAGATAAATCATGCAACCTAAGTATTTCATCTAAACCTAGAAACATTAACACTTGCCGAGATGTAACTTAAGGTTGTGTTTCTTAAACAAATCAAATACCTCTTGTAAATGTTGCATGTGATATCATGGAATCAAGTTTAAAATAATGATTTCATTAATGTAACATTTGGCAAAACCAAAGTCCACCAAAATCCAGTCCATAATTTTTTGGGATTCTACAAAGGCATTCTTCAAACCAAAGGGTAATAAACACCATTGATATAGATCACAATCCTTCCCATGTGCATCTATCCTAAATATGTTGTCTTGACCTTGTCACCCTGCCTTAATGACAACTAATTGTAATTAAACCACAACTTCAAGATACTAAAAACTTGGCCTATCCAAGGGCATCAAAGATATCTTTTGATAAGGGCATCAAATATTTGTCCAAACAAGTCCATTCGTTGATTGAAAGGTAATCCCCACACATGTGATTTTTTGTCCAATTGCCAAAATGTCCTTGTTAGCATTGATATTATCAAGGTGTATTCATCCTTGGATAGTTCCACCAAACTTGCAGCTAGCAACTCTATTGTTTAGGCTTGAACCAAGGCTCTATCAACTTCATTAAGCCTATAATGTCATTGAAAATTGAATTATCATCCTCCAATATGATTTAGACCCTTTGTCCTTTCAATTGGCATAATTCTTTCAAGTTGAAGGCAAACATCCAATGTGACCCTACAACAATTGTTGTATTGCTAACACTTCATTTCCTATAACCATTGAACTAACCTCTGATTCCCATGCTTTCACAATCACCTATACTTTGGGTTGAGATGACAAAACATACCCAATATTCAAGGTTGAAGGCATAGGCAGTGATTGCTACACAAAAAGTGGTGAGGTGCCACATTGTTTTAATGCCCCCATAGGTTGGAAGGCCAAACACATATTGTGGATTCATTCTTTTCAATAAATTGTATTTTGCTAAAAGGTTGAACACATAATGCAAACTTTTGAACCCTCAACAAACTCTATTTGCTTGAAGGCTAAATATTTATTATGGATCATTTCCCTCAACAAACTCTACTTGTTGGAAAGTTTAATACTTATTGTGGATCGATCATTTCCCTCAAGCTACTCTACTTGCTAGAAGTTGAATAGCATCCTCGTTCAAGTTACAACAAGCATCATTCTCTAACATCAAAAATGTTTTGAAAATGCACCACGAACTTGGTATCCTTTGGGTGTAATCCAAAGATTGCTTGAACACCACATGTAAGTTTTATTGCCACCATTCATATATAAGAAATGAGTACATCATGCTTTAAAACCAAATTATGGCCATGTTGTTAAGACATTTTTACCATCCATTGAATTTGAACTTAAACTAACATTATGACAAGTATCTTTTATTTCAAATTTGAATTAAAAATTATTAATGTGTGCAAATTAATTAAGATAGCTTTCTAAAGCATATTTCAGATGTGGGTTAATGCATAATATCTAAGATTTGAGTTCAAATAATTATTGATGTGCAAGGATTGTTATAGATCTTTTTAGAATAAGTTTCAAATATATGTTTATGCATTATTAAGATTGTGATTAGTTACTTAGGAATATGAATACTAACAAGGTGATTTCTTGCATTGGAAACAATATTCATGCCCATATCATGATTCCAATGATAAGAACTTAAGGAATTTTATTGCACTTGCACAAAATAACAGCATTGGGCCATAAACCCCCCCTTGGCATCCTTGATCCTATAATTGCCAAGGATCTACAATTTGAGCTATGGTCATAACATTGCCCCCCCCCTGCATCCACATGACGGTTTTAATGGGAGGTGCAACCTATCAAGAAAAAAGGTGGGTGGGTGGGTCAGTGTAATTTGGCAAACCATATTTATTTTTTCATGGCCAAACAAAAAATTCCATATGAGGTAGTTAATGTCCATGACTTGCCCCAAAATAAACCTATGGGCTTTTTCAAGTATGTCTAGCACGGTAGTGGTGTTAGTTTGGAATCCCATTGCTTGCTTACACTCATCTACATTGGGCTTTTGCATATTAAATCAATTGGAATCCCAAATCATCCATCTTGAAATGCACATGAGACTAAAGAAAACTCAAAATGCAAGGAAGGTTGCACATGGAAGTCCAACTTTATTGACCACAATTAAAGGTGGGTGGTCATTATGACAAACCACACATGAATGTCATATTAGATCCAATATGTCATCCACCAAGCATGTGGGTGACCTAAGGATGAGCTCATATGTTCATTAAATCACATTTAATGGTGCTAAGTTAATCCACATCCATTGGAACACATGGGCACATGAACAAATTGTGTCAACATCCACCAACATTGACTCATTGATCCAAGCCTTGATCTGTTGCCATCCCATCAAAACATTTGGGTGAGAATTTCCTAATGGTGGGACGTTTTCCAACAAGTATGCACAAAGGTGAATTTGGGAGGTTTGTAAATATCGTAAAATTTAAATAAATTCCTAGAATAATCTTAATCTTGGGTATGAAAGTCCTTGGTTAGTGTGAGCTTGAAAAACAATAGCATGGCCATTTTGAAATAAACAAATCAATTGGCTTAATTTAGTCCAAATCCAATGCCCCAAAAAATGTGATAATCCTATAATGTTGATGTTGACAACAAAATACGATGTTGTTACAACATCATGATATGATGCATGGACACTTGCTTAACCTATGGATCATGTTTTACGTAGTGGTATCAACATATTGGGATCCATGATTGCAATATTGCAATTAGTCCAAAACTAGTGCGTCCAAACAATTTTAATATGCACATCCCATCCATCCTTGAAAATATGCCACTAAATAACCCTAGCATTGAAAGGGCTCAATCTTGGTGGCCCATTATGAACATCCTTGAATAATTGTGGGCTTTGTGAAGGCAAGGTGTGCCCATGAGCTTAATGAATGTGGTGATTGGCTAATGCTTGGAGTCAATCAATGTGCCCCATTGTGGCTTGGGATTTGATGTGGATAAACGAATGGGATCCCTTGTGACCCAAACATTGCCAATTCACCATTCAGAAGTTCATCCTAATCATGATGCTACTTTCCAATAATTTAAACTTATGTGGAAGGACCAAAAATGTAGCCAACATAGTGGACTTGTTGGATTTTTTTGGTTGCCCCCCTCCCAATCTCACTAGCAATGAAATTTTACAACTAATTTTTGTTTGTCATTCTAGTTAGTAATGAATGGTTTTTTCCCATAAATCTAAAATAATCTTTAAGCAATATAACATTACCCCCCAACCAATACATCATAAGACATAACATGTGTAACCATTATTTACACTATGGTATAGTTTGTTAATTTGTTGGGATTAACTTATATCAGAATTTCTTGTTTGGTTAAACTTCAAACCTTTTTCAATCCACCCATGGATGTCAAAATCTAACATGGGCATTGCTCAAAATTGACATTGGTCAATTTAAAACCATCCATTGTTGCTTTGTTCAACATCAAAGGTTGAACATTTGAACCCAATATAACCCTTTAAGGTTGGTTATGACATGGTGATGCCCCCTTTAATTGGAAAAATTCATTTTTACACATCGCCACAATTCACCATGTTAGGATTAACCTTTGTTTAGCTCCATTGGTGAAACACATAGGAAGGATTTGAAGTTTAGCCACAACACCATGCCAAGATTCTAGGTGGACCTTGGGCTCCCCTATGTAGTTGGCCTCAAAAATATGTCAAAAAAACCTAATTAGTTTAGATGGGTATTTCAACATAAACACCATCTTTAATGTTCCCCCACCTTCACATAATGCGGCTACTAGGTGAAATACGACCACTAGTTGAATATAAAAAATGGCCATTGTTTCGAATAAAATAAATGGGGTGCCTTGGTTTGAAGAGTGGAACTAAATGCCTTCCTCAATGAAATTCGCACACCACTAAAAGTTGATGCCCCCCAAGGATTGGGAACTATGTCCATTAACACAAATGACTATGGGAAACAGACATAATGTTAAACCTCATCATGTTGAAGCTCCAACCTCTCATCAACACCCCAAGGTTCACTACTACAAATCATGATTTTAAAAAGGTTCAAGTTGATTAATTTGTCATTTTTGATCAATGGACATGTACATTTTGACTAAAGGGCAAGGGCTTGAATGACATATGTATATTTTAACTAATCAACTTGACGATAATGGATTATTCAACTAAATATATATAGTCAAGTTGTAAATGGTCTTTGTTATGAATAACTTATATGTGTAGAAAATGTACAAGTGCTTGTAGTTTAGTGGAATACCGAATTCTTATAGTAATATTTAGATAACATCTTACCAAAGTATGGTTGTGACCTCATCGAACATAATAAGATGATTTATCGAATTAGGTTAACATTCTAATCAAATTTAGGGAATCATTCTATTGAATTTTGGTATGAGGTTTTCATAGAATCTCATTGAACTTTGTTTGTTTTTTTAAGGCCTATTGAAATGGCTAGTATTGCCAATATGATGTAAGGTTTTAATTATTTGAAAGGTTGAAAAGATAAGGAGAAGAAATAATATAAAAGGGTAGAAAATGATATCTCTATCTTCTAGCACACACTATTTGTACTTAATTACATTTAAAAATAATGATGCATTTACTACCTTTGTTGGTGTTTTTATTGGATGTGCATGATTAATTTCTCACCTTGTAAAGTTGGTTTACATATGTGATTCCATGTAATATGTTTGAATTACTTGGGTACATGGTACTGTGTGTAACATGGTAGATGAAACACCAATAACGATGTAGAATTTGATTATTAGAAAATCATTACTAATAATTTTTAGTCAAGTGGAACATTTATTGAAAATGGCTAATGATTTTTAGTCGAAATGGCCAATAGTATTTAGTGTAGTGGAACATTTACACAAGATGATCAATGGTATTTAGTCAAATGCAACATGATTTGTTACTTTATGTGTCTACCTCCTACCTATTCATCCACCCATTTACCTAACTAATCACTTGCCTACCTATTACCCACCCACCTACCTAACTACTACTTACCTACCTATATTTTTTCACCTAATTTATACAACTTACCTACTTACTTACCTACCTACCTATTAATCCACCCACTTGCCTACCTAAATTTAACCACTAAGTGTAGCCACTACTAGATTTAACCATTAGGTTTACCTAAAATTTAACCAAATTTTAACCATTACGTTTAATTTAAGTTTAGCTATTAAATATAACATTAGGTGTAACCATTATGTTTAACCACTAGATTTGGCATTAAGTTTTATTTAAGTTGAACCATTAGATTTGACCATTAAGTTTAGCTTAAATTTAGCCTAAATTTAACCATTATGTATAGTTTAGGTTGAGCCACTAAATTTACCCATTAAATTTAACATACATTTAGCCACTATAATTAACCATTAGATTTAACCTATGTTTAACCACTATATTTAGCTAAATTTTAGGCATTACATTTAACCACTGGGTTTAAACTAATTTTAATCATTATGTTTAGCCAAAATTTTGTCATTATGTTTAACCATTAAATATAACAAAAGTTTAACCTTGAAATTTACCCATTACATGTAGTAATTAAATTTAACCATTATGTTTAGTTAAGTTTAATCATTATGTTTAACCATTAGGTTTATCAACTAGGTAGCCATTATATTTAATCATTAAAATTTAATCACTATGTTTAATCACTAAATTAAACCATTAGATTAAGCCATTAAATTTAGCCGTTAAGTTTAGCCACTAATTGTCACTTAGGTTTAACCACTATATTTAATGATGTGAAATAAATGTGTGAAATAATAGATTAGATTAAATTAAGTTAGGTAAAGTTAACATTTACATACCCAAGTGCATTGTTTTGACTTACCTAAACTTATTTATTACTTATCTACTTATTTACCTACCTACCTATTAATTTTAAAATAATAATTTGAAAAATGATTTTAATTTAAGGATAAATTTGACCTAGTTAGATGGTCCATTCTCTACTTAGTCAAATAGTCAGTCATTTTGTTGGTCAAAATGATAGGGTCCAAATTGACTTCCTAGTCATGCTGGCAAGTTTAGACTTGTTTAAATTGATAGGTGGTATTTTTAAGGCCCATCATTTTGGGTATTTTTCTACTATAAAACCTAATTATAAAAAAAAACCCTAATAATAAAACCTTATAAACATGAATTGTAGCAATGGTTTTGATGTTTGAACATCCATTCTTATCATTGATGCAATTACAAAAAATAATTTGACTACTTCAAAAACTTTGAATTGGTTCCCATCATCATAGTCTTTTGAAACAATTGACACAACCTTGTCTAAGGCTATGAAACTTACAAGTTTAGCCCCACAAAAATCATGGTCAACATTTAAACTAAAAGACAAAGTGTTTCCTTGATCTTCACCTTCCTTAACCTAGATGCATTAAATTTCACCTAGGCTACCATATTTGTAATTAAGACTTATAATTGTGAAACTTTTGCATCCATGGTTTTGGATTAGTTTAAGGTTGGTTTGGTGACAAACCCCTTGTTGGCTACAATTTTTCATTTTGACCTTTTTAGAACCATGGCCCTTATTAACATTAGTGATTTGTGATTGGCCTTATCATAATTCCAAATGTAATGCGAAGTAATGATTTGCATCATGCCCATAAATATTACAATGGAAACATGGTTGGTTGGGATTAAAGTTGGAAATAATGGTTTATAGTGAATTAAGGCAATTTTTTAAAATTTTGATGTGGAATCACCTAGTTTTAATTTGGTTCCTTTAGTCTTCTAAGGTGGGACCACACTATTATTGACATAACATGTTGATGAATTCCTTGGGTTATCCTTGTTAAACCCAAGAATGACCACACATTTTTTCACCATGTTTAATTCCATGCATTCCAATAATTGGAACACGCTTACCAATGTTGGTTGTGCAAGTTGAAGTAACATTGCATTTTTGCACTTGATGCCTAAGTTCTTTGTCCAAAATTCCATACCACAACTAAACCACCTAGGCTTCCATAACATTTTGTGTCATTGTAATCAACTTATGCATTTGTGCATAGGCTTTTCATAAGCTTTCATGTGAATTACGTTGGAATTCTTGTAAATTTTTTAGCTTTTTCATTGAAACTACTTGGTAATTCCTCCATAACTTTTGAAAAAAATTCACACTTGGATTAAATGCCAACCTAATGGACCCTAAGTATAAGTGTAAAGGTTTATACCATCGTTTCTAATGGGTACGCCATTTTTGGAGATTCCACCACCACATGCATTCCCACTTCCACCAACCAAACTAGTATTAAAAATTATTATAGTTACACCTAAAATTGAAGTTGGTGTTGGGACCACAATACTTCTAATAGACAAATAGTTGAGCAATTAATATAATCACGACTGGGTGCATTCACAATTGGGGTACCACAATAGGAACCATGACACCCATTGTGACAAATGTGAACATTAAACACCATTGTCTAATGGATGGAATTCATCCATAATGTTCATCCATAATTCTTGGATAACTTTTAGTTGAGTTTGAATTAACTCTTAATTAAGTCATAGTTAGCTCCTAATCAACTTCAAATTAATTCTTAATTAATTGTTAACTAAGTTTTAGTTAATTCATAGTTAATTTTCAGTTAGGAAGGTTCCCCAAAAAAAAACATTATTTGATGCACACATAGAAGCTTCCTAAAAAACTTCCTTGAGCTAAGTCACCAAAGGGATATAAAAAGAAATAAAACCCCTGATTTCCTTTAGTTTGTTCAACACCAATTTTAGGCACAATTTTACACCATAGCTTTGTCATATTCTTTTTGTGTTCATGTTCACATATGTTAGAATAATAAAAGTTCATTTTCACTTTTGTCTTGCACATTTCGTGTTTTTGTTTTTGATTCTTATGTTTTTGAATAACATAATATTGTCTTATTCCTTGTTTTGAATTTAGACTTAGACCTTTCCCTTAGCCTTTATTCTTTTGGTTTTTTGTGTCCTTAACACCCATTTGTCATGTGTCCTAGGTCTTAAAATAAAGATTTAGCAAAATGAATGTTCTAAGATGTTAAACAATGAAAGGGGGATATGTATGTTTAAGCTTTCAATCAATAAGTGTTATAATGAATGATTCAAATCAATTGAAAATTTTTTGAATGTCTTTTTCAAGTTTAAACCAAAAAGGAATGAAGGACTACATAGACATTCTAGAATGACATACTTTCATTTGGAGTGCCAAAACCTTATTTAAAAAAATCAAATAATGTCTTATTTTTTGCACCCATGTCTTTTATACTTTTTTCCAAACCTTTGGATTAGAAAAATTAATTTGATAGTCTTTATCAACACATCCATTTCATTAAAAAAATCCAAGATTCTATATCAATATCACAAAATTTGGTGATTTATCATACTAAAAATTTATGCCATCACATAAGACATACTTTATTCTATTTGTGCTTAAAATATGGAGCAAATATTGGTAGTCTTGTTGGTTCCTTTTTGATAAAATTACATAGTGGGACACAATTCTTGAGCCATCTTTTAGGACACTTAAAAATATGTTTTAATCATCCAAATCAAAAAAAATCATCACCATTTTAATCGAGAAGTATGTGAGTATCAAATGAAAAAAATCTATTAAAAATATATTTCATAAATGTAATGGTCATTCAAAATAGTGTCTTGAAAATGATTTTGGGGTGAAACATTCCTTTTGTGTATCGCAATTGTGAATGGACTTCACTCTTCAATATGACCATCATGTATCACAACAATTGTCCAACTCTTGAATAAAATCATTTAGTTCAATGGTGCTAACTGCCCCCAAATACCAATGGGGCCTTTGGGTGGTTCCATAAATGTTTTTCATGTACCACAATAGTGGTGTGGTGATCAAATTTGGATGTGAACTTGTTTTTGAGTCCCAAAAATTGCCTTCCAATGGTTATACCAAGTGGAAGGATTGCAACTAAGTGATTAACAATGGGGCTCATACTTGCACCTAGGTTATTGGTCTTTTCACCTTAAGACCAAAGTGTTCATTCATGGTGATGATATTTCTTACATTGCTATATGGCTTATGGGGACATGAGCCCCACGTAGGGGGGCATTTTGGATGTGTTGTATTAATTACAATATTTTTGTGTTATTTGGTACGTATTTTGTGTACATTGATGGATGTAGGTGATGATATAGGAATGTATAACACCCCAAATGGCCTGGCATGGGGAAAAAATTGTACATTGAAATGTTTTCCCCCTCCAATTTCATTTCATTTCCCTAACCAAGTTCTTTAAGAGAAATGAAAGTGGTGCCATGTTTTTCTCACAAAACTTGATTACATTCCTCTAAGGTATTACATGTGTCACTTAAGGTAAATACTTAGAGAGTAATTGATTTTGGATACCATGATGATGTAGTGCATTAGGATTGGTTATAATAGGGGATGATTTTCATACTAATGAAATATTCATGACAAAAAAATTGTCACATTATATTACTTGGGTTTTGTATTACTATGCACTAAAAGTGATGGTCAACTAATTAATTAATGAAAAACATGAATTGATTTTTTGAAAATTAATTTCCATTCAAATGATTATATTGAATGACATTACATGCACCTTGAATTTGAATTGGATTGGATTTGATTTTTTTCACCAATTGAGTCATATTCATTGCAAATTGTTCTACATGTTCCCATGTTATTTAAAAAATATATCATTTAAAAAAATTGAAGGCTTGCAAAATTAATAATTTTTTTGACAATAAAACATGAAAATTTTAAGAATTGATCACATTTCTTATGACTCATATTATGTGATTGTACCCTATGTAACTTTTCATCCATCCATTGTGCAACCTTCCAAGAGTTTAAAACCATTTTACACAAATTGATTGTTAATCAAAATATTTGAATCTAAGGTATATTTGAAAGGAGATGAAAAAGATTAAATAATAATACTGACTCTATTTTTATTTTATAATATTATCCAAATAAAAATCCAATAAATTGAAATATATATGTCATTAACATTCAACCTAAGCCAAGAACAAACACTTCATAAAAAACATAAATACATGTTTAGGTGGAAAACAAGTTATAACTAGTGTTGTGCTTGCAAATGGTTCATGACTTACACTCTATGTAAGTGTAAATGTAAAACAAAAAACAATGTAAATGTAAATGTAATATTGTATAAATCTATTTTATGCCATGTAAAACAGTGTAAGCATGTAAGGTTTAGGTATTATCACTTAAGTTTTTTGCCAAGAATACAATAAGTAGTACTCAATAATAAAAGTCCACTTACATTTATATAATAAACTACATTTTACTCCATCTCATTGCTTGGATACAACTTTTATTATTACTATTACTTTTATGAGTAGTACTCAATAATAACAACAATATAGGTGTAAGTGTGAAAGGTTCAAACGTGTGAATGTAAATGATATTACACTTACATAAGATTTACACACCATATATACAGCTATTGTCACTAAAGCACAACACTAGCTGTAACAAACATTTCCTGGTCAAGATACATGAGCATATTGCCTACAAAGAGCATCCCACCAGTCTCTTCTTTCTTCTTCCAAAAAACACCATCAAGGAAGAAGATGACTACAATCAACAAAAAAGATTTCAACCCAATATATTTTAGTTAAAGAGAAAAGCTTTCAACCATATCTCATACTTTTATGTTTTTTAAGTGCATTATAACAATCATAATTAAAGCATTTATCATGATGAAGGTATTCTTAAAGGAATTGAGGAAATAACTTCCTGTTCAGCATCATTCACAGGCATGTGTACTGGCTGATGTGACCCAGCACCCACAAGTGCACCATCCATTGAAACTGGTACAACGTCAGTTGCAGATGAACGTCAACTGAGTTCTACCTATCATGTAAATAAACTCTCCTATTTCACACTTTACACTATTGTTGTAAGTAAATATGTAAGTGCCTAAGCATCATGGTAATTAGGCAAGTTGTTACTAATTAAGCAACAGTGTTGGTCGGTTACTGAATTTTGACCTGGTTATCAATCTATTAATTAATAACCTATCAATTGGTTATTGATTTTTTAGAATCGGATAATAAGTGTAGTCATCCACTATTAAAATTCAAAATCTAATAACCTACTCACATGATCTAGTTATCATCCAGGTAAGTCATCAATCCTAAAACATTAAACATTTTTCTGATAATTAAAAAAAACAGATTTATTTTTCATTTTTTAGAACCTTACAACCAGCTATTAACTGGAAATTATCAACTTGTTATTTGATAACTTATCATTATGCATAATTGGCAGTTATTATTAAAAATATTGATAATCTGATTGACACCCATTTGTTTTTTATATTTATATTGATAACCTAATTGACATTCAAAAAAAGAATCCGAGCAGAAAAACCTAATTGTCAATTATGAAAAAAATATCAATAACCAACCAAGACTGGTAAGTACCTAAATATATATATGGCACTTAGTGGCTGCTCAATAGGTAGATGCATGTGGATGGTTAACATATACCTAATTGTGGTTAGCTATGGCACGTGACTTAACAGAAAATGTTTCCTCTCCACACACCATCCATCCTGTTTGGTGTTGTGCCGGTGCTGGTTCACGCTGCCCTGGGTACCTCTGAATGAGAGATTGAGCTGCTTTCAATTCTTTGTTACTATTTAGTGCCTGCCCATGTTGTACTGGTGGATGTGTGTTGAGTTTGGTCACATTGACAACAAATTACCTGCATGCAATTACTTTTCATGAGCTCTCATGAGACCTTCAGGTAGAACTGCCCAGTGCCTACGCCCCCTGTGCGTATAGGGAACTCCTATAATGAAAACATTAAAATTCAGAATGATTGTTGCCATTTTGAAAGGCTCATTTTCCATTTTTATCACAAAAGAAAAAGGAAAGGCTTGTCTAAATTAGTTAACACCAGGGGTTTTTTTTTTTTTCCCCCCATTTCATCAAGTAGGTGGACTGGTGATCATTAACAAGAGGAATGAGCCACATTTGGCTAGAGGTCAGACAGTAAAGTATACTTTTAAAGATTTCAGTTCTGGCGACCAATTGGACGTCACAGACTAAAAAATGGCGAAAATGTGACTCGTTTTCCTAAAAATATGTTGACTTTTGCAGTTTAACCCTCCTACAATTGGCACTGGGTTTTTTTTTGTCCTCATAGTGCACCAAGGAAAAAAAAGAAAACTAAAAAAACCCCACATGTTACCACTATCAACTTAACTAAATTTGAGCAAGATATGAAAGAGATATGATGAAGATATGACAGTTTGATCCAGTAGGAAGTGGGGGTCCAGATATCTTTATTGTACTACAGAACGGCAGAACAGGCCGTGGACGGCCACTTCTGCCACGTGGTCTCCTTACTCAGGTTTCTGTGTCCACATTTGTTCCCTGACTATCAAAGTAGAGGTCTACAATTACAGAATTGGCATGGCATGAAGGGGCCCTGTCAAGGAGGCAGCTATTGTGCCTTCCTTCGTATGTTGACGTTAACTTGGTCTATCCATCAAGCACTGGGAGAAAATTTGTAGTGTATGTGGAGGGCGCCTTATATTCATCAATTTCCCTCCTAGAAATTGGGACAGATGTTATGCCTACTCCTCAAGGATGGGAGGGAAATTATGCCTACTTGTAGGTGTAAGAACCCTCTCACTATTGAGGAGTGAGATAAGAACCCTCCTATTCATATGCCTCATGATTTACATAGGTTTGGTTCATGATAAATTTTGCCTCATGCTTTAAAATATGTAAAGCCCATGGGTGGGAGACATTCCTAAAATGCAGGGCCAGACTCCATTATCACCTTGTCCTAGGCCCCTTATTTTGAGGATGCCCCCACCCTAGGGCTTTACCCTATACTTAATTAACTGAAACCTAACTAAGCAGCTAAACCAACACACCTGCCACAGCGCCCCATGGACATTCCCATGCTTGCAATGTACTATAAAACAATTCTTGCTGAGAGGGAATGTGATGTCATTATCTCAATGAATCCAAGGAGAGAATAGGACCTGAGTTGGTGGAACCATGGAATTATGTGTACCATAAGCGTCATTCTGGGGATGCAGGCCTGGTTTGAGACAGAAGCCAAGCAAATTCTGTTCAAGGCCTTTAGTCTCTACCAGGCATAAAGATCTGGTAGAATTTTAAATGACTATGATTTTGTTTGAGGTGGAGAGGAGGCACGTTAAGCACAGGTTCCTCATTTTCTTAGAACCTTGCACAAAAGATGCCATCCAATCTTGGGCACTTTCTGCATGCACTACAGGGCCTTACAGGGACGATGTCAAGTCATCAATGGGTCCTTATTGGAGAGTACAAAAGTCTTATCTGCTTCTTTTTTTACCTGACTGCCCAATTTACTGACCAAGATGTGTTTGGTCATCACATCTTGGTGCTGCCCTGACACAATTTTTTTTTGTCTTATTATACACACTTTGGGTCTATAGTGAATGGGAGGAGGCATATTATGCCTTTTAGTGTCTATAACATGCTCGAAGTGTGTATAAAAGGACCTCAAATTTGTATCTGAGCATCATCATCCTTGTAGTCCTAAAAAATGATGGATCTGGCCAAAGGGCAGACAAAGGAAAAAAAAGAAGCAGATAGTACATTTGTACTCTCTGCAATAAGGACCCATTCCTGATTTAAAAGTCCCTTGGGCTTAGAGTGGCACAGAGTATAGGCAACCCATCTTACTTCAGGCCAGAGCCCAGTCAATGCCAATTGCACAGCATATAAATAGCCACTAAATTGCCGTAATTCATCTAAAAAATGGATGATCAATCAAGAAATTTGCTGTAATTATTTAAAAGTACAATTCTTCCGTGAAAAATCTTTGGGAATCAAAATGGATGAATTAAAGACAGCTGTTTTTTGGTTGGGAGGTGTGCTCTGCATGCATCTCCTTTTACTAAATGAGGGTAGGGTTAAAAATTTGTTATAAAAAATCCTATTTAATTATTTATTATAAACATAAAAATTACCTATAAATTCTCAGCCTGCTTTACATATTTTCTAGCTTTGAGCATTTTTAGAAAGATGTGATTCTCTTACAATTGTAACTCCATCTGGGTCAAGAGAAAATATCACCCCGGGTATCTTGGGGGAGGGCCCAATTTTGTATCTCTTGCTTCAAAACACAACTTACCTGCAGGACACTAAATACAAACACTAAAAACATGCGTGAGGGAATTTTTTTTAATGCCCATATTTTCTACATTGTTGTTGATGAAATTGTACCATATGTGGTGAAGGTCAATAATGGCCACTTTAGCCTATGGACCAAGATGAATTCACTACACATTATTCCTATTGCTTGGAAATAACATTCAGCTTGATGTTAAAGGCTTCAAATTAAGGATCCAAATCAAAACAATGAATATGAAGTGGATGGTTACATATAAACTATTTGGCAAAAGGATTTCATTGACATTCCAAGAAAGGAACCCATGTGAGTTAGGACATCTTCCTCAAAGACAAAGAGTTCCATATCTTTGTGAATTTACCTTAACTATAGATGGGATCGAATCTATGCCATATGAAAACCGTTTATCTCCTTTTGGGTTTAACTGTGAATCCCATAATAATTCATGGCCTCCTTGTGATCTTTACCTATTGACAGACTCATAAATTTAGTACTCATTTAATTCCCAACTGAGGCAGAGTCTTGTCAGGTGAGGAGTCACTCAGTATGCTTGGTTAGCAACCGAAATGTCACACTTGAAATTTTCCCCTTTTTTTTTCTCTCATTATACCCCCTAACATGTTCATCCTCTCCAAAAAAAAACTCTTGCCCAACTGAGCCCAAAGAAATAGCCCAGCCCACGTTTACATATTGTGGTAGGCCTAGTTCCACTGACCAAAAATTCTGTCAAGTTGTTCCCTTTGTTCTTGTTGTGTTCTGGTCCACTTTTTAATGCAATTGGCCAGTTGTTCCTTAGAAAAATAAAAAATAATAAAAATCTGTACAAGTGGTTGTTCCAGAGCTTAACCAGAGTTCCCCACTGTTGATTCAATTCATGAGGTAACTGTCAAAGGGTAATGGGTCTACAAGTAACTTGTACACAAGCTTAACAAGTGTTTCCCACCGTTGATTCAAATCATGAGGTAACTGTCAAATGGTAATGGGTTTACAAGTATTTGTACAAGTGTTTCCCACGGTTGATTCAAATCATGAGTTATCTGTCAATGGCTAATGGGTTTACAAGTGCTAGTTTGAGAGCTTAACCAGTGTTCCCACTGTTGATTCAAATCACAAGGTATCTGTCAAAGGGTGATGGGTTGTATAAGTGCTTGTTCCTGAGCTTAACCAGTGTTCCCCACAGTTGATTCAGATCACTAGGTATGTGTTAAAGTGTAATGGGTTCAACAAGTGCTTGTTCCATAGCTTAACTTTGGTCCTCACCAATGATACACCACCCTCAAAAGGGAAAGTGGAAGAACCAAAAGTGGAGGGGATATCATCACAACCCTACAAAACTTTATTTATAAACACACCGTGGATTCTGATAACTCCACCACTTGTCCCAACTCAGAAAAATACCTTTAAAAAATGGCTGAATAAGACATCAAAACTGTTTTACCCATGGGAAGGGAACCGACTTCTTATCTCAATGCTATTCCATTCATACCCAACTCCTCCTACCGCGTGACACACACAGCACACTAAACACTCCCTTAATAATTTTTGCGTGAAACACATGGAGGAGAAAAATGAGGACAAAAGCTAATTTGACAGCGAATAAAGGCAATCAGCTTTCTGTGCACAGGTTATTATGCCCTCTCTCTATCTACAGTGACCTACGAGAGAAATCGGTGAGCCTACTGGGGGGTCCTTTTTCTTTTCTTTTTCCCTTTTTTCCAGACTAAGAATGGGTTGCAAATGACACCACCGCCTCAGTTCTTGGCACCATTTGGCAATCACACACTCACCACAGGAAGACGAATCTGAAAAAAAAAAAAGTGGGTTGTAACTTGTCACCAGTGTTGGCCGGTCCTTTACCCTCCTGTTCCAAAAAATAAATTAGAATGGTTTTGGTTCCAGTTCCAGTTCCACACAAACTGGAATCAGACTCATGTCTGGTTCTTCAAAAAATAAAAATAAATTATGGTTCGGGCTTTAGTTCCCATTCTGAAGATCAGACTCAATTCTGGTTATCACAAACCAGAACTGATGAGTACCATAGTACCTTTACCATTTCAGCATAAATTAAATTAAATTACCTGTTCCAAAATCAGACCTGTTCCAGTTTGTGTTTTACTAAATGTAACCCAAACCAAGAGTTCTAACCTGCCAAATCGGGTACCCACCCAACATTGGTTGTAACTGGTCTTAGACTGTTAAGGTGGGAGCATTACCATGGGCATCAAGTGGTTCTGGAGATGTTTAGGGGATAGAACAATCCTGGGTAGGTAAGGAAATGAGTTTGTAAGAGGTGAAGAACCCCAGGTTATCTTTGCAAATTGGGCAGTTTTTGTTTGTAGTAAATCCTGGAGTGCAAGAAGATACATGTGCAAAATTCACAGACCCACCCAAAAAGGAAGGGAGAAAGGGTACTTAGGGGAGGATATTTGTTTTGGTCAAGACTAGTTTTGACTCAAGATGCTTAAGCATATAGAAAAGTTTCTCATAAATAAACAAGGAAATGAGTTTTGTAAGAGATGAAGTCCAAACTCCAGATTCTTTCCTTTTTTTGGGGTATTTTTGTCTATGCTAAAGCCATAGTTCTCGGAACGTGTGCAACATTGGGGGAGCAGGCAGCCAGGTAAGGTTCAGAGGACAGTGGCAAGGACTGTCACTGCATTGAGGAAGAGTTCCATAGTATTTCATTTCGTTGGGAACATGATAACGAACAAATCCGTGAATGGGTTGTGCTTACTCGAGTCTTTTCTCTTTCAGTTCTCTTCAAACTTTAGAGAAAAGAGAAAAGCTACTTATAAATTAAGGGGGTGCAAACTTCAATCATTGATTATGTCATTCATATCCTCCATGATTTAAAATTGTTCTCAATTATGTGATCATCTAGGGTGAAGCTTTGAATGCCCTGATTTTGTATCATTGTTTTTCTCATGATTTTGTTTTCTTTGTTATTACAAATCAAATTCTTTGGCAGTGAGAATTTGGGTGATTGGCTTGGTGGTTTGGGATTTTGGTAAAAGTTCATTGTATAAACCAACCATACTTTCAGTTGCAAACCCAAAACAACTTGCAAGCACATTTTAGTTCCAATCAATCCAAAGGCATCAAAGAACCTATGTCTTCAATCTTTTTATCTACCAATTGGTGTAGAAAGTCTATTTGAATGGAAAGTCCCTTTTAATTCCCTTTTCACAGCATAAAAATCACACTTGAACAAAAGGAGTGAACAAAATTGTATGCCACCAAAGTCATTAACAACTTTTATTTGTTCCCTTGACTCTATTGTTGTTGTTTCAAATTGGGGTAAAAAAGTAATATAATTTTTTCAACTTGATCATTTATTTTATTCTTTGTGAAGGATCACTCATATAATTCAATGGTACCTCTTCCACACTTTTCTCAAGTGTGATTCCGCAAGGAACAATAGATTTGTGTGGGAATATTATTTGGAATCCAATGGATCCCAAATATAGTGTTGCTTAGTTTGCAAACATCATCATATTCTTATTCAATTCCAGGCATATCATAAAATATTCAAATCACATAAAAAATTGAATTGCCATCTTTATAGATCGTATTGGACCAAGTCTTCTTCAAGAAATGAAAAATGTGCATAGACAAACTTTGAAGGCAATTATTTAATTGCTATTCACCCCAATGTTTTGCACATTCCTTAATGTTAGATGGTACCCATGTTCAACTCCATGCATTCAGAGTATTTTTCACACTTACATCCATCATTTCCATGTATGCAACCTTAAGTTGGTTTTATTTATGTACATCAAGTGCCACAAACTTAAAGGCAATAAAGTTATCCGTAAAGTCGTTGAAAGAGGGCACATGAACTCCAGCTTGGCTAGAATAGGGGATGAAACCCGAAATTGGGCATGAAAAAAATACAAAGGGGTTGAACGGGGTGCCAAATTCGATTTTGGATGGAAACTGAGGGTCAAATGAGTTTGGTCCCAAGTTTGTGCCCATCAATGCAATTTTTTATGCTCGAAATTTCACTCGCTTGGGACCTTTCACTCTTCTCATTTTCAATAACCAGAGCTTGCTTGTATGCATTTGAGCAAAATACTTATTCTTTAAACGTGAGTGCTTGCATTGGAGCATAAGGATAAATATAGTAAGGCAATAAGTGAAGTGGTCAAGTGTCGAAAGCCTAGGCATTTTACATTTCGAAGGATTGTTGTAAGGGTCAATTGGAGCTTCAGTGCAAGCAAAGTAGAAGGGAGGGAAAGACACTTTCAACAATTTTTGCATAACCCAAAACTTTGCATTTCCAGATTTTTGCCAGTGAGGTTAGCATTTTTTATTGAACTTGTTTGAGAGCATGTTTCATGCCCAGGAAGAAAATGCCGAATTTTTGTACGATTGTCACATTCATGATTTGTCTCTTTATGGAGCATTTCTTCTAGCATTGTCGTATGTTTCTATGTTCTACATCAAGTTGTGAATCAGTGCAAAAACTCCTTCATTATTGGTTTTTCCAATCACTCAAATGGAAGCTATTGCCTAGACCTTATCAGAACCTTAAAGTGGAGCTTTAGATTTCTATCAACTCAAGCTTACAACTGCCTTTTAGTGATGAAATAATCACTAGGAAATTTTTAGCATGCTTGCATTTGCACAAAAACCCATCTATGTTATGGCAACTACATCGCATAAATAAGGCATGGCAAGCATTTATAAGTTACAGCTTAGAATGGCAAGCTTTTGAGGTTGTAAAAAAAAAACTTGTTTTATTGTAAGATTGTTAAATGGTTATGTCTTAAAAGGTGTTCTTTCAAAGAGCAATTGCAATTTGAAATGGTATGCCTCAAGTATTGCTTGCATATGCAAAACTTGATGGAACCCAAAAAACAAAACAACTTTTGATTTTTGTCAATACAAGTTGGTTGTCAATTTTGTAAATGAACTTGCGAGTTCAAAGGCTATGTATGAATGGATTATACCATAAACAATTTGAGTTTTTGACTACCTATTTGAGCTTCATATTGTTCTACAATTCTTAGGTTTTGTATGAATGGCTTATGTGATCATGCATTTGAATTTCTTGCCACTTAACCTTCTATAGCTCTGTGGGTCCATTTCAATTGAAATCTGATCACTTAATTCCAAATGTAATGCCCTAATTGAACTTCTGGCCACTTCAATTTTGAGCCTCCATGAACTTTGATGATTTTTTTTGTGTGCTTCCAATTGAACTTTTAACCATTTAAGTCAATTAGGGGTTGAACTCTCTAACTTTGTGGGTCCAATCAATTCATCTTTGATGCCCTAATTGAGCTTTTAATCACTTATTTTGAAGGTCCAAAGTTCATGGAACTATGGGGTTTTTTTTTCTTTAATTTGTGCTTGCAACTGAACTTCTGACCTTTCATGCACTTATGGTTCAAGTCTGTGAGCTATTGCCTACTTTCATTCATCTTTGATGGCTCAATTGAGCTTTCAACCAATTATTTTGAAGGTCTAAAGTTCTAAGAACTCTAGGGGGTTTGTTTTATAAACTTTGTGTTTCTAATTGAGCTTTTGACCACTTCATGAGCTTAGGGTTTAGGTTTTTGACTTTATGAGTACACTTTATTTCAAATGTAATTCCCAAATGATATCTGATGCCTTGTTTTGAATGTCCAAAACTCTAGGGTTTTTTTCTTAGTTTTGTCCTTCCAATTGAATTTTTAACCTATTCAATCATTTAGAGTTTAAGCTTCATACTCTATCAGTGCACTAAAGGTATTTTTATTGTGCCCAAATGAGCTTTTGGTGCCTTTTTTTGAGTGTCCAAAACTTTAAGGGGTTTTTTTTTTGGTGTTTTCTAGTTGAACTTTTGACCTATTTAATCATTTAAAGTTTGCCTTTCTGACTTTGTGGGTGCACTCAAGGTATATTCATAATGCCTAAATAAACTTCTGTGCCTTCTTTTGAGTGTTTGAAACTCTAAGGGTATTTTTTAATTTTTTGTGCTTCCAATTGAACTCGACCTATTTAGTTAATTAAGGTTCAAGTATTTGATTATGTGGGTCCACTTGAATCCAATTGAACTTCCAACATTTTAAGTTTGATGCCTTAATTTGAATCTCTTTAGTTCATGGAACTCTAGGAAGTGTTTTATTTTCAGGTCTTTGATTATGTTTCCAATTGAACTTCTACTGATGCACTCCCAACTCCTCAAGGGACTCAAATGTGAGCCCAAGTAGAAAGCAGCAGAATAAGGAGGAGTCGGAGCACGCTCCCTAGCTCACAACCCTTTGAGGGGTAGAGGGGCGGGTTGGAGCTC
>Ga0116227_10000955_pt1 | contig 61395 bp, 51 predicted proteins | sample S1TSphgellanicum_FD_89693 | JGI IMG/M metagenome (GOLD analysis project Ga0116227, IMG submission 89693) | Host-associated microbial communities from peat moss isolated from Minnesota, USA - S1T2_Fb - Sphagnum magellanicum MG | ecosystem: Host-associated > Plants > Peat moss > Unclassified... | reverse complement strand
TATTTTGATGGTTTTTTGTTTTTTTTTTGCAATGGGCCATTTAGCTGGCTTATCTTGAAAAACATTATAAAATCTCCCCTCGTCAAGAAAAAATCACATTTTTTACATTGTTATATACTTACATTGTTTTCCATAGCCATGTAAAATCATATAAATATATATTATTTTACATTTATATTGTTTTATTGGACCACGTAAAATCATATAAATATATTTATTTTAACACTTACATGGAGTGTAAGTCCCAAACCATTTACACACACGACACTATTATCCACCTCACAAAGATGAAAAATATATAAAACAGCCTAAAACTCCCTCCCCTCCCTAGCACAACCCCACTAGAAGCCTCATAAATTATAATGGATAACCCCCAAAGTTGCAAAATATATATCTTGGCAGCTTGGACACATGTTTGTTAATTAATTAATTAAATTTGAAAACTTCATTTCGACAAATAGTATGTTCATGAAGTAAATTTGTTTTCCTTCATAATTTTTTTGCTATTTGCCAAAATCCTTTAAGATATTATAACTCTATAACTACTAAACTTAAGTATTTCAACACAAGCCAAAATATCATCCTTTCAAACATCCTCATATAAAAAAATAGACCTATTACCTAGGGGCCTATAAAAGTCCCTTAAGCTAATATACTCTAGAATGAACCTAAACACAACAAGGGGGATGTGTCACACCGTGGCCTTGCCATTTTTTACATTAAAAAGTATCTTAAGAGAAAAAGAAGAATTATATGAAAAAACTCAAATATTTCACCATGCAAAAATATAATCTTCAAAAAAAAATCCTCTAAAAGAAACCAAAATCCTTCAAGATATTATTATAACTCTAGAATTACAAATCTCAAGTTTGAACACAAGCCAAAATATCATATTTCAAAAATCCTCATATAAAATTAGACTTATTATTACCTAGGGGCCTATAAAAATCCCTTAAGCTAATATACTCTAGAATTGAATCTAAACACAATAATAATATGCTTCCCTTGGAACGCAAGACCAAAAACAAAGAAAAAAACCCATTTCACAAAACCTCGTTTTGAAGCCCCCCTTGTTTTTTTTTGGGGGTGGGGGGGGGGGACTCTTTTCCGGGGGTTCTTTTTTTTCATACCGAGATTCTTCGGTAAACTGCGATCGGGCGATTGCGTTGGCGCTTGTTCGGGGAACGGGGTTTGCGGGGTTCGCGCTCGTCGTTGCGAGAGGGATGGCGGAGCGCGAAGATATGCCATTCCCATTCTGCGATTAGAGTATGGTTTGTTGGAGGAAGAAAGAAAGAAAGAAAGAAGAAGGGGGAGCGGATTTATGGCGGAGGGGAGTGGTGGGAAGGGGATGATGGTGTCCTCGCAATGTTGGTGGAATTTGCGAGTGTGTCTGTCTCTGGCATTTGCAGTTACCATTGCGATTACAGGCTTCTTGGGATTGCGTAAGCCTGTTACGAATGGCTGCACCATGACGTACATGTATCCCACTTACATTCCTGTTCCTGCTCCTCCGAATGCTACTAGTAATAGATATGCTTTGTATCTCTATTATGAGGGTTGGAAGAAGATCGACTACCAGCTTCATCTTGTCAAGCTGTCTGGAGTACCGGTTCTCTTCATTCCAGGGAATGGTGGCTCCTACAAGCAGGTTTGGAGTTTGAATTTTTTTTCTTTCTTTTACCTCTCGATCTCGTTTTGCGCACTAGGGGAGGACTCGTGCTCGGTTTTTTAGGTTTAGGGTTTCGCACTACCCAAAATCTGCTGCTGATCTTTAGCTGTTTTCAGTATATAAGATCATAAGAGTCTTTCTCTGTTTGTTGTTGGGAAAAAAAGGGCTTTTTGACCAGTAGATGTTCTCTGCGTTTCTCTTGCTTTCCTGTTGCAGATGAGGTCCATAGCAGCAGAGTCTGATCGGGCTTACAATGGGGGACCTCTTGAGGGCAGTTTTTATCAACAATCCTCCTTCACACCTCTTGAGGCAGGTCCTGAGGGGCTGGATCTTGCAGATGTGCTGGCAGGTGCTACAGTTGAAGGGCAATATGCCAACCATCTTGATTGGTTTGCAGTTGATTTAGAGGGCGAGCATTCCGCCATGGATGGTTGGATTCTTGAAGAACACTCGGAGTATGTAGTGCAAGCTGTCCACCGGGTACTCTCTGCATATGTGTTCTCTTTTCCATCTGATGAATGAGTGGAGAGTTTTTTTATTTTACATGATTCCAGCAACTTAGCAGGGACTGACATAGTCTTGTTCAAGATGCTTAGACTCTTGTTGTGACAGATTCTGGACAGGTACAGAAGCTCCTTGCACATGCGGTCACAACACAATGATGATAAAGGCGAAATTCTGCCTACAAGTGTCATTCTGGTGGGACATTCAATGGGGGGATTTATTGCAAGAGCTGCTGTTGTACATCCAAAGCTGAGGAAAGGTGCAGTGGAGACAGTTCTCACTCTTTCTAGCCCTCACCGGTAAGTTGGCTGCAGTTGAGGATAAAGTTGCTCCTCTCTGTGGTCAGGGTAGTGTGCTGAAAGTCATAGGGCTGATTGATCTGGCACATGGTGGATCAATTTCTTGTTTGCAGAGAGAAGAAGTGTTTGTAATAGTAGTTGCTTTTTAAGTTGGAACTTTGATTTAGTGACAATTGGGAAATTGGAATGGGGATCCCACCTACATGAGGATGATAATAGGGCAGACCTCCATTGTGTTGACTGGATTCTCACATGGTAATTTGCCTCTTTCTGCCAAATACTGAGCTTCATTTTGCAGTGCCTTGTCAGATAAGAGTTCCACAGGGTAGCAACATCCTTGGCTCTCCTTTAAGTGTAGATTAAATCCCATCAATAACCTTCTCAAATGTCAGGAGAAAGATTAACTGTGGGACACTCAAGACATTCCTTGCAGACTGTCACATCCCCATCAAGGTTTAATATGGTTGGTAGATTTTTGGGCAAATCCCTGACATACCTACTTCATGTATAACTAGCCCAAAGAAGCAGTAATTGCTCAAGTGCCTGGATAAATGATATCCATGGGAGCAATCCAACCCACCTGATCAGCTTGTAGGAAGGCTGCACACATTACAAAGGGCTATAACTACCTGCATTTAATTTGCACAATTTGATGCAATGTAAACTTCCACAGAATACATATTTGAGCTGTCAAAACTTAAGGTCTTTTACCTGTTTTTCATGTTGGGTTTTTGTAGGTCACCACCCATGGCAGTGCAGCCGTCATTTGGACGGTTTTTCTCACAAGTCAATGCTGCATGGGTGCATGGTTATGAAGCTATTAAGGGTCTGGCATGGACAAAGCCTCCCCTTGCTAATGTAGTGGTGGTTTCTGTCACTGGAGGTGCTCATGATTACCAGGTTTGTGTAAGCTTTCATTTTGCTTGCTTCATATACTTCATTTGTCAAGTATGCTGGTTGTAAGGCCCTACCAACTCTGGACTTTCATTTGCAGGTTCGCTCAAGAATGGCCTCTCTGGAGGGAATTGTCCCTTCAACAAATGGGATGACAATTGGCTCGGCAGGCATGGTGAATGTATTTATGTCCATGGAGCATCAAGCCATTCTCTGGTGCAATGAATTTGTTGTTAAGGTATTAATCCAGTACATGACTGGATTGCATGTCCAACCAGTGGGAAAGCACATCTAGGTTATGAAATCCAGGTTCAGATTTGATAAGAATCGATCTGTATACAATGCACCTTTTGCATGGATCCTACTTATTTCAAGCATGGAAATTCTTGTAAGAATCTGGAGGGTTTCTATCAATTCTGATACAATATGTGGATACAGACAGCACATACCCTACTTCAGCTAATAGACAAGGACACTGGGCAACCTTATCCCAGCCCACACACCAGGCTTGGTGTCTTTGTATCCAACATGCGCAGTGCATTGCCACAGGCTTTTGATTTGCTGCCCAACTCTGGGAATTCACCTCTTTCACTCCCACTTCCTAGCAGTGATGGCATTAGCACTAGAGAAGGTGTGTATCTCTGCCTGGCTGTTCTCTGATACTACAGTTCTTTTGCCTTTATCTGTGATTCTACGAGAGTGTTGTGGTGATTTATATCAGCTCCAGTAGGAACAGTAAACTTCCGATTGTGTTCAATGTGCTAATTTCATGGTGAAAGAGCAGGAGCTGAAGGTCTTGATAATGTGGAACACAGTCTACTGACAAAAGCATCAATTACAAAAGGTGAGATTGCTGGATCTGAACATGATGAGACGCAAAAAATCACTCGTTTCACATGTCCACAAAGTGTATCATGGGAGGGGGAGAGAGCAGACAAAGACCTTCATATCAGCACACCTATCATGACAATTTTGGCTATGGATGGACGGCGGCGTTGGCTGGATATCAAAAAACTGGTGGGTATAGTGGTCCTTTCTCAATCTGTAACTGTGCTAATCTGGGATCTTGACATTTCATCTAATGCTAGTTTCTTCTTTACAGGCAGTCAAGGGGGAGTGGTTTGTGCTTGTGACCAACCTAGCACCATGTGTGGGATTGCGTATCCATTTGTGGACTGAGAAAGGCCAACAAGGTGACAAGGGGTTATCAGACCAAGTAATTGAAGTGACGACGATGATGGTTCAACTCCCATCAGGCCCTACCCCTCCACAGGTTCTTATCTCTTTCTTCTCAGATCTGTCCAAGGTGTTTCAAGCTCCACTACTAGGGGACATGTTGAACATGATCAATGTGAGTCTGGTTCAAGATAGTTTCTCAAGTTTCTGATCTCTTAGTTGCTGGGTTAATGTGATGGAGTTGCAGATTGAACCTGGAGGTCAAACAGAGCAAGCTTCACCCACAGGAGTGCTACGGTTGGGCCCCAAAGATCTAGCTGAATTCCGTTATTTGACAGTTTCTGTCACCACCCATCAGGTATAGCAGACCCCAGTTATTGTACCTTCAAGAATCCTTCTTGTCTTAAGGTGCAGGTTGCAAACTTTGAGGTTCCACAGAATATGGTAGATATGTTTTGGAAAGTGGAAGTAATGTTGAACCTTGTTGTTGGAACCATGTTTCTTTGATGTACCTGCTGGTTGGTCAGATCCAAGTAGGCACAATTGTATGCTCTCTTGTTTTCTGTGTCCCTCTTACCTTGCTGCAACAGGAATTCCCTTCTGGCGGTGTGTTAGAATGAGCTGTCCCATTCCTATAAATCTGCAGGGGAAATGTCATTTTTTGACAGTACATGGGAAAATTGACGGACTTGCCTTGTGGTGAATTTGTTGATTGGCATGTTGCAGCCTGTTTCTGGAATGCCCCCACCTTCTGCAGTCATGGCAGTGGGCCAGTTCTTTAACCCTGAAGAAGCTACACATTCTCTGTCAGCTTCCTGGCTCCTTTCATCATTGTACAAGCCGCAGGTTTCTGCTTCTCTGTGCTCCAGCCAATCTTGGCACTGAATCTGTATTTACAAGTCTATGCTTGCAAAATCTCTCTTCACTTTCGTTTCATTAGAAGTTGAAGCTAGGGGACCCTGCACTTCTAGCCATGTATTTATCAGCTGAAGTTTCTTTGGAAGTTGAATGACCTTTTTCCTTATCCTTGTTGGTTGAGCATGGCAGCATGTATGGTTATGGGAGTACCATCCAATGGTGTGGAATCTATCAGTTGCATTATCTTTAAGTTCTGTACCAGTGGTACTTGATGTGAAGACATCAACCTGTGGGATACCACAGACAGCACTAGCCAAGGAACATCCAGAGCCCGAAGATCTTCTCAGTGAGCCCTTCTGTCTCAAATGCACGAAAGCAATTCCAGATTGATATCAGTTATTTGTTTTCTCACTCTCATCATATGGTCAGCAGCACTGGAAATGATGCAGGCTTTGAGGTTAACCAGAGTGCACTTTGATGAGGTCATGTGCTCCTCCTGTGTCCTGTCCTGTTTTGGATTCATCCATCCCATTTATGTTGGATGTTGTTTTGGGACCAGAAATGTGCAAAGCAAGGTGCTTTCCTCCTGTGGCTCTCGTATGGGATCCACCATATGGTTTGGAAGTTTTGCCAAATCTTACAACTGCAACAGTTGTGGTTGATTCTTCCCAAGCCATTTGGGGTTCAAGCTATGGATCTGAACATACAACCATTGTGCTCTTGGTACACTTTGTCACAACACCCAGCTTAACATGTTGAGAGTACTATGAGAAGATAGTCATACAAGTGCAATTGCATTCACCGCAGACCCAAAAGAGGAGAGAACTGGGGAAGAAAATCTGGAGGGAGCAGGGGATCATCATAGATGTTGTAAAGAGTGATATTGTTTCTTGGGATGCCTTTGAACAATCTGATGGAATGCTCTGGGTGCCATTTGCAGGCTGACCCACACTGTGCATATGATGTCACCTTCAAGGTGTCACTTTCAGCAGCTGCAAGCCGGTTTCTCCTTGTACACGGATTACAGGTTTGTCATACAATCTGAGAAAGTTCTTTCAATCGAAACATGTCCTTCGCTCTTCCTCCTTTTACAGTCATCTCTTGTGCTTAGATCTCCACCACTTTCACTTCTCATGTTAGCAAAATTACTTTTGCAGCTTGCAGGGGTGTCTGTGGCAGTTGTGTTATTTGCATTAATGCGACAGGCACGTGAATGGGAATTGGATAATTCTATTCCATCAATTGTTGCATGCATTGGGGCTAATTTGAGGCTTCCTGTGCCATTCTTTGCCCTTGCTGTGGGACCCCTGCTCATGTATTTCTCTATCACCATTTTTAGTACCGAAACCAGCCCCTCATTGATCAGTTTCTTGGGGCTCTCAATCATTTGCTACATATTTGCGAATGGTGCCGTTGCCCTTCTGGCCTACATTTGCAGTGCTGTTTTCTACACTGGAGCATTCTGTCATTCATTCATTAAAGTGAGGTATGCACTCTTGCACATTGGAGTGAGTTAAGGAAGAAAAACCTAACTGCCTTTATCTGAAGTAGAAATCACATCTTTTCTCACAGATGGCTTTCTGTTGTTGACTTCTTGTTCATACACTGCAAACTTTTGATGTAAAGATGTTTCAAAGATTCAAGTAGAACATGACTGCAAGACTAGGGCTCAGTGGTATTCTTTCTGCACCAAGGCTGGGATCTGTTCTAACAGTTGGCAGGTTAAGCTTGGGGTATTTTATATTCCTATATGAGCACTGACCTGATCACATGGGAATTCTGACAGGTTGCAAGCCTGTGAAGATCAGGGGTACAGACAAGGATTGAAGCGAGGCTGTTTAGCCTGCTCCAATTCACAGGTCATTCTCTTCTCTGCTTGGCCTACTTTTTGTGGGAAGGGTAGAGTTCTTCCATTTGAAGAAAAGGAGCATGGTTATTTGAGAACTTAAAGCTTTTTTATTTGTAGCAACATGTGCCAGATTTGAAGGACTTGAAGATGTTTGTTTATGCTTGCAAGGAGGTGATGGCAGGAACAGTAAGAGCAATTGAAATGAGGGAGATATGACCCTTTTTGCTGGCTTGACAGATGGGGAGAAATTTGAGAGGAAGGCCATTACTCACAGTTGGTATTGTGGCCTCAATACTGATTTTCCTCATTCATCCTAGCCTTGGTCTCATTCTGCTGCTGCTCATTCATGCCTGGAGGTGCCATTGTGCTCTTCTCAGGTATATTCTTGAGAAAACTATGTACCTCTGTGCTTCTATAGAACTGTGAGTTATGGGTGTTGCGGATGCACCAATTGGTTTTGTTTTCTTAAGCTTTTTCTGACATAAGGTGATCTTTTGGGATTATGGGGTGATTAGCCACCAACAACAGAAAAAGTTACCCTGGAAGAAGAATGAAAATGGTTTCATAAAGCATTCAGACAATGCTTTCCCTCAGGATGAGCTTCCATCCTTGGCCAAGCCTTCAGCATTGAGCTTTGCAGAAACACAACTTGAAATTTTCTACCATCACCAAGGAGTGCTGCTGCTTCACTTAATCACCACAGTCATGCTCATCCCTTCTCTGGTTGCATTTGTTCAGGTGCAGCAGCTGTCTACTCTCTTCCCCCTCTCTTCAATTGGTTATCCTGGGGTTTCAGTATTTAGTTCTGATATCAGTATTAATGCCAAATTTTGTACCATCTGCAGAGAGTAGGACTGGAGCGGACCCTGCCTGCCTTTCTTGACTCAGTGCTTGCCTTTGGTGTTGTTCTGCATGGCATTCAATCCAGCACTGCCGATGGCAACATTTCTTTAATCAGAGTACCACGCCTTACTGGTCCACCTGAGCCTGATGCAGGCCTCAGTTTCATTTACCTCCTAGCTGGAATATATTGCTACTTGAATGGGCTTGCACAGGCCCCTTACAGGGCCTTCTATGCCCTAGCCACTATTGGAGTTATAACAGCTGTAATTAGGATAAGAGATAATCAAGTTCGAGGAAAGGGGGAGGTTGGTGTAAAACATAGGCATTTTCATAGACATTGAAGTAAAATGTGTGGTGATACTTCTCTCAGTGCCTTTCTCTTTCAGGGAAATATGTAGCTATATAACTTTGTTGGTTCCTTCATGCTTTAGTACCTTCTAGAATCTCTAGAAAGGGTGGGAGGTCACTTTTTTTTCAAATTCAGGACGCTGGTTCTGATACACAAATAACGATGGAGCTAAGAAATTTCAGCAGTTGGGGTGCCAAAATTACAGGGAGCTGCCAAATTGGTGTTACTGAACCCCATTTCCGGGTATTGGTTTGAGAAAGCTCCATCAAAGGTGGTGGCACATGGGGAATTTGGTGATGCTACTTTTTGCTGCCCATGCAAAGATCCTGCCAGCATTGATTCTGTGGCTCATGAAATGAAGGTAATGAGTTCTTATGTGGAGGTAGTGAGCTGTTGTCACCAGTGGTGTGCTTCTTCAAGGATATGATCAGGCTGGACGAGGCCCCAACCACTATCCTACATGTAGTCCTCTATGCTTTAGGGTTAGATGCTTTGCTTGCAAAGGGGCAAGCTCAAATGAAATTAAGCTTACCCTTACAAGCTTGTTGCTGCTTGAATGAGCAGCACTAATACCTTTTTTGATCACAGATCTCTTTTGAGTGCTAGACAACTTCATGACTGAGTCTTCCTGTTGCTTCTGGAAATGCAACAGAAACTCAGGACACAAATTTTCCTAGAGTTGTCTGCCTGAAAATTTGGGCAGATTATTATATACTTATCTAGAATTCCCTAGAATTGTTTGCCTGAAAATTTAGGCAGATTATTGTACACCTAGAATTTCCTAGAATTGTTTGCCTGAAAATTTGGGCAGATTATTATATACGTGTCTGCACCCACTGTTGGGAGCTGATGAAGTCATTCAGAGCTGTGGCAGCACCCACTGCTATTCATGATCAAGATGATGGTTTGATACTTGTAAGTGACACTAACGCATGCAACAGTTACCTTCACTGTGTTATTGTGGTTATGCCTCTGCAATCTGAGAAGTATGTTAGGTGGAGGCAGCAGATCTGGGAGCAGATCTAGTTTGCTGGTTCTTCATCTATGTGGAGTACTGGTGGGTTAGCTGCATGTGAGCTGCATACACATGAATGTACCTCGTAAAGGCATGTGCAGATCTAATAGGCTGGCTTTACATCTATACTGAATAATTTAATTGTTGAATTAGCTGTGTACACAGGAATGGAATTTCTGAACGCATGTGAAAGCTGTCACAGTATATGTGCATCTTTCAAACAACTGGAAGATATACTTTGATAGATCTTGAGGGTGAAAGGGCAAATGTTTGTTGCTGTTTTGATCTGATCGTATGCCCATAACCTTGTGATTTGTGTAGGTACTGGATATGTAAGATTGCTGATCTATTAGAATACCAGATACTGTGTGGTCTGAAAGATTTTGCAAATGTTTTGTTGGAAGCTGCTTCTGTCAGTCTTGTTTCACCATGCTCAGTCATGACTGATGATTTGTGTGATGCTGCAATAGTTAAATGACTGCTCTGAAATTGATTAGTGTTGACAATGTGTGATGTTGCAATAGTCAAATGTCTGACTCTGAAATTGATTAGTGTTTGATTGTGTGTGTAGGTTATGTGCTATTTCAGGCTGCAAACCACTGTCTCTGTAGATCTCAACCTCATTTCATCTGCTGGTGCAATTCCAATCTGTCTGACATTGAAGTGGTCTATCTAATCTGGGGATCTCAATCTCAATCTTGATCTTGTGTGCTTGAATCCAACTTGATCTAATCTGTGTTATGTTTTGGATCTTCAAAATTTCTGTTGAGATTGGGTGTGGCCTGAAGAAGATTTGTCTTGCAGCTGGTTCTTCGAAGATCAAAACTACAGCATTCATATGATTCAGTTTTCTTCTTAGAAGGGTCAAACTGACAGAATTGACATGAATCAGGTATGTTCTTGAGAAATCAGAACCTGCAGAATTGACATGAATCAAGAATCTTCTTGAAAGATCAGAACCTACAGCTCAATTGATATGAATGGGTCAAAACTGGGACTCGGAAAACTGATATGGTGATTGAATATGAGGATTGATTCTGTAGGATTGATCCATGTATCATGCTTCTGTAAACAAATGCAGAAAGAAAGAGAGAACAATGTGTTCTTGACTGTGACCTATGTCAGTCGTGCCTCTTCAAGCTGATTGTGTGAGAGAACTGTAATCGAAACAGATGTCAGGAGATTTAGTGCACACTAAACTCATTCTAGATTAACTCCAAACTGAGTAGCTTTTCTATGCTAACCATGTTTACTACTAATCTAACTGCTCTATACTCTATGTATGAAGGTTTGCTGTTGTTTGGTTGATGGTTATGAACAGCAATAGGTGTAGGCGTCAACACTGTAGTGCACAACACAAATGAGATTTGTGTTCAGTTGTTGAAAATGGCATTTCAATTTATAGAAGCAAGATACAGCATCAGAAGGCACATTAGGATGGGTTGGCAATGTGACGTCATGTGGTGTTGATACTAACCTGATCAATATGGATTGGAAGGTTGCAGCTTAGTTGTAGTTGAGATCAGGGATGAAGCTTTCTCTCATGCAACATATCTTAGTTCATACCGTTTGCCTAGGACTACACACACATTGCTCCAGAGACCCACAATCTCTGTGGAAGCAAAGGTAATGTGTGTGTAATCCTATGACAAAGGTGTGTGAAAATGATACAATGTAAGAGTCATTCCCAGCTGACGAGTAAGGCTGACTTGAGCTGTTTGTTGGCAAACACAAAATGTGATCAAAGTTCTTTGGAATTGTGAATGTTTGAAACTGAGAGAGAGAGAGAGAGAGAGAGAGAGAGAGAGAGTAGGCTGATCATCAGAGTTTGTTTCCTTCTCTTGTAAAGGAGCAACCTAACTTAGACAATAATGCAAGACCTCATGAGGAGGAAGAAGATTGACTTACAAACTCATCACTCCATCTAAGCATGAAAGTCCTGGAGTGCATGAACAAAGGAAGGGAATGTCCTTGAAGAAGACAGAAAAGACGTACCAAAGCCATTTTCACACAGACCCGCGCTCAGGATGAAGAGAAAAAAACAAAAGATTAGATAGCATTGGCTATGTGATCAAGCTGAAAAGAAAAACGACACAAAGTATTTTCAAAAGCTGGCGAGCAAACACAGGATATGCAGTGATGATCGAAAGCAGTAGCAGTATCAGCAGCTCATCCTCGATATAAATCTCTCTCTCTCTCTCTCTCGTCATCGCTGCACCCCTCTGCTCGTGCTCTCAGACCAGCTTGATGAAAAACTTGAGAGAGATGATGACTAGCAAGAGGAGAAAAACGAAATGCAGAAAATTCATTCTGGAACATGCCAAGAAAGAGGAAGGAGAGTCTTGATTTGAGCTGCACAATGCTTTGGCTTTATATAGTGTCACGCGCAATCACCATAGCCCCAAGAAAACAGCGACGATGAGGGAGAATTCTCACAACAGCACGTTTAACTGGTCTTGCGGAGCGCGTCAGCGAAGAAGGGTTGGCGTCGTCGTCAGCCTCCGGCGGGCAATGCGCGCACCGTCAACAGACAAAGTTGGTCCAGGAATTTGCCCACTGTAGGTTTTTTTTTTCCCCTTCTTCTTCTTCTCTTTCCTCTTCTTCTACCAGATGATTTTAGATCTTTAGAAACAGAATTGATGCAAATCCTGAACAGAATTTCCATACACGAAAAGCTTACGGTTTGTTCAATTTCGAGTTTCTTTCTTTTTGTACATGCGGATAATCTACGTACAGAAAATAATAACAAAGCGCTGCTGCTGCTGCTGCTGCTGCTGCTGCTGACTCCTTTGTTCGTATCTAGATCTGCGCTCCTTCAAAATGTTTCATAGAATTGGGGTCAAAAGACTTCCCCCCCCCCAAAAAAGAGAAAACAACAACAACTGAAGCTGCAACAAACTTAGTACCTTGGCAACTTTGACACATGTCTGTCGAAGAATAAACTAAGTATATACAATATTCTTGAAGATTCAATATTTTCTTTCACAAAAATTTCTTTGGACTTTTTTGTTTTTGAAAATTTGAACATTTCTGAGAATAACATAGTTGGTGTCTAAGTTGGTGTCATAGTTGGTGCCAAGGTACTATGGTAGTACTTCTTTTAGCACTAGTCTAAAATAGACTCCATTGAAACTGCACATGCCTTCGAAAACTGTGAGAGACTTTATTAGTAGTACACAGAGTCCATATTGCCTGCTTTTTTCTCTCTCTAAAACCTTGACGGGGGACGCACTCCGCCACCACACCTGTCGTCAACTTTGCAAAAGGATTTCAAGAAGAGTTTTTTGACCGACTCCCAATTCTAGTTTCTCCTTCTTGTTTCCCGAAATCCTCAGCGCCTGACCCACAAACCACGAAAAAAAAAAAAGGAAAGGAAAAAAAACATTACAAAACAAAGAAAGAGAGAGAGAGAGAGAGAGAGAGAGAGAGAGAGAGAGAGAGAGAATATATATACTTGCACACAGCCACTAGATCAATGGAGTTGAAACATTCAATACTGAGCTGGATCGACATATAGATAGACAGACAGACAGATAGATAGATGGCAGACAAACAGGTCAGCAATAGGTTGAGGGGCTATTGTGTAATGCAGCCAGAAGTGAGAGAGAGAGAGCTTCTTCCCAAAATTAGCACGCAACACAGACGTATAGAAATGCAAGGAGAGTGGACTCCGGAAAGTAAGAGAGTTTGTTGAAGCTTTCAAGGCATGAGAAGCGGTCGCAGCTCCCTCCTGCCCCTACAACACGACGCAGGGCAATCCAAAGGCATGTAAAAAGGGCGGCACCACCCCTTCCTCTCCCCCACCCCCACACGCACTCCCAGAACGAAATTGTTGAAACTAGTTCCTTTATCTGGTTTGGACCCAATAATTGTTTTTATTGGCCTTGCCTTAACCAAGGCCCTTAAGGATATTATTGTGTTTATAGATTCATTCTAGAGTATAGTAGCTTAAGGGATTTTTATATAGGCCCCTAGATAAATAAATAATAGGTCTATTTTTATATACCTAATGATTTTTTGAAAGATGATATTTTTTGGCTTGTGTTCAAAACTTGAGATTAGTTATAGAGTTTTAATATCTCTTGAAGGATTTTGGTTTCTTTTAAAGGGATTTTTTATTTTTTTTTGAAGATTATATTTTTGCATGGTGAAAAGTATTTTAATTTTCATAATTCTTCTTTTGCCTTAAGATACTTGTTAATGTAAATGGCAAGGCCAAAGTGTGACAAACCCCTTGTTTTTCAATTTCTTCTCCTCATCACATGTCTTTGGTTGTAAGCAATAGGGACAACAAGTCCGTAGTCTAGTACTATATTACATTGGAATTGTTAAGCATTAGTAGATCGATAAATCACCTACCTATTGAAGACTAACCTACCCAAACAAAGAAAATGATGGACCTTAAAACTATAATTTACCTACTTGTCTCAAGTTCCCAAAATTTTAGTACGATTGCAAATAATTTTTTTGACTTCTGGCATTTTGAGCACATAATTTTTAGAAAATTTGGCATTTCAACAATATATAATTAAAATGTCAAACCTAGAATGAAATTGATTGAATTCTTTTCATACTTCAAAATGTAATGTGTGTTGGAGGTGCAAACAAGATTAAAAGAGTTAACCCCTATTCATTTAGGTGACTACATAGAAAGTAATGAGTTTGCTTACCATGATATCATGTGACAAACTAGGATTGATTAAAGAAGATCATGGACTAGAAATTCATAATTTTTTTACAATGGCCGAAAATTTTCATGACAAAAAAAATGTCAAAAAAAAGAAAGTAAAGATTTGATTAATTATTGTAGATGATAATGTTATTTTGAAAACATTTCAAATCATTTTTAAAATTAAAAATAACAACAAAAACATGATTTTGAATATTTTGTATTCATTTGATTCATTCCACATGTTCTCGTAATATGTTTAAAATATTATCATCTAAACATATTTTAATAATTTGATAATATTATTTTTTGACATTAAAACATGAGGACCAAACATTGGTCACACTTATTCTAGCTCTTAATAATGCGATTGCACTAGTCAAGGGTGTGTGTGGGGTTCAATTGGTTCAATCAATTCAACCCTAAACCCTACATCACACTTTTTCCCACAATTTTTGTCCAAAGTTAAATTTTCATAACATATAAAAATGGGTCAGAAGGAAGCACCTCTATATTTTTATTTTCAGCAATGCTCACCCCAAAACAAAAAAAAAGCTTTGGATGCACACTAGGTTGTTTCTACACAAATTTCTTTTGATCTTCCGATAGCCAAAATGATTAATAGAAAAAAATTAAACACATCCCAAAACTAATAATTTAAGATTTGGACACGTCCATGGACCTGATAGAAAAATCATGACATCCAAAACCCAAATTAAGTTTTATCATTTGTCAATGATAAGAATAAATACTTATCAATAGGTTCGTTTTGTAGGGTTTAGGGTTTAGGGTCAAATTAATCTATTAAAAATGGTGTGAAGTTCGAAGTTCAAAAGGAGACCATTTCTTTCCTAGGGTTCATCTTTTAGCTACTCAAACCATGAAGAAGATAGGGATTGTGATGCAAAAGAGCTTGGATGCACAAAAACTAGGGCACACAAAAGTAGTGAGATGCATAAGTTACAAGATTATTGTTTTCATGATTAGGTCTACAATAGCTATGAATGCAAAAAAGGCAAGGGGAGGCACCATTTATACTTACATAATTGCATCAATAGACATTTGAAATGGGCTTCCAATTGTGAAGTTGCATGTGCATAGTTGGTGGGATTGTGCATAAGATATTTAAATTGTTGCTTTTCATTTTAAATTGAATTTTTTTCATATATGTGTTTATATAGCATAGTTGTCATCTTTACCTCAATCTAATGTTCCAAAACGTTAAAAAAAAAGTTTGGCAACTCAATATCGCAACAATGTTTCAGACATTCACATTGTCTTTAAACACCAAAATTGGCTTTGTTCAACAACCAATTGTTGAAATAGTTTTAGACCATCTAGTTCTAGATGAAAAGGAGGAAGAATTTATAATGAAAATAACACTGAAAAAAAAACATAATAAGTCTTGTATAGTTGTATACCAATTGCTATGTATTTGGAGAAAATGTGTAATGTTTTGCAAATATGTCCTTGTATATTTTTATGAGTCTTAAAATTAAAAAAATTCAAACATGCATGTCCCACAAACTTGGATTTTTTGGGGCACAAATCCAAAAACCAAAATAATTGGTTATGTAAAAACAACATTGGGTGCACACCTCCAGCCCCCAACTAGTTAATACAACTATAGGTATCCACAATTAATAGAGCCAAGTGGGAACAAGTAGGAACAAGCCATGGGAACCAAACCCACATAAAATAAATGCATTAAGGATCATAGAATAATTTCCTAGTTTTATCTTAACAAAAAGATAAAGATCATGTGGAGAAATGTTGAGCCTATATGGGGTGTGTGAAACTTTGTAGGCATGTATGGATTTCCTTATTTACCATGTAGAATAAGAATAAGTTTATGTGAAAATACAAAAAGAATATTTGAATGGAGTGGATTAAAAATGTCATACATAAAAATTATTATAGATGAAAAGTGCATTGCACATGACAAAAATACCAAGCAGAAAACAAAACCAACATAGGAAGTAAAGATTAAAAGACATAATGAAAAATTAAGAAAAATATGAAAAAAATACCATAATACCATGGCAAGTTCAACATTTCAATGTCCAATAATGATTTTATTTTGAAGTTGCTATGTTAGAAATAAAATAATCCAAAATATTCTCTAAGAACTCCAATTTTCCTTCACAATTGTTTTTTGCAATTATCTTTTCCAAAAGAATTAAGATTTTGAAAATAATATGATTAATGTCAAAGTTGCCAAGATATTACAATATACATAATATTTCATGAAAATCCTAGTGAAGCTGATTCATCACACTTAATTTAAGTAAGACAACTTTAGATTCTATAAGTTATAAGTCATAATTGTCATTTCCAAACTAGAATCTATTTAGCTCATTTTTTATTAGAGAGGCATGCATTTGTGCTTTTTTTGGATTTATGTTTTTACAAAGCTTAATCCAATTGTTGAATTGTATTTAGTTGAATTGAAATCCAATTCAATTTGCATGCAATGTCATTCAATATTTTCATTCAAAATGGAGCTTAATTTCCACGTTGAAATAATATTTTATTCATTAATTGATCAATTGATCAACATTGGTAATGTGTAGCAATGTGGAGCCCAAGTAAATTATGATAACATAAGAAAGATGAAAATAATTATCATTATTCACAAAGTTGCATTCCCTTGTTTTCATGAATTACTTGTTTTTTGTTTTTGGGAGGGGCAGGGGAGGGGGGATTTAAACAATTCATAGACTTTCACAAACATGTGTGAACTTTGCACTTTTGTGATATTGTCTATTGGTTTCTTTAGAGGTGAAGGTCTTTAAACATTCATTTGTTCACATAGAATATTAAGTTTTTTTTTTTTTATAGTCTCTCAGAGGCTGAATTATAATGGAATGGAATGTTGCATGCAACAAAATTAGAGGTATAAAGTGGTTTGGTAGCCATTTGGGAAATATATAATAGGAAGCTCTTGCAAAAAATGTTATATGTAGATATATAAGACTTCACATTTCAATAATGGATATTCAATTTCCATATGAATGGCACTTTCTCTTTCTTGTTCTTATTTGGTATTGCAACAAAAAAAGGAGAAAACACGAATAGGTAACAAGATCAAGAATGAAAGTTCCTCCATACACATGTAAAGTGGGTGTATGGTATTATAAATAATCATCCACATGAAAATGGCCATATGAAAAGACTTCAATATTTGCCATCAACAAAAGTATTTAGTTTTTTGATATAAAAAACAAGTAATAACTACTACCATTGAAAATATATAACAACTGATACCTAATATGAACAAAAGTTATGATAATCAAAAGTAAGTGCACATAATGAGTGAAAATGAATGCAGCTAATTTGTTTGTTTATGTGAGCAACTTTGAAACCAAGAAGCTATCTTGGTTTGATCACCCCAATTGTCCTCTTTGGGCTTAGGGGTGATGAAGACAATTTGAAAAAAAAGTCTTACAAGTGACATTAGTTGGGGCAAGTAGAGGAGGAAAGGAGATGGTGACCCCACCCGCGTAGGACACTCAGTGGTTGGTAGTCACACCTTAAACTAATGGTCTTCAAGATGAAGTGATGGAATTGCAAGAAGCATTGCTACTTCATGACAAAGTTCCTTGACCATGCCATCCACAACCAAGCCTACCATCGAACTTTTACAACAACATGAAAGTTTTCATCCTTTGGGGCGGGGGAGTTGCTTGGGGTTTTGCTTCCTGAGGGTTTGGAGTTTTTTTTTGGCTACTTGGATTTTTGCTTCCTAAGGGTTTTGGGTGTAATCTTTTTTCCCCCCCCCAAATGGTTCACTCTTTGCATCCCCCATCGGTTCAAAATACTCCTTGTCTTCATTATTTTGGTCTTTACAATTTAGGTGACCTTTCGAAATATGTCAAGAATGTTCACCTTCCTACTAGCCTCGTTCTCCAAGCTAGCCAAACTATTTTTTCTTTACATGTATCCTCCCTTCTTGTGCTTCTCCCTGGTTCTATTCCTTTTGTTTCTTAGGGTTGGTTTTAGGCCCATTTTAACTCCATTTTAAGGTTGTTTGAGTCTCATTTTGCGTGTTTTCGTTTGTTTCATAGAATCCCTCGAGCCACCTAGAATGAGGTTAAGCAAGATTTTTGCTTACCCCTTGACCAAATTTCTTGAAACTCAACAAATGAATTAACATGGTACTTATTCCTCTTGTTGCCACATTGGTTTTGTGTTATGTTTGAGGTGGTCGTTAAGGTCAACGAGAGGTTTTTGTTCGCCTCAAAAGGTTTATGGTGGGTGACTAGTTTTCCTTTCAAAAGGAATCTTTTTACATCTTTTTTGGCATCTGAACCTTCTTCAACCTACACCCTGATTAGGTTGTGATGCAAGTCAATGTCAAAAATGTTTTTAATAATGTTTCTCGAACTATTATTTTAAAGAAGTTGTGTGATGCCGAAGGGCCTTTGGCAAACATTATCCTTTTTACCAGGTTGTTTTATGGTGCTCATTATTCTTTTTACTACTAGCATTGGTAGCATGTGCAAGGGGTCATCATTATTATTGACAATTTTCCTCTCCTGGGAAACACCCAAGTTGCTTTGAACATTTTGTTTTCATGTGTAACTTGTCAACCTTATTATTTCACATGGACAATACCTCCTTCTTCCTTTTTGTCTTTTTTGGCAAATTTTGACAAAATAATTATGCAGGTATGTGCAGACATTATGGGTCCAAGATCATGGGAGTCTTTTTAGGGCCCCTTCACAAAACATCAAACTCAACTACCAATATCTTTTGGTGGTATATGTCTTTTCTTAATGGAAGATTATGCCTCATATGTTTTATAGGGAGTTGGGTTCTAATGGCTTCGTATTTATGTTCTAGGTTTCGTATTTATGATAGACCCATTTTGAAAGAATATGTTTCTCAAGTTGAAAGGACCCCACATTTGTTTTAATCATGCTTACGTGTAGCATGAAATGGCCTTCCTCTTATAATTAAAAATATGCACCCTTCTTTTGAAAGTCTAGTAGTTATCAGCACCTTAAGTTTATAGGCATCTTCAATGGACTTCCACCATGACACATCCCTTAGGTCTATCTTGGAGGATGACTCCATTTCTTCAGCATCCAAAATTCACATTCATTATTGTTCGGATAAGGGGGCAGGGTTATGGTTGGTTACTAGGCCATTTATCAATTTAATTCACACTACACACTCTACTTTCACTTAAACATTGCATTTTCATCTCGATTTGATTTAGCCCTTAACATTTAATCTTTTCACGTTTGAGTGTGGATAAGGGTTAGATGCATTTAGCACGCATTTAATTCGTTTCCTGTTTAAAAGTCAACAAATAGCCACACATGACGTCATTCGAGATGTCATGTATGCCCTCACTGGAAAGAACGGTGGTACACCCTTATGTCAAGATTTTCATTACAAATTGATTTTTACATGACCTAAAAGGACTAGGGTTTCATTACCAATGTGGTGGTTATTGACCCGACATGGGAGACGGTGGCTTCGAGTGTCATTAATCGACTAGCAAGTGTAGCTATGGAACTCAGCGTCATTGCTAAAATCCACAAATATAAAAGGTTTCATAAAGGGCACCAATTATTCCAATGACCATTGAGGTGCACAACACACCCATGCATGATATGGATCGTTCCATCAAGGAGTGTGTCCATCTTTTCCACGATAGAAAATCAAGAGGTCATTTATCCTTGTATTTTTGCATTTAATTTTTCAAGCAACGTGTTAATATTATTCTTTAGTGTGTTGTAACCTCTACTATAGAGAGGAAGATTGCATTGGTGGGTGATGCATGTTTTAGACCTCCCATTACTATTAAATTTCACAATTTGCATTCAAGTGACATTAGAAAGGTCGTGGGTGAAATAGCTTCATACCATGAGAGGGACTAGCTTTCTCCCTTTTTTAAAATTCTTGCGGGTTGTTTGTCTTTTGACCTTTTTTTTTCCCTTCCTTTTTTGTCTTCCCTATGATGGTTCTAACCACTGATCTTATTCCTTTTTTTTCCTTTTTTTTTGTTTATGAAAGATATAATGTGCATAGGCTATTGGCCCTATTTCAACTTTCATTATTTTCATCATGCATGATGCATGGGTGAAAATGACAACAACATCAATCAATTTGAGTGACAAATATGATCTCAATGGGGTGAAACCTATAAGAAAATGAAGTAAGACATGAATGTATCACATGTATTGTAGATCAAGATGTGAATATATCACTTGTATCCCTTCACTTTTAAAAACTTTCAATGCAAGTGAAATGTAATCATGTTGTAGCAAATTAACATCATCATAATTCAAGTGACCAATAAACATTTTGATGATTCCGAACCAACAACACGGTTACCAATTTACATGTGTCGCACTAACAAATGACAAACATGACATGCCCCCACAACCAATTGTATAGGCCCATTGTATGTGTAAGACTTCATTAGAACTAGTACAATTTAAAAGAATGCTGACTAAAAACCTTCATCAAATACCCAATGTGTGAAATTTACTCAAAACCTTAAACACTTCAAATAATTGCCTAACAACTACAGAAAATGTAATGTGACAATACATATCGAATAACTAATCATTTATGCAATGGATTTGCATGCTAATTGTTTATAACATGTAGTTGCATAGTAATCTAGAACCTAGAGACAAGAACTCTCAAGTGTTTCAAGGATTTGAATGACAACTCACTTTTGGCACAAACAAAATTCTTTCATTAGAAAATGATTTTTGCATGTTCTCGTACATTAGTTAAATGTGGTTTGGATTGGCTTCCAAATCACACTTTGAAACTCGCCCAATAAGGTTAGGGTTTAAGGTCACATCTATCCATCCATGATGTGCCATATGTTGACCTATGATCATGTGGCACAACAAACTTCATACCCACCTTTATGAGCTTGGAATAAGTAGCTTCTCTTCCCCACTTGTAGTAGAGGTGAGGTTTTCTTTTGTGATCACACCTTAACCACGCCAAACCATAAGGCCCTTTGCTACAATTTTGGTATCATTAAGAAAAAAAGCCTTTGATGAAGCAATGTGCACATTTGTCATTCTATAATTTTTGGATCCATAGCATGAAAGTTATTGAATTTAGAATGAATTTTGTAATTCAAATTAAATTCAAAATTACAAAGGTAAATTTGGTTGCTCGCTAGAATTAGTTAAGAAAAGGTGATGGTTCTTTGACCGCTTCATATTTTTTGAGAAGTGCAGTTACATACCAAAATTGGCTCTTTGAAATTTTCGAGAACAGGTGGGTGAGCGAGTATACACCCAGGGGTGATAACCGTAGGGTATCATTCCCTGATTCTAAGAACCGCCGAACAGTGGGACAAAACTACAAACCCCGGTTTAGACATCGAATGGTACACGTAGGAAACGGGGGATGATTCGGCCTCCGCCTGGGGAATCCGAAACACAATCACCCTTCCAAATCTCATGTGAACACAGCTATTGTAATGTCCAGATGGTCCCATATGCCAAATTACAGATGTCAATCGACAGGCCAACCTGTTCCTGCGTCCATGTAGCGAGATGTCAATCGACAGGCGGACTGGTTTCTAAGTATGTGTAGCGAGATGCCAATCGAGAGACCGACCTGTTCCTGTGTAGCAGTGTGTACTTGTAGCGAGATGTCAATCGACAGGCCGTCTGTCAGAAGCGTCGCGAAGCCGCACAGTAGCGTTCCGTTGCAGCGCGAGTGTTGCGGGAAGTACGCGCAAGTCTCCGTCTGGTTGCTGCAGAATTCGGGAGCTTCAAGGGCAGCCGCATGCCATCCCCCTCCCTCTTTCATCCTTGCAATATGCTGCTTCCTGCTCTTACAGGATTCATGGTTTTTTTCTCTTTTGTTTGAGCCGCTTTGTATTGTACTTTCTCACCTCTATGGCAGATAGTTTCCGGAAACTCTGATTTTCTCTCCGATTGCTGCGTTGTGTTTCCTTTTCTGTTTTCCTGTGTAGAATATACCGTTTGGCGGGTTTTCTTTCTTTCGCAATTTTTATTTTGGATTATTATTGCAATTGTTTGGTAGCGTTTGTAGGGATTTGGTCTGATTTTCCTGGAATTCTTGTAAAATTAGTTCGTTTGGAAGGTGAAACTCGGACAAGATGCAAATCTTTGTGAAGACCTTGACCGGCAAGACCATCACATTGGAAGTTGAAAGCTCTGATACGATTGACAACGTTAAGACTAAAATACAGGACAAAGAGGGCATTCCTCCTGATCAGCAACGGCTGATTTTTGCAGGGAAACAACTCGAGGATGGGCGGACATTGGCGGACTACAACATCCAGAAAGAATCCACGCTACATTTGGTGCTTCGATTACGTGGAGGAATGCAGATCTTTGTGAAAACATTGACTGGCAAGACTATCACGCTAGAGGTGGAGAGTTCCGACACAATTGATAACGTGAAAACCAAGATCCAGGACAAGGAAGGGATTCCACCGGACCAGCAACGTCTAATCTTTGCAGGAAAGCAACTGGAGGACGGCCGCACTTTAGCAGACTACAACATTCAAAAGGAATCCACCTTACATTTGGTCTTGCGATTGCGCGGCGGAATGCAGATCTTTGTGAAGGCTTTGACTGGCAAAACCATAACACTGGAGGTGGAAAGCTCTGATACGATCGATGATGTGAAGACAAAAATCCAAGACAAGGAAGGCATCCCTCCCGATCAACAGCGTCTCATCTTTGCAGGCAAGCAGTTGGAGGATGGCCGAACGTTGGCAGATTACAACATTTAAAAGGGTCCACGCTACATTTGGTGCTGCGTTTGAGAGGAGGTAAGAAGATCAAATCTCTCTCATACATGCTCATGAATCTGTCTCTCTCTCAAATGCTGAATCCTCTACAAATTGTTCTGAAATGCTGATGAATCTCTCTCTCTCTAATGCTGAATCCTTTGCAAATTGTTCAGAAATGCTGATGAATCTCTCTTGAAAATGCTGAATCTCCTTCTCGGCAAATTGTTTGATATCCTCGGCTACTTCATCAAGAGATCAGGACTAGGGTTTTTTTTTTCCTTTCTTTCCTTTTTCTATTTTCTGGTCTTGCATCATTAGTGAACATCCTAAGAAAGATTTAGCCTTAATTCAGAGGAGGTAAGTTCAAATCTCTCTCAAAAATGCTCATGAATTTATTTCTCTTGAAAATGTTGAATTGTTTGAAAACCTCAACTACTTCAAGGCAATAGGACCAAGCTTTTTTCTTTTCAAATTTTCTTGTGTAGTGTCGTTAGTGAGCATCCAAAAATGTTGAATCCTTTGCAAACTGTTCAAAAATGGTGATGAACCTTTCTCTTTCTTTCAAATGCTAAACCTTCTCTAGGAATTGTTTGTAAACCTCAACTACTACATCAAAAATATTTTCTTTTTTCTTTTCAATTCTTTGGTGAGACATCATTCAGGAGTATCTTGAAAAAGATTTGGGATTAAATGGTCATAAATTTCTAGAAAAAGTATCTGATTAACAAGCTTTCATATTGCTCATAAATTGAAAACTCTCTCTCTCAATACTAAATCCTTCACAAAATGTTCAAAAATGTTGATGAATCTCTGACTCTCTCAAATGTTCAAAACCTAAATCTCCTTTGGAAATTGTTTGGAAACCTTGAATACTTCATCAAGATATCAACATCAAGGTTTTTCTTTTCAATTTTTTGATAATTTTTTTCTAAATTGCCTTTTTGATCTAAAAAAGGAAATTATAACAAAATATTTCTTTTCACTTTTTTTTGGTCTCCAATATGTGAAAATTACCCCCCAAAGAAAAAAACCAATTAAGACACAAATGAGAAAGGTGATGTTCATTGAACAAGCATATTATATCGACCAAAATATTGTTTTAAAAAACCACATCATGCATTTTGTTCATTTTTTTTTGTCTCATGATGAGTTTTCAAAACCTTATTAGAAAATCACATCCATTTTGTTGAGATCTTGTTGCATGACAAGTTTTTACAAACCCGATTAAATGGAGTCACATTGCATTTGTTTGCAACTTTTTTGCATCATTTTGTAAACCCCATTTAATAATATCACATTCACTTTGTATATAAATTTTTTTGCATGATTAGTTTTTTGGAATATGATATATTTTAGAACCAAACTTTAGTTTGATTAGTTAAATTCTATTGCTCTATTTTTTGCCATACAAATGAATTGATGTTCTTGTAATGTTTTTTATTATTGTCAAAAAATTGGTCAATGATTAATCAAACGTGGTGTAAAATTAATTCATAATTGGGCTCCTAATAAACTTTTGCAATTCAAATTTTAAATATTATAAGGTTAAGGAATTTTCAACAAAATTCCTCAAATTTTCAAATGTTCATCATGATCTTAAAAGAATGATATTTTTTCATTTTTTTCATTTTTTCTTTAAAAATCATTATTAAGACCAAAAATTCTTTTAAAATGCAAGATTGTCCCCAATGCCTTAAATTTACTTTTGAAAATATTTGTGGAATGCTTTTGAAGACTAAAGAATACAAGAATTCAAAAACATTGAAAATTTTAAAATTTTCATGATAAGGTAGAAACAACCTTGGTGAATAATGAACTATTACCAACATCACCTTGGTGAATGACAACAATTTCTTGCATTTCCACACCAAAACAATATAAGAATGCATTGAAGTTTAAATGTAAAATGATCATTACAAATGATTAGGGGGTTGATTGGAAAGTTTAAAATATACAAAAAATTCCACAATAGTGAACTAAAAGTTTTTCAATGAGTGTCCCAACATTTCGATGGGAAAAAACAAAAACATTCACATCTTTGGATAAATCTTTGATTGTGGATTTCTTAAAACAACTATTAAGAATTTTAAATTTGTAATTGTAATTAAATGAATTTGAACCTATCTTCCTTTATTATCTGACAAACATTAATTGAGGTTTTTCTTTACTTATGCCATTATGGTTGTAAACCTACAATGGATTGAAAATGATTAAATCTTCCTTCCTTTGTTCAACAAAGATGGATAAAAGAGGTTATTATTAAGAATCCATTCGGTGTATACAATTTGCCATTGCAAGTGAATTTTGATCCCACTGTCCTTGGTTTGTTTTATAAATATTAATGGAAGTTTCTTTAAAAAACATATTTAGGATTATAGATTTGCATTCATGAATAAGTGAGTTGAAAAAAAAAATGTTGGAAATGGGTTTACAAAAAGAAACTCCAAAGACAAGAGAAAATGAAACAAATTTTCACAAAGAACAAGCACATGAGCCTACGGGGACCCATTTGGCGGGTGGAAGCAACCTTCAAATTGGGGCTAAACACTCATAATATGAAAATGATTTTAGACTTGTAAATTTGTACATTTGTAGTGGTTTTGATGGGGCAAATAATAAGAGATGAATAGTTAGTTTATTAGCTTAAATATATGGAGGCATTTGAATAGTCTCCAATCTTAGACTTGTTCATTTTTTAATGTTTTTGGTTTACCCTAAAAGAATAAATTAACACTTCTTGTTGGATGTGGGAATTTTTTAAAACAAATCAAGGTTTAAATATAGGGTGTGGGCAGACTAATTAAGATTTATTAATAGATTGTGTAAAATTTATGGTCCAAATGCATTATGGCAAAAAATATGAAAATGTATTTGGAAAGAGTTTGGATAATATGAATATGTGAACCAAGTTTTTGAATCATGGGGAAGGTTTTAAGTTGGAATGTTAGAGTTTTTGTAATCTTCAATTGCATGTTATTATTATTTTTCCCACATGGTAATCAATGGTGACATGTGGTTTTTTTTCAACATGGTAATCGATACACATATTTCATTTGTTTTATGTACAAAGAGATTTACAACACATATTTATTGTTCAAAACTTGTTGCAAAATGTTTTATCGATGAAGTCATTAGGACATGTAGTCAAACAACAATGTGTTTTTGTCTATCAATTAGGTATTTGTGCAAGTTGTTGAAAACCATATGAAATCTTAAATGATTTTCAAAAAGTTGAAATAATTTTACATCAAATCACATTTGAGATAACATTTTCATTTGATGATATCATGTACATAATAAGTTGATGTTCTATCCAATGTAGATTTGGCTTGTGGGTATGCACATGATTATGTACACAAGATGTACTACTATTTCATTAGTGGGACACGTTTCCCTTTGTACCTAAATTGATTGTAATGTTAAAGTTAATGCATTTGGGTGAGGTTCATTGATGTTGGTGTTTTAAAACTTGATTTTCTGGTCATGTGTGTAAGATGTAATCCATCAATGTTTTATAGATTTTTAATAGTTGTTTGGTTTGGTTGAATCACAATTTAAACCATATGCCAAGATCAATGATTTTGAAATTGACAAAAAATTAGGACATTTAAATCTAATGTAATGCAAGGGTGTTGGCCATGATTTTGCAAAACAAGTTTATGGCCATGTACATCATCAATTTGTTTTCAATTTTCACATAAGGTATGTTAAGATGTCCATGAACAACTTTGCATATCTTACAATGAAATTGATGGGTAATTTACATGTATTATAATGAACAAAATGAATTGCCCAATAGTAGCTTTGAAAATATTGAAACTATTCCATAGTATGTGGGCAAGTTTGGCACACAAGTGTTGAATAATTAAATTATTTTACAATTTAGATTCGGCATGCAAGTTTTTGATTTTTGATTTTTGGCCATGTAAAAAAATTAGATATTAAATTCTAACTCAACTTCATAATTCTCTTATTATCCTTGTGGTCATTGTGTTCAAAATTAATGTCCTTATTTATACTATGCAAAAGTTCAATTCCAAAATCTCACAAACTAAATATTTGGAATTTTTTACAATAGAACAAAAAAAATTCAAAAAATTTGGCACAATAAAAATTAATTTAATCTTTGTTGAAATCGCCCATGTACAACAATATATTTTTGTTTGATATCACAAAATGGGTCTCATTACGTAAAATTAAAATTATTGTATTTCATTAAAAAAAAAATCATAACAAAACAATCAATAGTCAATTCTAGAAGGAGTATATTAAAATGTATTATTCAAGATTACAATACATTAAATATATTTTTTGTACAATGTTTTTGAAACTTTGTGATAGAACATTTGAAAATTGATAACATTTAAGGTCAAAAATTTAAGAAAGAACTATCATATTTGTGAAAATATCCAATCTTATAACATTGGAAAATTTTTTAAATGCCACAGTTTTTTTATAATAAAATTAATAATAAATTTCAAAACCAATCTTTAATAATTCTTTTCATAAGGAGTTTAAAATGGTGGTTCAAACTTGGATACAGAGAAATATATTAACTTAAACATCATTGGAACCGATTTGAAAGTTGAAGCAATTCACTAGGTTTAAATACATTAAAAATCATTTCAAAATACAAAGAAATGGACTTTCAAAAAGGATTTGTTGCTTTTGGTCCACCTTTGTGTGTTTTTACTTTAATGGAATGGAGATGAATTAATTTGGAAAGGTGAGAACGACTAATACCAAGGATTGGCATTTTGTTATAATCTTCAAGGAATTGCATTATCTTGATAATATAACTATCTTTGGACTAATTAGCTTGTATTGAGGAAGTGAAGTCAATAGGCAAGTTATAACCTTTGTAACCACGCACATCTAGAAGGTAAAGTTGGTTGTCACTCAAGTAGTAACTTTGTTCTTTTGTGAATTTTTTTTCCATTAATGGTGGGGTGGAGTTGATGAGGTCTTACTTGATTTTTTTTAAACATGGCTACATAGTTGATGGTGTTGGGTGGGGCCTTGCTCAATGCTTGAAAAAACATGATTATTTGAAATTTTGTTTTGGATATGATTTGCAAAAAAGTAGAAATGTGAAGAAAAAAACCAAGAAGAAGTTTTTTAAAATTTTTGATCTAAAAGTAAACAAAAAAAGAAAAAGGATGAAAATGTATGTCTAAAATCTCAAAATTCATCTAAAATGTTCACCTTAAATTAAACCATAATAAAGCAAATTGTCATTTTCCATGATATAACAAAGGTTTTGAAAATTTGTCAACATTGTTTTCCTCATCCACAATTGATGCCAATTCACTTTTGTGATTATTTGTCAATTTGATAATCCTTTTGTAATAGACAAATCATTTTGATGGCATGTTATTCATTTATTATTTGTATTTTTTTCCCCAAAATTAGAAAGATCCTTTATTATTTAACCTTTCACATCAATTCCAAATTAGTAATTAATAAATTAGATCATATTGTTTTTATGTTTGAGGTGCCAAAAACATCCAACAACAAACATGGCAAGACAAAAATATTGGGTTTTTGGGATTTTTTTTCTTCTCAATTTAATTTTAGTCTATTATAATCTATATGTAATCCCTTTTAACCACTTTTAATCCTTTCCATTTTGATTTTTTTAGTTTTAAATTCTATAATCACATTTTTTTACTAGGTTGCATTATATTTTTATAAATATATTATTATAAGATTAAAAAAAACTTTAAAATATAAATATATGTTATAAAAAAACAAAAGGTGCATAAGATGTTCCACATAGTGAAAGAAAGCTCCCAACTTGGAATATAGCTCTTTATAATATTATGCTTGACAATAGTGGTCAAATAACAAATGGGGGAAAAAAACCTAGGCTGGCCTTTTACAAAATGAATGATGGGTTGAATATTATGTGTGTGCAAGGAGTAATGGAATGAATGTAATGTGTGCAATGTGATAATTGTGACATATTTAGTTGATTTTATAGAATGATTCATCTATTGTTGAAAAATATTTTAAAATTATAAGATGTTATAATCGCACAATAACGTCAACAATAAAATAAGTTGTAACAAGAATATCAAGTTTCAAAAAAACTATTGATTTGAGCCAAAATGAGTAAATTCTCTTTTTTAAGCTTCTCATGTGGACATTTAAGTGTGGTGTTATTGTCATAATCAATTTTTGCAATAATATTTTCTAGGTAAAAATTGTGAACTACTTAAAATTCCCTTATGTTGTCTCTTATTGGATATTTGCAAATTATTTACCATGTTTAGAAGGAATGTTACAAAAGTTCTACCCTAAAACATAAAAAAATTATGGGATAACTTAAGTAATGTTGGTAGATCATTATGTAAATGTATCTAATTTTGTGTGTATTTTTACTTGTTTATATATATATATATGGTCATGTGTATGAATTTGGAGTTGGTATATCCACATGGTGCGCAATGTCTTTGCAAGTATGTAAGGTGCTGCTAAAACTACAATTTTGGAATGATAAAAATGGAGCCATTATGTTAAAAGGTGAACGATAATGTAAATGTGATCAAAAAGTCATTTTTGCATTAATATTTGTATTGAAACATATAATTTTTGAAAATTTTAAAGGTGTTTTCTAGGTGAATGGGATTTGAAAGGTTACCAAGTTTGTTTTTTTTTAACTTGGTGAATGTTGCAAACCCAAGATATAGTTATAACCAAAGGACACATATTTTATAAATTTTTATTAAGAAATATTTTTTTGTTTAAATGTAAAATTTTAGAGTAAATTAAATCCTAAAATTCATGTTATGATTCAATTAGAAAATATGTAAAATTATACTCATGATGCATTTTGTAAACCTAATCATTTTTTAATTATTGTGTTTAAATTTAATGGCCCATGTGGTTCACATTTATGGCATATTTGAAAAGGTAAAATGATTAATATAAAGATGTGATACATAAAACATAACAATAATAATGTTGGGTGGTATGGAACAACATTTCAATCTTTATAATCCATAGCCTATTGAGTCACAACATGCTTTACTTCTTCCATTCCCATTTGTTTGGCCATGCTAGCCCCTTCTCTTTCTATCTCAATTTGTTGGGCCATAGGCGTAGGTCCTTCCCAAGCTCATTACAATTCCAACCCTACTTCTTCTAAAAAATCATCCAACTGAATTTCATTACGTTAATTTGGGTAAATCTTGCCCTTTGTTGTGATTGCCCAATGGATCAAACATGCGCCTCTATGGTGGGTGAGGGGGATGGTAGTTGTGAAACCTTATTGCCTTGCTGCCAACTATAAATGGGACAATTGTCATTTGAATCATTATCCACATTGAAGATTTTTGCTCTAGGGGGAATTGGATCCTTTACATGTGAAGTTCATGCTTGCCTACCCTCAAGTGGGGAGAAAAATTCTTCTTATTGTTGATTTAAAAGGGGAATGCACATGTTTGTTTGGTTGCACTTTTTTGTTTACTATCGTTATATTGAAAGGTGACAATACCCTAGTTGCTTGTTGGTTGACAATAGCAAAAGGTATTGCCTAAAACTAGTTTGAAAACTATTTGGTCCCTTGTTGCCTTTTTCTTATTTCCCCTTTTGTAACAAATCTTCACATAGAAACATGGTAGGTGTCCTTTGGAAACTAGTTACCTTCATGTTAGCTCCCTTTGGGGTAAGCATGGATTTATATAGGGACTTAAGACTCTCATTTACATAAACAATGGTCTCTTTGGGAGAAAGAACTACAATGGGTATAAGGTTGCCTACAACAATTAATATGTCTCCATCCTCATCTTCTTTTAACCCTACTTCCACGTCCCAACCAATTGAAGTAGTACCTTATAGCAAGAACCACTTCTACAACATGTTTAATACTTGGGCAATGTGGAGGGTAGTGAGTATATTACCTCCTAATAACCATTTCACCATGTTAGGCTTAAAACATTAATATACCAATCATGCCCAATTTATCATTTTCCCCTTCTCTACCTCCATTATGAACATAATTATTATCTTGTTGTCATAGGTCTATTGATTCTTTAGCTATATCATGTGTAAAAAAAACGCATGTGTGTGTATACATAATTAAATGGCATGTTTCTTTAACAAAAAGACGATGATGGTACTAAGTGTTGTAAACAACCTTATACTGATTGCAATTGTTCTTCCCAATGAGACCATTATCTATGTAGACAATAATTTTAAATCCTTATATAGACCCACCTTTACCCTAGAAGGAGTTGACATGAAGGTAATTAGTTTCCAAATGACACCTACTATGTTTGTTGCTATGTGAAGACGTGTTATAAAAGGGGAAGTAAAGAAAAAGGCAAAAAGGGACCAAACAATTCAAACTAATTCCAGGGTAGTACCTTTTGCTAGTATCAACCAACAAGCAACTAAGGTACCGTTGCCTTTTAATATAACAACAATAAACAAGAGGGTGCAACCAAACAAACATGTGCATTCCCCCTTCAAATCAACAATAGGAGGAATCTTTTCACCCACTTGAAGGTAGGTAGGCACGAATTCCACATGTAAGGGATCCAATTCCCCCTGGAACGAAAATCTTCAATGTGGATAATGACTCAAATGACAAGTGTCCCTGTTAAGGGGTAGAAATCTCTAAACTAGTTAATACCATAGGCTTCCTAATAATTAAAAGTTACTAATGGTAGACTTGTTGTCACTTACCAAAGGGGTGAAATTAATGGGATTAAATAGTTCATGTTAACAAGTGGTTGGGTGTAATTCATCCAATCATGGTAGCCTCTGGAGAAGGAAACTACTAGTTGTCACAAGAAGGTAATAGCTAATATATAGTAGGAAGAAGGGGAATACTTGAAGGTTGAAGTTTACAAACTAGGTGGGACTATTACAAACGGTAGGCAATAACCATTAATGGGTTCATCTTTCGATAGCATTGGGAAGGCATTTCGACAATGTTGTAAATGGTAGGTAATGTCACCAAAGGGTTTGCAAGCATTATTAAGGTGGGACAATAATTGTGGAAGGCCTAAAAACACACTAGGGCAACATTTAAAGGTCTTGAAGGTACTGTAAAGCCTTAGAGAATAATTACTCCTTAGTTATTTTCATTTCCCATGTTTCCTTTCACTATTTTTTCCCTCTAGCACCACTATAATAACCTATAGACATGATAGTAAGTTTGTTATTAAATAACATACCCTAACCTCTTCTTTTGTTCTTTTCGTGATTTCTTACCTATTACTTGAATAGTTGTAGTAAAGTAAACAAATGAATGTAGTTTCTTTTTTTATTATTAAGGTGTTGACCTTGTTCCTTCGGCCTAACATCCAAGAGGACAATATTGATCAGGGGCCAAAATTTCACCTTTTTCCCATTGAGGGTTGGTGGCAAGGCAGTAAGGCCTTGTGTCTATGTTTATAATTACTTAGTCACAAAACTTACTATGTCATTGCAAAGGACACCAAATTGCCACATGGCATCATAGTTTTGTTATTATAATCAATATAATAACTTGTTCAATTTTTGGGTAATATATTATTAATTTGAATTTATATTAATATATTTGAATGATTTAAAATTAGGAATTCAAAAATATTATATGATTTTTGCAACTAATAGTAACTAATAACGATTCAATTTCTAATGATGATGATGTGGCATGACATGTGTCAACAAGGTGTTACAATTAGTAATCAACCTCATGACACATGACATTAATTTCAATAAAATTGCATTTATTAATTAATCAAAATTGTTCATAATGCCAAAACATGTATGCAACTACAATGTTGAACACAATTAAGAAAATGACTAAAAATGTTTTTCACAACTACTAATCAACTTTATGATTCATGACAATAATTTCAATAAAATTGCATTTATTGATTAGTCAAAATTGTTCATAATGTCAAAACATGTCTTTTATGACTTGTCTTATGCAACTATAATGTCCAACACCATTAAAAAAATGATTGAAAATGTATTTAACAACTAGTAGTCAACCTAATGACTCATAACATTAATTTCAATAAAATTACATTTATTGACTAATCAAAACGGTTCATAATGCCAAAATATGTTTTTTACAACTTGTCCTATGCAATTACAATGTCCAACACGATTAAGAAAATGATTAAAAATGTCTTAAAAACAATTAGTAATCAATTTTATGACTCATGCAACTAATAAAAATGACTAAAAAAATAACTACGATCATGTAGGACCAATCATTTTATTAGTCAAATCTAGTTTAAATAACTTAGTTTACTTTATAATTTTATCACAATTTAACTAAATTTAGCCAAGTATTGTTTGAATAGTGAACTTTATTTTAAAGTTTCCAAATCTAACCAAATTTAACCTAAATATTTAAATTTAACTTAATTTATCATTGTTTAACCATGTTTAACATATAATTTATGTTTAATTTCATTTATGTTAATTTAACCATGTTTAACCAAAATTTTTGTGTTTAGCCACATTTAAACTAACTTAGTCTACGTTTAACATATATTAGCCTAGTTTAATTTATGTTTACTTTAAATTAGCCTAGGTTTAGCCCAGTTTAGTTTAGGTTTAACCTAATTTGGTCTACCCTAGCTACTTAATGTAAATTTAGTTTAGAGTGTAAGTAGTCTTAGCTAAATTAGACTAGGTTAATTTACTTTTAGCATAACGAGGCCTAGGTTAACCTAGGCTAGGTTGGTAGGTGATAGGTAGGTTGACTTATGTCAACCTAGGGTGGCTTAATTTAATTTGAAACTAAAAAAAATTGATTTTTATAATTTTGTGCTTAATAGACTTAGTATTTAAAAATGTGGTAGTGCAATGGATAAGGACTTGAACCCCAAAGTGAAGGTGAGGGGTTTAAGTCCTTGTTTTTGTAATTTATGATATATACCTATACCACTTAACCTAAGTTAGGTAGCTTAATTTAAGCTACTTAGGCTAAAAGGTTAAGGTTTGTTTTTAACTTATGTTAAGTAGCTTCGGTTAGTTAGGTTAGACTAGGTTAATTTTTGGCTAGGTTAACTACCTAGGCTAGGTTGACTCTTGTTCATGTGTGATGATTCATAATTGAACATGTATTTATAAATTTTTGACCCACGCCATCCATTTATAAAAGTGTATTTTGTAACTATTAATTGAATAAAATGACTTTAGGTTGACATGGCATGCATTTCACATGTCAAACCAAGGTTAATGATGACATGGAATTTCAATATTATAAGAAAATTTAAAAAATTTAATTGATAAAATGATTAGGTTTTGTAATTATATGTCCTTTGTGACTAAATGAATGAAATGACATGGGTTTAACAACTCAATAGACATTAGTTGCAAATGTCCTTTCTAACTAATACATAGTCATAAAGGCAAGTCGCAAAACCCAAATGTGTTCTTATGATAGAAACACACATTCGTTCCATTAAGTAGTCGCAACAAAAGGTAAAATTTACCCAAACTGATGCAATGAAACTTAATTGGATGATTTTTTAAAGGAGGCATAGTTATAGCTATAGTCAACTTGGGAGGGACCTACGCATGTGGTCCAACAAGTTGAGATAGAAAAAGAAAGGGCTACTATGGCCAAGCAAATGGGAATGGAAAAAGTAAAACCCATTGTGGCTCAATAGGTTGTGGAAGAAAAGGAAGGGACTGTAGCATAATAGGTTGAGGGTACTACCTTCCTTGTAGTGCCTAAAGAGCAAATGGAAGAGGCAACTTCAAAACAACTTGTTTTTTCCCTTGCCCATTCCATGAGAAGTGGATTAAAGCCATTTCTTGGGGAGAAGGTAGTCAATTAACAGAAAGAAACTCTTCTTAGGCCTACACAAAGCCAACAAAGAATGAAGGTAGATGAAAGGTCCATAACTACATGGAAGATCAAGCCTAAGAAAAGTAAAAGGTACATAAAGAATGTTCCCCTACTTCCTCCCATTAATATGTCCATAGTGAACTAATGGGTAAGGAAAAACTCCTTACTAACAACAAATAACTAATGCCCTTTTCCATATTAAGCGATAGTAGGAAAAGGTCCTTGGCAATAGGAGAGGCCATTTCTAACCTCAAAAATTCAATGACATGGTAGTAGAACAAAGGGTAGTAAGGTTTTAGGTGGTAGTGGAACAAATGGAAGTGTTATACAAAGAAAAGGTAATTGCCACTAAAGGGCAATAATAAATTGAAAAATTTTCCCATCTACATTTGGAAAGGGGAGCTAACTTGGAAAAATGCCTCAATGAGGAAAAATGGAAAACTAAAGAATTCACCCATCAATTGGATTTAACAGCCTAATTACCATCAAGGTAAGGGCTGCCAAGTAAAAAAAATGAAAAAGAAAAATGGAAAGACTTCAATTTGGAATCACGTTTTATCTTTTTATTGTCATGTTGTAACTACTATCCTACATCAACTACTATTATTTATGGAGTTGAAAAAAACCCATATTCACATGTAGGTATGTTGTAATTGTTGCCTACCATTTGTAACACCTATAAACCTCTTGTAGTGATGTCTATCATCTGTAGCCCCTTGCAAACCTTTTAGTGGCATTGTCTACCATCTATAGCCCCTTGTAAACCTTTTGGTTGTGCTACCTACCATCTACAATATCTTACCTTCTATAAAACCCAAAAGTGGAAATTATCTCTCTTCTAGTGGCCACTACCTTCCTACCATAGAATACATATACTAATTTAAAATGTAAAACACATAACATAAAGTGGATCCATTTTTTATTTTTAAAAATAATAATAAGTACCAAGAATAATAAACTCTATATAAACTAATGGAACTACTCTCCCCTTCTCTTCTAGTATTCCAAGTGCAATAAATTTATTCTCTTCAACCATATTCCATTACAAGAAATACATACATTACACTCTAATATTCTCTCTTCTTTAATGGCACATTCTACTCTTAAAAAGAAAAGATAGATTTAAACAATACAAAATTGAATACAATAAAATGATTCACATTCCCCCTTTTATTTTTCCTCTTCATGAAATAAATAAGGAACTAAAAAAGGTTGCCCACCATACATGTGGGTTTTTATATTTTCTTCTCGTTATCCTAATCTCTTCCACACATTCCATTAATTGATTATTTAACAAATACCAATCCTTATATTTAAGGATTAACCACCTTATTAGTTCATCCCCTAAATAAAAAGAAGATGATACATAAATCTTCCATTAGTAACCAATTAGTTACTATGATGCTCAAGGTGTTAGTTAACCTAAGAAGATTTTCCACCTTTAACAATGGTTCAAAATGGACAAAAAAAAAGGAAGATTTGGGGGTTTGAAATAATGTTTAGAGTGCGATAAATGTTTGGTTTGGCAATGTAAGCATTTGGAATTAAAAATCTTTGGACATAATTTAGTTGCATACGGTGTTCAAAGGGAGATTGTAAAGTTCAAGTTGATGCACCCATATTTTTAAAAATTATTCAAAATGGTCAAAAAATGAAAAAATATGGGGTTTAAAAATTAGGAGAGAGGTTTAATGTATTTTTCTAAACACTTTACTTTTTGGACATGCTCACTCTTTTCTTATTTCTTCATTGTTCAATTATTTCTAAAGATCCTAAATGTATTGTAAACTTCCGTTTGATGCACCCATGGCCATGAACATCATTAAAAAAAAACAAGAAATATGAAATATATGGATAAATATTCAAATATTGACTTGTGTTCAATAATAAGCTTGTTTAGACCCTAAAGATTAAGTTGTTTCCTCATTTTTCTTTTTCAATAATATTGTATATGGGCAAGAGTGAACCAATATCCACAAATGCACCATGACAGATGGATGGTGGGTGGACAAAAAAAATATCAATTCAGTTCCAATTCCCTAGTGTACCATGGTGATTAACTCAATTTATATTCTTCCTACTTATCTACTTTAACAACCCACCAAGTCATTACTTATGTAACAACCATTTACAAACATCCACTTACCTATCAACCACCTAATATTCTATCTACTTCCTAACCTAAAAGATAGGTTAGAAAGATGAAACTTGACATCAAATTAATTAATGTTCATCCACAATGATTATGGATGGTATGCTAATGGTTATTGGTTCACTTTGATATCTAGCCATGGAATTCATTGGTTTGAATCATTACTAATCAATGTTTTTTAAGATGTGAAATTTCACCAAAATGTGAAAAATAAAATAACATAAAATATTCAGTCACAATATTCCTATTTAAAAAAAGAATACCAAAATTTCAAAATAAAATAAAAAATTGACACATTTGGATTCTAATTTTAGTTTGGTAACTCACTTAACTAGTTAATATACTATTTAGATAGGTTTTGAAAACTTGTCACCATTTAGTGTTAAATCTTTCTTAGGATGCAAGATCAAAATTTTTAAAAAACTATCATTACTACTACTAGGAGTAAAGATACAATGCATTAATATTTGCATTAAGTATCTAATTTTGATATATTGGGAAAATCTTTTAACAAACATTTTGGTTAAATATTTTGGTTTCTTTTTGGTCTGATTAAAAAAATTGTTTATAATATATCAAATCTAATAGGTAGTGAAAAACCAAAATAACACAAATCCAATCACAAATAAACATCGCTTGATTTTTCAATGCATGAATGATGCTAAGTGTAATATTGTAACAAAAAAGGTAGACTGTATTACTATAACACATACAACAAAATAGAGATGAATTTTGCAACATCAGGGTTATTGTTATAAAACATATGAATGGTATCATATGATATCAAGATTTTGATTCCAAAGACAACTATGTCCCTCTTAACTTCAATTTTGTGGGTTTCTAGCAATCAAAACCCTTTGACCTCACTCTCTTGAACATCAACAAATCATGACCATGTATCTCTTTGTCACAAACCCATTGACTACCACATAGAAAACAATCACACACAACACATAATGCACATTTTGACATAACTTAGATGACTCCTTCTTTGAATAATGCAACAACTTGATTCGTTCAAAATAAGCACATTGCACAACAAGGAAATATTTAAACCCCCACAATCTATTTAGAGAGTTGGACAAAGAATATTTAACACCTTTCAATAATCCCATCAAAACATAACTTATTGCAAAGGTCCCATGCTCCTTCGAAATTCCTTGGAAAACTAAGTGTTCTTTCTTTCTTGATGATTGAGGAACTAACAAACTAGACTCACACATTGATGATACACTTCATGACCGCTCTTGAAATCCATGAAACTTTCATCACTTTCTTGTCATCAACCCATCTCTACAACAATACATCCTTCTTACAAATATACAAAATGTAGTTGAATATTATTTCTCCACAATGATGCAACCTATGAACAAAACCAAATCCAAAAGAAAAACCTCCTCAATCCTAATTCAACACAATTCAATTTAGCTTTACATGTTGTCCTTGAAACATATGCACTTCTTTATCTCTAGCATGACCTCCATAACTTGACAAATAGCCATCAAGAATGAGTCCCCCACCTTTTTTGTAAGAAGCAAGAAACAAAAACCATGAATGCAAATGCCATAAAAAGACAAATTTCTGCTTCACATAACAACCAATTGCCAAAAGTTTTGTCCTATTCAATTTTCGATGTTTGATAGTGTTATTCCATCTATCTAGGGTTTCATCATACTATGACTATGGTTCCAACTATACAGTGCATAGTACACTGATAGGCCTTGGGTGGTCAAGCTACTACACTAGTACAATGGTAAAAACTGAAAATCAAAAAATAAATTAGGTTAGTTCTGAACAATATAAATATACCATCTATAGAGTAAATTACAGTTTCTAAGTTCAAATTTGACATTTTGGAGTTTATATATAACCTCTTAGAACATCTCCACCAATGCTTAGTATGTGATCCTGCAAAGTAAAATTGGATGAAGAAAATCCAAACTATGCAGTTGTGGCTGAAGAAAATGGTTTTGGTTTAACATAATTGCACGGTTTATGCTGGCTGGTGAACGCCGCAGCAACGCCATGCACTTGGAGAAAAGAGTGTAATAAATATGATATGATTGCTGGTCAGTGTTTTTTATTGGTCCATCGTGATGATTGGTTCAGATGGTTTGCTATTAGTAGTCCCGCACCTATTTGCTGTCCTAGATTCAGTTTTATGGGTGGGGTTGCAAAAGAGTAAATAACTAAACTTGGATGTCAAAAATGCTTTTGCAGGGTCACATACTGAGCACCGCCAGAGATAACTCTTAGAGCATCTCCTATGGTGTCAAGTATGTCACCACTAAAGATCTTCTATGACAACATGGGCTATATATATATAATAAATTAAAGCAACAGTGATGTCTGTCTGTCTGTGTGGGCAATGCCTGGAAAATTTTTGGAGCTTCCCTAGATGTAACTTCCCCAGATGTAACTGACTCTAAAGAAAAAAGAAATTATATAATAAATCATTGCCAGTGAATCCACCATATGACCCTGAAAATGTGGACACTCACCAAGCCCTAGAAGAGACTAAAAAAATACAGTCAAAACCTCCAATAATATTTCTCACATCCAAGTTTTAGTTATTTAAATTTTTTTCAAACTCACCCATAAAACTAAAACTGGGATTACAAATAGGTGGGAGATTACTAATAGCAACCTACCTGGACCAATTAAGCTATCTAGCCAATCGACAGCATATGCTAGCCTTTGCTGTGCCTTTCACCAGCCTCAAGGAACTATGCAAAAATGCTAGTTCAAAACAATTTTGCAGAGCCAAAAGCATATTTTGATTTTTGGTGATCCAATTACTGAGCACCGGTGGAGATGTTCTAATTAGAGCCATCAAAATTCCCCTCCAAACCCCCCCCCCAACGGTCCCCGACGCTGCCGAGGTTGTGTAGAATCTCCACGACTGTTGGACGAAGCTACCACCCAGCGGACCAAAGCCCCCAAGCTCCTCCTCTCTCGCGACAAGCGTCGAGCACCTCGCACGACAACGCGAGATTCTGCTGCGAATTGCGCACGCGCGGAGAGCAGACGCGCGTTGATTATTCTGAAACAAATTTCCTCTGAAATTTGTGGCTTGCAGATCGCTTTTGGGTGTGCTATAATTCATCGAGCAATTGTGAATTGTGCGTAATGGAAGAGTAGAGAGAGTATTCTAGCGAAAACTTTTGGGAGGGGGGAAAGATGAGCGATGAGAGCGTGGAGTTTTCGGTGTTGTGCCGGATGTTTGAGGCGGTGGCGCGGAGCAAACCCGGGTTGAAGCGTAAGCACTTGAACACATTCCTGGAGCATGTGTACACCTCGCATAATTACTTCAGTGCTATGCGCTTGATTCTTCCTCAACTCGACAAGGAGCGCGCCCATTACGGTCTCAAAGAGGCTGTGCTCGCCAAGCTCCTGGCTGAGGCGCTAGGGTTGTCTAAAGATGCGGAGGACGCCAAAAAGCTTCAGGACTGGCGCCGGGGTGGCAAGCGCGGCGCCGGTAGCAATGCCGGCAATTTCCCCCTTGTCGCCGCCGAGGTATGAATCAATGTATGTGTTTCTTCTGCGTGTGTTGCTGCTCTCTCGTAAGTCTGCCACTGATTCTAGCTAGAGATCATCACAGATCTATGTCATTCCTAAAGAATTCGCCTAATGCGTTTTACAGAAATATTTCTTCTTCTTAGTAGAGAAGTGGGATGCCTGAAATTTGTGCTCTTTTTCGTCGAGGGGGGAAAATGCAGGTGCTCTACCGCAGGCAGAAGACAACATCTGGAGGGCTCAAGATCAAGGATGTTAACAGCTATCTTGACCGTTTGGCTGCAGCTGAGGACAGGTTGGACTCCTCTTAAACATGGGAATCATCAATGCATGGAGGTTTTCAGCAGCAGGGATGTTCTAGGGTTTGGGGTTTAGGGTACCATGGCCAATTCTTGGTGAATCCATCCACTCATCTTTGTGCTCTGGGTTTTTGCCCTGGTCTGTTGTAGTAAGGAGAAGATTGCAAAACTGGCAGAGCTCATCAACAAGACAAATGTGCAGGAAATGAGATGGATCATCATGATTATTCTGAAAGGTGAGCCTGCAATGACCAAGCTACTGGAGTTCCATTCATCGAAATCAATTTGGCAGAATCCCAAACACAGTGGTTTTAGTTTTATTGTCTGTGCTCTTGATGTGTCAACTGGCTGCCACAACTGAAATGCTTGGGGAGGATCCCACCAGAATTGAAGCTGGGAATCAGTGAGAAGACAGTTTTCAGTGTATTCCACCCTGATGCGGAGGATCTTTTCAATGTAACATGTGACTTGAAGCTGGTGTGTGAGAGACTTTGTGACCGCACTCAGCGGTACATGCGACAGGTAAGATTTATGCATCATATTTGCCACTGACTTAGCAGTTGTCTGGAATCATTCTCAAAAGCTGAGTTTACTGGGATTCTCTATGGTGGCAGGACATAGAAGTTGGGAAGGCAGTCCGACCACAACTGGCATCAAGGGTTGGAAGTGTGGAGGAAGCTTGGAAGAAGGTGGTTTGGCACCAAGCTTTGTAGTGCTCCCCCTGTTCTGAGGTCCAATTAATCTGTCTCTCTTTTCATCTGAATGAAAAGAATTTGAGCAGAAGAATGAAAAGTGGTGTGCATGGTAAGTGACTGTTGTTCGTTACCTTTTGGCATGACATTGTTTTCACAGTTGAGGGGCAAGGAAGTTGTGGTGGAGTGCAAGTTTGATGGTGATCGCATCCAAGTGCACAAGAATGGGAATGACATCCACTTTTTCTCCAGGTTTCTACCTTCCAAGTGTACTGTGGACTTTGTTTAGTCTCATGTATTGCATTTGCTGTTGGCCTTATCTGTCTGGGTTGGTTTTGCACAATTTTGTGGTGTTCCATACTTTGTAGATGTCCTCTGTAGGTGTTTCTTCCAGTGCCTTTTCTTTTGCAACAATTTGTCAACAGTCAGTTGCACTGAATTACACTGTCCCTTTTTTTTATTTGGACCGAAACTAGGTCATGCTAATATAAATTTACATGTTGGATGTGCTGTCAGGACTTTTATTGATCATTCAGAGTACAAAGAGGCAATAGCAGATACATTATGTCAAAATATTCTGCCAGAGAAGTATGTGCTCTTATCATGCAGATGCTAATGGCAAATTACCCACTATGATCTTTGTCACCACCCGTCAATCCCTGCTGGATTTCACCTGGTCCTCATTGAATATGTCTGATCACTGTGAGGAATTATGGTTTGTGATAAGAGCAGTAGCTTGTATTTGGAGTACTAGTGAATGCCACAGCTGAGTCAAACTACAGTTGCAGGATGAAATTCTTCAGACACAATAAAGCACCAAGGGAACAGAAATATTCATCATGAGAACAGACACACCTCTAGAAGGTCTGAGCAAAGTGCAGTGACATATATAGACATTCTTTTGCATCAGAAAAGTGGCAATTGCACGTGCAGACGTGGAATTAGTGTTCTGCAATTGTGAAGGCCACAATGGAACATGTGATAAAGTTGGCCAAAGTCAGTAACTTTTATGGTTTGTTGGGAGCTGCAGATGCATCCTAGATGGGGAAATGTTGGTCTGGGACCGTCTGACCAATCGCTTTGCAGAGTTTGGCTCAAATCAGGAGATTGGTGAGACTTCATTGTGACCTGTTGTGTTGTCACATTTTGTTACATCCAGAGAAGTAGCACTTTTTCTGCAAAAGACATCAGAGGGTATATCTTGTTGAAAAAAATTGTTCTTCACATCAGATGAAGTGCTTGTTGTTTGGGGAGTTTTCTCTGCAAATTCATAGTTTATTTTTGGAGTTTACAAGAAATACCTCTATTTTTCCTGATTTCCCTTTTGAACCTGCTGTGCAGCGAAGGCAGCAAAAGATGGCTTGGACACTGGCCAGCAGGTAATGCCATCACCACACAACTTTCTCCTGATATGACTTATTTGGACTCCACATATTACTGTTTCCTTCTTGAACACATCATGATAACATTACTGATTTGTTACCTATTTTGGCTTGGGGTTGGTTTCTGCAGCTTTGTTGTATCCTCACATGAGCTTCTCAGAGCTTCCCATTTTTTTGCAATAGGATTGTGGATGTATCAGAGAAAGGAAAGTCTGCTACTGTTATCTTGCTTATGAGAACATGAAGTTAGTCTTTAATGAGAGAGCACAGATGTGGTATTTGATATACTGTACAGTGGTGACAGCAGTGTCATTCACCAGCCATTGCGTGAGCGGCAGCAATTACTTCAGAAGTCAGTTCACCCTATCAAAGGTTGTCTTGAGCTGCTCCTTCCAGAGTCAAGGGGCCTCAATGAAAATCGCCCTCCTGGTAGAGTGAAACTTCTATTTTATAACTTATTGTGGCATGTCAAATAGTTCAGCAGTTGGTATTTTCTCTTGGGCGAACTTCATTTGTCTTCCACTGTAGCTGTGATGCACTATTTCATAATCTTGGCACTCAACTCATGACTGTGACTTTTGATTTTTGGAACAACTTTTACATGACCCTATGAAGCCTAGTAAATATGGCTGTTCCTTGTTTGTACATAGAGATCCCTTGATCCATATTCTGACCTTTTCTGCAGGGGAGCCACAGTGGTCAATCTTAGCCTCCAGTGCTGAAGAAGTGCAAAAGTTTTTCCAAGAGACTGTTGACAACAGGTCAATTTTATGTGTCCCAGGAGTTCTCTATATTTCTCTAAGTGCTTCATGATTGAGAGCTCATTCTGAATATTTTATGGCCAATCCATAAGCACTTAGGCTCTTAATCACTTGAAGATTGAAACTGTGGTATCTCAGATCTCTGTAATAGAGGATCATGACCTTTTGGTATGCTCTTGGCAGCAGCATTCATACATTGCTGTGAGCACCAAGAACTGTTCTGATCCTCCCTTGGTGGTCTATTCATTGCATGTCTCGTGCAGAGATGAAGGAGTAATTCTGAAGGACTTGGATTCCAAATGGGAGCCAAGTGATCGCAGCACAAAATGGCTGAAGCTGAAGCCGGACTACATTCATAGTGAATCTGACCTTGATGTCCTCATCATAGGTTGATATCCACTGGCTGTATTCTGAGCTTGTCTATACAGTTAGTTTTACTTCCTTTCTTTGATAAGAAATTATTCTTCAAAACAAAATCTGATGATTATTCTAGCAGGGTTCATCTTTGTAGGCCAGACCAATGACATGATTTCAAGGATACTTGTCTAGCATGCATCAACGTGGTTGTGAGCACTCACTTGGGTTGTGACACCTGTGTTGTGCAGGTGGTTATTATGGATCAGGGGGGCGGGGTGGTGAGGTCAGTTCATAGTAGAATTTGAAAGACTTATCCACAACTTTGATCATGTAGGTCAAGTGGGATCTATTGACTTGTCAATAATCTTGACTCTCTATCTTGGCAGATTGCACAATTTCTTCTTGGAGTAGCTGAACGGCCTAAACCTGGGGGCTACCCTACAAAGTTGGTGAAAATTTTCTTGCTTGGTTTCCACTAGTACATGTAAACTTTTGCCATTGTGGTTGTCATGCACCTGAACACTTTTAAACTGGGCATTGATGATAATGGGTTTGGTTGCAGATTCTACTCCTTCTGCAGAGTGGGAACAGGCCTCACTGGTGATGAGTCTGAGCATTTAGTGAACAAGCTTAAACCTTATTTCAGGTTGCCTGAATATGAACTCTAATATCCATACTTCAACCTTGATTCATTGAACTTGCTAAATTTGGCACTCACGACCTTTCCTGATTATACAATTGTGTTGCTGGAGTGTAGACAGAATAAGAAGAATGATAAGCCACCTAGTTTCTATGTGGTGACAAATGCTGCTAAGGAGCGTCCAGATGTATGGATTGATCAACCTGAGAAGTGGGTTACATTCTTCACCTTTCTCATCTTTGTTTTTGTAAATTCCTGGAGTTTGCTCTTCAGTCTAAGTATAAACTGGGTTGCAGCAATATGAAAATCTGCCAGAGGCACCCTTGCCACCTGGTGCTCAGCCCCTTACCATCCAAATGTGAATAAACAAGCAAGAGAGATGGATCTTTCAACCTGTTGCTTGACTCCTTCCAAACCCACAATAGTGAGTGAAAATGGGTTTTGGAAGTGGGGCAATATCACTCTGGAAGACTTGACATTTGCCAGTTCCCCACCCCTCCCCCTCCCCCTAAGAACATACATCATGGTCACTAAGTGATAAGGGAGGAAAAGGGAAAATTGGCTGAACCACACCACCAATTCAATATACTTATATTCTGAGAAATTTCCCATGCACATGTTGGTTGTCGGTCCCTGTTATCTTTTCACAGGTCTGTCATCCTGCAAATTACAAGTGACATACGCACAATACGGTCAGAGGTTAGTGCATTCTTTTGATGATCTTTCAATCTCCTTACAATATTTAGGACATCACCAGTATGGGCATGGAAAAATTGTTGAGTTGATGTCCATGAGGTTGGATTGCAGGTGTTTGCAGCACCATATAATCTGCGTTTTCCACGGGTTCAAAGAGTGCGCTATGACAAGCCTTGGTATGATTGTCTTGATGTTCAAAGTAAGACCCTCTATGGCAACCATATGTCAAGGAAATTCCAAGGTCCATCCCTGGGGCTTGTAGCTGACTGCAATAGAATGCTTTGAGCATCTGTCTACTGCATAGTCCAGGCACCTTTGACCAGTTAATTAGTAATTTTGTTTCAGAAGTTTGGTAAGTCTAAGAGATTAATTTGGAATGTCTGTCATACTCAATGAATTTGGACATGGAAACTAAAGTAGCATTTTGAATACCTGTTAATCTGAATTCCAGTATAGATATTTTTTCCAGCAGTTCAGGGGATCTTTGAACAATAAATTGAACAAAATGTTAAAGCAACTATTGATTTTCTGTTCCAAAACATGGGATCTGCCTAGGGTATAAGTTTTGATAATTTATTCTGACACCAACTCCCTGAGTATTGCAGCTTTGATAGAGACAGTACATTCTAGAGATCTGAATCTTGGGGATCATGAAGGTGGTACCCTAACCAAGGGCAGAGTTAAAAAGGCAAGGCAACCGAAGCCTGAAGCCTTGCAGTCACTAGTTCCCTTGCACATGATAGTGACAGATGTGTCACATGTCAAGCAGGCCACTCTCATTTTCAAAGGCCTCATTTTCTGTATCCTTCTTTACACCCGTGACTTCTTTTGTCTAACATGAATCTCCTTGTTTGAGCTACTATCTAACTGCTTTGCCTGTTATTTAGCCTTTACTATGACTACATGCTTGTCCTAGAGCACAGTGGAAAACCAGTTGATCTCTTGACTATGGTTGGCTAGATTTTATAAATACGTCACCAGAATATTCAACTGAGAAGCTGCACAAATTGGTGGTGGAAAATGGAGGCACATTCTCTATGAACTTAAGCAAGGCTGTGACACACTCCATTGCTTCTGAAAAGAAGGGTAGGAATAATTGCTTTTGTGTTGGTGCTCCCTCATGCCTTGTTGAGGTGGGTCTTTTCAATGTGAGTGTGTTTACCAGTCAAAGGTGTGTTTAGGTTGACTTCCTAACTCATTTGACTGAGGGCTGCTCTCGGTTGCCACATGCAGGTATCAAATACCAAGCAGCAGCTAGCACTGGTGATGTCATTCACTATTCATGGTTTTTGGAGTGCATTGCCAAGAAGGCCCTTATTCCTGTGGCACCCAAGTATGTAATTGTTCTCTGTATGTCTCAGTGCCAATAGGGGTAGGCAATGATATAAATCACTCTTCATTGGTTTGAATTCACATCTTTCTGGTTGCAATGTGTGTGTACTGTTTGGGCATACATTGGAGTCAATGATATTTCTGTGTGTAACTAGGTACTACCTACAAATGTCAAATGCGTCAAAGGAGAAGATGAAGGACGACATTGATGAGTTTGGAGATTTCTACTTTGTTGATGGTGATGTCTCAGATGTCAGACAGGTATTTTCTCAGTGCAGCACATGATGTCTAGTGGAGAATATCTCACTGTTCATTGACAGAAATGTAGGCAGGCTGAGAAGAGCATCAGAGATAGTAAATAAGATCGGAACATGATTGAAACCATCTGTAAATATAGGTCCAATAAACAAATTGCTCCAGATTTCCTTGACTTGAAGGAGATTATGTTTGTATCCAGTTTGTAATCACTGTCAAGATACCACACCAAAACTGGCAGGGATCAATAGATACAGGACATTTGCAAATCCTGAAACTAATAATGGGTGAGCCTTGTTTTTGCAGCTATTTGAGAGCATGGATGTTAACAAACAGGCACAAGATATGGAAGAGGTGAAGCACTATAGGGAGAAGTATTTCCCCACACCCACCTGGTGCCACTTCTGTAGTTGCAATGTATACTTTCACCATCCACTTGACTCCAAGTAAGTTTCCTAAACCCCAAGTTATCTGCAAAGTTCATCAGAACTGTGTAGTTTTTTCATTTTCTTAGGCCACTTTGGATGTTTGTCACGTGGCCATAATTTGTATATGGCTGGTTTGTATGTAGCAATCCATACACACAAGAGGTAGCTGCAATCACATTGAGAAGACTAGCATTGGAGGTGTTGATGCACGAAGGCTCAGTTTCTGAGACAATAAATCAACATGTAACACATGTGGTGGTCTACACTGACCCAGAATCTCCTGTGCAATACAAAACAATCCTGCAAAGGCTAGAATCCAACTCTCACTGTTCATTTTACAGGTCCTAAGAAGTTTCATGATAAGTAAAAGCAGCTCAGTTTACTGGTACTGCAGGGTAGACTACCTTTAGACTGCTGAGGGTATGTGATACTGATATAAGGTTTGGGTGCAGTTTTTCTGCTAGTGAAAGGAAGCTATTGAAGTCAACCTCTATCAAGATTGTTAGCCAGCAGTGGATAGAAGATTCTCTGAGCTGCAACAGCCATCCTTACCCTCCAGAATCAGATTATAGTCTCAGGTTTGTGGTACTTGTACTTGCACTTTCTCCAGCAGGAGCAGCTGAACAGTGAACCAATCCATATTGAAACATTGATATGACATGCAAACCAGTCTCCTCAAGTGCCACCTGTTGCACGGAGTTCCTCGAGTTAACACACGAGCACATGGTTATTGGAGAAGTTGGTGTTTAATCTTCTAAAATTGTAAAGATTTGTCACAGGGATGGATCAGTCCTCGAGGAAGCAGAGGAGGAAGAAGAGCTTCTAGGAACCACTTCCATGCAAGTGCTTGATCAGGACATGGAATCTGCAGCAGCCAGGCCTGAAGGTCTGAAGAAAGGGTTTTTGAGGAGGGGTCGTGCTAGAAAAGCACAGGGGGAACAGACAGTAATAAAATCAACACCAACACCAACAAAGATGAAGGAAAGTAACAATACTGTGAAGAAAAGAGGATTGAGGAGAGGAGAACGTGAGGTCAAGGGTGAGGGTGGCTCATCATCTGAGAGTGGGGAGATAGTACCCAGACGCCGTCTCAAACTAGATGCAGCCTCAAAGCAGTCAGGCAAAGCCCGACTGGCACCAAAGCTTGCTCCAAGGCCAAGTTCAATCAGGGTAGTCCAGAGGAGGCTTTTGGAAAGGTATGATCATCCTAGATATGCTTTGGTTCAATGTCTCCAGCCAAGCACCTTGGACTGTTTTCTCTGTGTCATGGGCCAGAGTATGTGTCTCTTTCTTGACATGTAGAGGGAGATCCAAAGAATTTGCACCTTAACCACAGTTGACATTGCATTGTCTGATCTCTATGAATTTTGGCATTTAAAGATTGGACTCTATGATGGTGAGCACAATTACACCCATAGCAAAAACATTACATGAATGTAACACCTTGCTGATTGGGAGGGGCTGATCTTGCAATGATATTAGGAAGAAGAATCCTATTGCAGCTGCAGAGGGGTATCAAGAGCAACAGGGCAATAATGATGAGGGAGAGGCCACAAGGCTAAGTTCTGAAAGTGGCATAGCTGATGGAAAAGATGTAAGGCAAAATGTGGAAAGTGGTAATGCTGAAGGAGACCATGCCAGGCAAAGTGCAGAAAGTGGTGGAGACAGAAAAACACAAGGGATTGATGTTGCTCAAAGCACTGTAGATGTGATGCTCGGTGACTTATTCCCTTCCTATGTACCATCACAAAGACCTACCCTTGATCCAATCCAAGAAGAGGACAGGCTCTTGGAAGGAGCATCCTTATCAACAATACCCTTCCAAAATTTCACTAGAGATGCTCTGCAATCCCCACAAAGGGAGGATGCCAACTGTTCCTTTGAGACTAAACCAAGTGCACCTTCAGCAGACAGAGATGGACCTGTTCCGAATGATGCAGCATCACTGGAGAACTCAACAACAGAGAGGGTGGTAGTGCCAACAATTCTGCCAAGGCTGAATGATCCCAGTGAAAAGAAGCAGAAGGTGAGTTACAAGGACTTGGTCAATCAGATGCTTAATTTTGATTAATGTAGTCTATCTATCAAAGCCAGCATGGTGATTCTCTTTGAACATGAGAGTCTTCACATTGCTGCTCAGATGTGAGGGAGAAAACAGATGAGTCACACAGTAGACAAGTTGACCTATTGTAAGGGAAAGAGACTTGTGACACAACAAAAGGGTTGTGCCCCCTTTCCAGTGTATCAAAATGTAAAGTGTACATGCTGTCAAAAAGAGGTTTGATCTCTTTAAGGACACAAGAGATAGAAGATTGTCTTTTGGCTGTCAGCTGACTTGGTGCTATCTTGTGTTCCCATCATGTTCTCTTATGTTCTCAATGATATTCTCAGGTTCTCAACGGTCCCCTCATGTTGTTCCTCAAGTTCTCAATGTGTTCTTTAGGGGTGGTCCTTGTAGCACCTCACTTTATCCCATATCCTTTGCCTAAAGTCACCTATATACCTGAACTAAAGGGTATGCACTCTATACTCACATACAAACTGCTATTTTGGGAACCTGCCAAGATTGAGTTTTTTTGGTGATCGGCCAATAAACAAAAAACAGAAGTTGGGAGGCAGCCCGTCTAATGAAAAGGGTGGGAAAATATGAGAGGTGAATAGTAGTATCATTTCAGAAGTAAGAGTTGGCAAGGGGGTGGAAGTTGTTGAAAGTTGACAACAGATCAATGAGAGAATAGAGATGATAAAAACACTGATTTTCATTTTATTGCAAGCTCTCCACCCAACCTTAGGATCACAGAGAGGATGCTACAAACCTGCCAATCCATCTTCAGTTTTTTGTCTAATCTAAGGAGGAGAGGTGAACACCTCATGCAAATGTTACCCATCTTAGAAGGCACATGGACAAGGCCATCATCTCATGCATTGAGATATGTCACACTAAACTAAACTTAAGTGAAGATATTTAAGTAAATTTACTTAACATATCAGTAGTCCCAATAGTATGTGCATATAACATAAATATTTCTTTTGATAAAAGTAGGTATTGCTGCAAACTATGAGTTCCTTTTCTATGAACTTCGGTGCAACAACATTACTATTTTAACTGTTGTGTTATACTGGTCTGAACTTGCCATAAGGGATTTGCAGAGGCATTAACCTCTGTGAGCCCGCTTCTTATCGTTGGTTTCAGGAGTGATGGTGATTAGGGTTTAAGTTTTAGGATATGAACTCTGGTTTTCAAAGTTGAAGGGTTTTCTTTTTCTCGGGACGACAACCTTTTTTATCTTGCTGTTTTGCGAGAATCACGTCTGCAACTATGGTAATCTCCTCTCCTATTTTTCTTCCCTGCATGCAGCCTGGTAGGTTTCGTTTTGATTTTCAATCTTGCAGATTTTCTTTTCTGTCATAACTATAGTTATATTTTGTTTTATTTTTTTCTTTTGAACCAGTATGGAATATGGAGGAAAATCAGGAGCTTCCTGTTTTGTCTACTTGTTCCTGGAGTGCAACGGGTGTTTTTTTTCAGGTTTCTGAGCTTGATTGATGAGCCCTTTTTTTAATTTAGTTCATCGGAGGCCCTGGGGATTGTGTTTGGTTTAAGAGCTCAAGAATGTGAGAGAGGGTTTTTACTGTCTTGGGGTTTGTAGCTATTTAATTGTCTTCATCCTTCGTGCTTTAGTAAAGCTTTTTGAGAATATCAGCTCTGAATCTCTTTTGCAGTTTCTTTTTTTTTTGGTTACAATTGCCAGTTTCTCCTTGAATTGTGCAGATTGAAAATTTTCTGTGTTTTATGCAAGAGTTATGACTAATTGGTGGGGTCTCATACATAATGGGAAAAGATCTTTGATTTTGACTGTTTTCTGACTTATTTGAAGCATGATATGCATGTGGTATCGTACACATATCCAGTTCCAAGTTGTTCTGTATATGGAACATACAGAATATTGTATCTCTTGCAAATTGTGTAGTGTCAACAGTCACAACAATTCTGTCCAAGTTTTGGTTCCTTTCTGTTTTCAGATGATGAGTGTCGTCTGGGCAAATTTGTGATCCTGCAGCCGTCTCAAAGGACTTTCAGGATCAAGATCAAGTTGGCAAAAAAGATGAAACAAAATCGTCCAATACCACATTGGATTCACATGCGAACTGATAACACCATCAGGTGAACATCACATCCATATCTGCAGTTATGGTTTTGCCTCATGCACTCAGCCCAAACATTCCAACATTTATGACAACAACCTTCAACATCTGCCAGAGAGCTGTGGCACCTATGGGTGAACTTGTTGAGTGCTGCTGCTGTGAGTGGATGGACATGTCCACTCAATGCTTTGCATGCTGTATTGAAAACATGAAGGAGAATCTGATGATATTGCAAAATGCTTTCTTACCTTGCAGGTACAATGCCAAGCGTAGGCACTGCGGAGAACCAAGCTTGGGCTGTAGGGTGATGAATGGAAAGGAAGAAGGTTGTGGGCTTGTTCTGAGCCTACAACAGTATCTCACTGTAGTTGCATTTTGAAACTTGAAAGGAAGTAATCATCAGTGACACCTGAGGAACACTCTCGTGAAATATTTTGTAGATGCCAACTTTGTACTTTTAGGAACCCACTTCTGTTTTGAATCAGTTTTGGAAAACAAGTGAGTTGTATAATCGCATTTCATACACAAACTGGCTTCTTATAGTCACAACTGGCTGCTCTTTACATCCTATGTGGTCATAAGAAGGTGACTAGAGGAGGGTCTGAAAGTACAGGCTTGCATATATCCAATTAACATGAACTAAGGAAAACTCTTCTGCACAGTCAAAATGAATCAATATGTAGAGTGGATGCCTTTTTGGTTCCAGTTCAACTTAAGACCATTTAATCATTTGGACTTTAATTACTTGATTTTCATTTAATCTACTCTCCAAGGATGTAGGCCTTTAAGCAAGTTCATAGTAGCCAGGTCCCTTCTCTCTGGAATTCTTCGCTACTCACCACCTGGACATAGAATCAACTAGAATCAGCTGTTGACAGAGCTTCATGTCCCATGCTAGCTGATGCACAAAGAATCTACCAGGTGATAATGATCACCATGATTCCAGAGAAGATAGTTCTAGTTGCTGAAAAAGGGCCAACACACCCAATTAACATCTGTCACTGAACCAGATCTAAACCAACCATTGAAAGTGTGGGGTAAAGCCTGAGATGGTGAGCTTTGCTGGAATAAGGGCCTGCAGCTGAAGGCTTTACTGAGTGTAAGCACTGAGGTCACCACCTTAACTGGAGTAAGGGCCTGCCACTAATGGCTTTACTGAGTGTGAAGCACCGGGTGGATTTTGTGTTTATCTTCACTATGATACCCAGCAAATACCGGGTAGGTAGAAGATACCTATTATGGGGAAAACTGATAGCAAGTTTCAAAAAAATGAAATGCCCCCACAAGAGCAAGCATTCTGAAAACATTGTCATCAGATACTCTTCCAACCATTAATATATATCCAGGCCTTATGGGACAAATGCACCTAATAGCCATCCAGGAGGCAACTCAGCATCAAAGCCCAGCAATATGAGAATAGAAGCAAGTGCATCAGCAAGTCTTGAGTGAATGTGATGTTTGTTGTAAGGATCAATACTGTGCAGGCTTTGCTAACACCATTGCATCCCCCCCCCACCCTTGCTTTGCTCTACATTCTTATGCTAAGGACACAAACAATTTTCCCTTTGACAATGCAACCACATGCCAAGGCATTTAAAAGATCCGGAGTCCAGAGTCAAGCAGTGGAATTGAGGACCCTTCAGTTTCTTTTCATCAGTTCTCCTGTCATAAAGTTCCCCCATAGAGGTCTAAGTTCTATAGCAATCCTGTCTTATCAAATAACTACACGGCCAGATAGAAAAAGTTTAGAGTGGAAAGCACTTGGCATGTACTATCTGCAGACAACAATGACCATCTGTAAGTCTTGAAATGCACTCCTCCAGATTCATCTCCCCTAAAGCTCATAGACATTGTCATGACACTACCAATAGCACAGTTATAGAGGCTGGATGTGACATCTGCAATCACACAAAGGCAAAATGAGAATAAAGCTTAAAGTTAGATGTTTTCTTGGCAGAATTCTTGGTCACAAGGTTTTGCCTTGATCTAACTGAAATTCTCAGCAATGAAAATATCAGTTGATGACTCCTTCCTGGATTCCCTTCTCCAGAAATCAACCAACTTCACAGAGATAGAAAAAAAAAACTTTCCAAATACAAATTTCCTATAGCCACCTTTTGAGGTCCTGTTAGTCTCTTGTCCCTAGAGACAAGTAACATAAAGCATCATTGATAAGGGAAGATTTAGACCCTCAAGTGGTTTATATCTCTTCCTATCCTTGATTGCAACAGTGGCTTCCACATTGCAACCTGTTGGTTCCTCTGTTTCTCTCTGTTTATAAACCTTGAACAAAACCTCAAGCCCTATTAGTAGAACTAGATGTTACATTGATCATCTGCTTCAGACAAAGCTGTGGAGAAATTTCAAACACATTGCAGAGTTCATGTACCATAGCTTCCACAACCAGCACAAGGGATCTTCCTGTTTCATGGATATTTCAAAGAAGGTTCTCTTTGAACATCAACCTACAAAGTGGAATAAGAACATCAGGTTTTTCAGGAGAGAGGTACATACCCGAGGAGACCACGGCCTGCCCAGCGCCGAGGAGTTACCACTAAATGTATGGGTTCGCCTCGCCTAAGAACCACCACATTTAAGCCACTTCCTTCATTCAATTGACTCTCCCGGGCCAGGTTTTGGAGGACATTTTCACCACCCTCTACACTACCAAATTTTGTAAGCTGGTCACCTAGGAGTATACCATCCAGTGCACCAGGAGAGCCTTCTGTAACTTCATCAAACACTGCAAAGGGAACGCTTGCATGGCCAGCATCCTCATCCATAGGGCTAGGGCCTTCCAACCCTCTGTTATGGGTGCCTGAGGGAGTGGCTATGGCTCCAACTCTTTGCGATCGTCTCATGTCCTCCACTTCAGCTGAATCCACATGTTGTGCAGCATGCCCAAGCTCTTAGTCAAAGAGTGCAAAGCCATTAAGTTGTACAATTCCAGTAATGTATGTACACAACTCCTAAACATGCTCATGAACTACAGCAACATACATTGGAAATCTTGAACCCTCAGGTTGATTTGAGTGCATGGTTTCAAAAACAGTCCCAGGCATTGATTCAGCCATACACAATCAATGCTGGAACAGTGTCTGTTACATATAGATTCAGCTCAGAACAAGACAAGGACCTACATGTCTTGAAATAACAATAAATCAAGTCCAACATAACACTCCCATCAAAGGAAGCAAACCAAAATCAGTCACTTGCAACATAGGACCCTTAAAATGAACAGCATCCACGCTGCTTCAATGGCACCCTAACTTTGTAGTGTTTTAGCCATGCTTCTCAGACTTCCCATAGTCTTATACAAACTCCATCTATTGACAACTTTAAGAGTTGTTGAGCATGTGCAAACTCACGACATGATCACATGATTGCAAACTTTGCCTTACTAGACTAAACCAACCACCACCCCTGTTAATGAATGACATTAATTGGGTTCTTAACAAGAGACTGAGACTTAAAGAAAATGTTTGACACCTGACACCTGACAAGAGGCTGACATCTGAATTTTGTGAGCATTTGCAGACAACTGAGGACTCTTGATTTCATAATATTCAAGAAAGAGAAACCTAGGGCAGAACATCCCCATCTCAATTAGCCTGTCAATTGCAGAAAAGAGGACATGTGGATCACACTGCTTCACATGCGCTGCCTCTTATACTCAGCAAGAACAAGATTTCCATGTGTGTTTCCCAAACTACAAAGTTAGACAATGAGATAATGCACACCTGTACGCTTTTGAGGTAATGTAGAATCTTTAGTGAAGCCTCCAGAGTGAAGAATGTAGATGTTTCTCTCAATTGACGAAGTGAGCTCCTTGTGGTCATTGCGCAACACTGCCAATACATTCATACATACATACATACACAATTTTATGAGACTGCTGAAGTCATCAGCTCTTGCCCTTTGGTTTTTCAACTTGTTCATGACTTCTTGATCCTAAAGTTTCTGGAATAGCCCAATCAACAAGATACCAAAAAAAAGTCAAAAAGAAAAGAAGCAACTATGAACTGGAGCACTAAAAAAAGCCTTTGCTCTGAAATTGTGCCTGATAAACGCTGTCGGTCTGCTCGCACTGCAGCAATGTCAAGATCTGCCCTTGGAAAGCCCTGTGCGCATCCACACAGCAATATTTAGGTTTTCATTCTGTGTCGACGAAGGTGTGCATTCTGCTTCCAACATACCATCTCTTTGAACACAGCAACCCTTCATCTTCCAATCAGAAATAGCAGTATTTAGGGTTTTCCTGTGTTGATGAAGAAGGGTTGCATTCTGCTTCCAATCTACATCTCTTTGAACACAGCAACCACTATTTGAAAATTACGTCTGCAAAAACCCTGACAAATTTTACTTGTTCCAATTGCTTGATTTTCCTCCGTGAACAACAACAACATCGACTTGCTTGTAGAAAAGGAACTTTATGGCTCGGAACTAACAATGAAAGCCCTCGAGAGTTTTGGCCAACTCTAAAAGAAATCGACGTCGGGGGAAAAAACGATTTCTACATCCTCTCTCTCTCTCTCAGCCCAATTCTTAGACTGAAGAGTAAAAGAAGCGTCGGAAGAGGAGTCGAAGAAGAGGCGAAAGAGTAGTAGTAGTAGAAGAAGAAGAAGAAGAAGAAGAGCTGGGAAGAGTGAACCTCAGAGTCAACAAGGTTGCCTTGAAGACCAGCTCCACCGGGTCTTGAGAGACGAGCGATGATGGCATCCATCTCTGCCTCTACTGCTGTCCTACTCTCCATCATCGCCATCGTCTCCGCCTTCAAATTGGCTCCCACCATTTCTACCTCTTTCCGGTCTCTCCCTTGCCCTCTCTCCTCTCTCTCTCTCTCGCCTGCCTTCACCCTTCTCTCTGACACAAACAAAACGCAAACAAAACCTCTCTCTGTATCTCTCTCTCTGGATCTCTCTCTCACTCTCTCACTCTTTCCTTGGCTCTGTGTCTGAAAGAAAGAAAGAAAGCGGCTCTTTCGCTCGTGGGTTGTTCAATTTGCTCTTCAGTTTCCCGTTTTAAGAAAGAAACTCCGTCTGTCTCTGGAGCTTCGTGTGGGGGGGCTCTTGGGAATGCACACAAGTTTTGGGAAGTTCAGAAGTTGGGGCTAATAAACTCTTGTTGGGTTTAGTTCCCTTTTTTTCACATTTTGTACTAACTAGTGTTGGTCTGGTCTGGTATTGTACTAACTAGTGTGTCTGGTACCATACATAGCCTTGGGTCAGTTTCCACATGATGGACAAAAATCAAGTAATTATTAATTTTTTTCCAATTTTTTTTTCTTTTTTTTCTTTTTTAAATTATTATTTTCTCATGATCTAATAATATATCTTCACATGATGTATATAGCCTTTGTGATACTTTTGTGATGGGGTTTTCAACACCTCTTGCTTCATATTTTCATGAAAATTCATTTCACTATTTTAAAGATTATTTTTTAATGAAGAAATCAACCCTAAGGTTTTATACAGGCCTATGGGCAAGACCAACAACATTAGTACTAACTACTACCATACAACTAACTGCCTATCATCAAAACACATATCTATCATCAAACACTTCTCAATATTTTACTCATTGGATAACCAAATTGAGCGATTTTTGTGTCATTGGACATGCAAACCGAAAGAGTTACAAATGTTCTTTTGGGTGTCAGAAGTAAAGGAGCATCCCAGAGAACACAGGAAGAGGATGAGTGATAGTTTGCTTCAAAAGTTTTGAAAAAATAATTAAAAACCCTTTTCTAGTTCCAACCTTATATCTTCCTCATTTTTAGTCCATTTTGAGTGATTCAAAATCTGATAGGTGTGCCAACTTTACAGCTTTACAAAACTTCTTTGTATTTCAGAGACAAAGATGCAAATGACAAAAAAATTTAAGCTGAAAATCTTAATATGTTTTAATTCACCATCAAAGTGATCCATTGCCCCAAAAAAAAAAGCCAAACAACTCTGGGGTGTACACAACTAATTAATATGAATTGCAAGTAAATATAGTTATTAAAGGTATACTAGTGTGAACCTGGTGCATAATGCACCCGTTGAACTTCCCCTCGCTCGTGCTTTCCCTAGCTCGTGCTAATCCCCCTCGCTCGGTCCTTCTTCACCCGTCCCCCCCGCCCGTGCTGGCCCCACCCCTGCTGGCCCCGCCCCTATCAGTTGGGTAATAATTGTCAAAATTTTCCAGGCACCACAATGGCGTTTGTCTGTCTGTTCGGGCAGTGCCTGGAAACTGCCCGGATAGACAGACACCACTGTAACTTTAATATATAAGATAATATATATGCATTTACATTTATACATCTCAAAACATTTATATGGCACTGTGTAGATGTATTTGACAAATATTAGGGCAAGTGTCCTAATTGGGACACTCTTTAGTACAAGAACAGGTGTTCTTTTGGCAAGAATTGAATAAAAAATTGGATCTCATGTATTAATATTTCATTTGCTTGCAAAAAAAAGAACTCAAAATAAATAATTAATTATTTATTTATTTATTTATTTTTTGGGCACATGTGTTGAATTTTGTTGGTTGCATATTAAACTTACAGTTTTTTTTTTCCCAAAACATTTGGGGTATGTACTAGTGTTTGGCCGAAAAAATTGGGTTGAGACACACAAATTAAAATAATACTTTTTACTATTTTTGTTGTAGTCATATGGATGAACTATATATTTAACATGTATTACAAATTATAATTAAACTTTTAAATTTTTAGTTTTGCTTGTATATAGTAAAGGCTTGGTCATTTGGTCACAATTCAACATTTTATCTTCCTTTCATTCCTTTTTCAATTGAATGTTTAAGCTTTTGGTTTGCACATTCAAAAATAGATTATTTTACAATCACCTCTATGCATTATATTTTCAATAAAACCAAGTTTTTCTTTTGGTTGCATGTTTTATCTTCTTGGTTATACATTAAAAGGCATTAAAAATGAAATTTTAGATTGGATGAATTGTTTTCAATTTTTGGTCAAAAAATCAATTATGTATGTTTTCTTTTTTTTCCTAAAATCACACATTATTATTATTATTTTAAAGTTCAATCATTTGTCATGTATGCATTTTGTCATTTGTATTTTGTAGTTGTACCACTAATTACTACAAATTGCCTTTTTATTGAAAATGATACAAATAACTAAAATACTAAAATACAAGTCATTTTACTTTAATCAATGTTAAACTCTTGTTTTCTTTAACCAAAAATCTAACATGACACCAACATGATAACAAATATAAAATTATTTTTACAAGTTGTTGTGTTTGTTGGAAAACCTAACTTGTAATGAAAATAATAACATTTTCATTTATAATTGTTGAGTTAAATTATGGCCCCCTTTGTATCCAAGCATTTGATGTACATTTTAATATGTATTTCATTATCGGTTTCTTATTTCTAGTTTGTCAACATTTAGGTTACAATAAAATAAAATAAAATTGTTCACAACGTGTATAATGAAAAAAATGATGATAACAATTTTTTTTGTTGATGAAGAAAATGATAATAACAATGGAAAGTTAGCAATAGTGTCCATCCATTGTAGAATGTTGGATTGTGTGAGACAAAAACATTTTGTAAACCTTATTATACATTGTGTGCTGAGTGAAAACACATTATAAGAGGGCCAATTTGTGCATTTTCATGACATATGCCTAAAATATACATTTTCAAAATGTGTTGAATTTAATTTAGGTTTCATTTTTGGTGTTTGGGCTTTATATTTTGATTTTCACAAAGTGAATGTTATGTAATATTATTTGAAAAATAAAATAAAAAATAATGAGTATATTTATGGTACCTATAGTATGATAAAAACTTGTTTCTTGTTTTAAATTGCATTAGTTTTTGGTTTGTATTAATCAAAATAATTAATTAATTAATGGTCAACCTCACATTTTTTGTTGTCATTTGTAGACAATTGTTTGTCAAAATTTTAATTTATCACATATTTATGCTCATCGCTTTAGAAAACACCATGAGAATTATCAAACTTTTCACATGGCTCACAAACTTAGTTCCCATTGTTGTTATCTATTTGTTATGTTGATTGCATTTATTGATATAATGTGTGGAATAATGATAATGTTATATTGAACTTCATGTTATCTATTTTTTTAAAAATTCTTACAGCTCCTATTGATTTTTCCTTGAAGAAAATGATGGCAAAAACAATAGCCAAGCTTTTTCTTGACCACTATTTTCAAGCTTTTATTTTCATGAGACAAACATCAAAGAATGCATCCTTGCATAGTTAAAAGTGCTTGAGGGTCTGATGTGAAAATTGAAAAGCATTTGTTTAAAAATGGGATTTCATTAGCAAAAAGGAAATATAACCTACAAATTTGATATTCGTAATTAAATTTTCACGGTTATCAAAGGTGGTTCAAATGAATGATGCTTTAAACATTGAAATATTTCACAATCGATGATGAATTGCTCACCTATTTATGTCCCATGATCCCAAGCGTGCTTTGACAATCCCTTGAATGAGTTTTAACCACTATATAGACACAAGTTGTGAAGCTTTTCGATAACATTGATTTTTTTGATGAGGTCACCTATCCACATTGTCGTTAGAATGCTTGAACTACAAAACCCATTCAATGAAAGATTATTACCTCTTCCCATTCAAAATTAGCAAGATGTAGAGGAATCTCAAAAACTAAATGACTAATCTCCTAATTCCTTTTCATTCAAATGGTTTCTTGGTTTTTGAACTCCTTCCTTCTCATCTCTATATGCATCATGATGCATGTCCATTGCCAAATACTCAACTAATTCATAAAAGAAGTGCTTCAAATATCAACTAAATAATAAAGAAAAATTCATTGATGGTGTCAAACATCCAAGGATTTCAAATTAGATTTCCCCGGATTTGGCTACCTATAGGACAAAGAGAAAAGTAGTAGTATAGATTAATGATATGCAAGAACCTATGGTCTAAAATATATTAATTTTAAATTTATTTTTCCTCTTGAAATATGATGACTTTGGACCATTTTCTTTTTAAAAAATCTTTTTGTACAAGGTAAAAATATATAACTTATATAATTTAATTTTGAAATGATGGAAAGAGCAAGAGGCTATATTCCCTACTATTGGGTTTCTTGCCAAACAATTCTTAGCCATCCTAGGCTCTCATATTGAAAATGAGAGAGAATCTTCAAACTTGGGCGAAATTTTGAGTGATTTGGGGGCGTTGTAGGTAGGTAGGCTTGGCTTAATTAATTTGGATACCCTAGTATGAATTTACAAGAACTAGCCTTGGGATGCTAGATCAAATTGTTCTCCCTTTCATGAAGAAAGATTTTATAATTTTTTTTCACTCAAGAATTAGAGTTTTTTAGAGGAGTGTGAGGAGGGTGAGATAGAACAGGCTTAAGTAAGTTCCTTTCAAGAGGATTGAGCTTCATTGTGTTGTGAGGATTATAAGGTGTACCCTCCAAATACACTACAAATTTTTCTCCCAGCACTTTTTTAGGTGCAGGAGAAGGGTTTGAAAATAAACCTTTCTGGATTTCAGATCCTGGCTTGAGGCTCGTAGGTAGTCAGTAGGCCAAGGGAACTGGTCGAAAATTCGAAAGCTGGGTTGAGGCTGGCAGGTAGTAAGTAGGCCAAGGGAACTGGTCGAAAATTCGAAAGCTGGCTTGAGGCTGGTAGGTAATAAGTAGGCCAAGGGGACTGGTCGAAAATTCGAAAGCTGGCTTGAGGCTGGTAGTAGGTAGTAAGTAGGCCAAGGGAACTGGTCGAAAATTCGAAAGCTGGCTTGAGGCTGGTAGGTAGTAAGTAGGCCAAGGGAACAGGTTGAAAATTCGAAAGGGTAGACTTTCATACTCTTCCCCCTACATTACTTATAGTAAAGGAAGGATGAAGGCATATTCGCGAGGCCGACCAAATGAAGCTTCCCTTAAATCCATGCATTTGGTCGGCCTCCCCTGAATCCGTCCCGTCATCCATCCAGCCGGACTCATTGGTTCTGGACGCGGGAGCTCGCGAGGGAGGTTGAAGCTTCCCCTGACTCCGGATGGGCAGTAGTTAAAGGAC
>Ga0116227_10000954_pt1 | contig 61431 bp, 57 predicted proteins | sample S1TSphgellanicum_FD_89693 | JGI IMG/M metagenome (GOLD analysis project Ga0116227, IMG submission 89693) | Host-associated microbial communities from peat moss isolated from Minnesota, USA - S1T2_Fb - Sphagnum magellanicum MG | ecosystem: Host-associated > Plants > Peat moss > Unclassified... | reverse complement strand
TCTAACAATAACACATCCTTAACTTCGCCGGTTAATACACCACCTTGAATAGCAGCACCAATGGCTACAACTTCGTCAGGGTTTACACCTTTTGAAGGTGCTTTACCGAAGAATTTTTCAACAGCTTCCTGTATCGCAGGGATACGGGTTGAACCACCTACTAAAATGATCTCGTCGATATCAGTAGTTTTTAAGCCTGCATTTTTCAATGCTGAACGGCATGGGTCAATAGTACGTTTTATTAAGCTATCAGCTAATTGCTCAAATTTAGCGCGGGTTAAAGTTTTAACCAGGTGCTTAGGCATACCATCATTAGCAGTAATGTATGGTAAGTTAATTTCAGTTTGAGTAGTGCTTGATAATTCAATTTTAGCTTTTTCAGCTGATTCTTTTAAGCGTTGCAGAGCCATAGGGTCTTTGCGCAGGTCAATACCTTCGTCGCTTTTAAATTCGTCAGCTAACCAGTCAATAATTACCTGGTCAAAGTCGTCACCACCTAAGTGAGTATCACCGTCGGTTGCTTTTACTTCAAACACGCCATCACCAAGTTCAAGTACTGATACGTCATGAGTACCACCACCGCAATCGAACACAGCAATTTTCATATCGCGGTGTGCTTTATCAAGGCCGTAAGCCAGGGCAGCAGCAGTAGGTTCGTTAATAATACGACGTACTTTTAAACCTGCAATTTCACCGGCTTCTTTAGTAGCCTGGCGTTGTGCATCGTTAAAATAAGCCGGAACGGTAATAACCGCTTCAGTAACTTCAGTTCCTAAGAAATCCTCAGCAGTTTTCTTCATTTTCTGAAGTATCATAGCCGAAATTTCTTGTGGAGTATATTTACGGTCGCCAATTTCAACGCGTGGGGTGTTATTATCACCTTTAACCACGGTGTAAGGCACACGTGCAGCTTCTTTGGTAACTTCGTTAAAGTTGTTACCCATAAAGCGTTTGATAGAATAAATAGTTTTTGTAGGATTGGTGATAGCCTGACGCTTCGCCGGATCACCCACTTTACGTTCGCCGTTGTCAACAAAAGCTACTACTGATGGGGTAGTGCGCTTGCCCTCGCTGTTAGGTATAACTACAGGCTCATTACCTTCCATTACAGCCACGCAGGAGTTTGTTGTCCCTAAGTCGATTCCAATGATTTTAGACATATATATTGTTTTTTCTTGATTGAATAATTTAATTACAATCTATTTAACAAGGCTTGTGCCAATGTTGCTTTGGCAGATAATTTTTAGCTAAAAGGCTGAAAGGCGAAAGCTGAAGGGTAATAAATAGTCAGATTGTAATAATTTGACGGTGACATGTTGGCAGAACTTGACTGTGCCAATATATAGCAGTGATATTCTCCGTAAGGGTAAAAGTGAGTGTTATAATGCTACAATTCATTTTTGGGTGTTCCCCTCCGGGTCGGGTCTTCCGCTCATACTGCACAGGCCTTAACCACGGCCTGCACTGAGGCTCTCGAAGTGGCCGGTATCTGCTTCAAACCCTAACACGGAACTTCGCCTGTTTGAAAAAAAAATAGCAAGCTTGTTTTCAAGCTTGCCATTTTGTAAATATGATAGTTTATATAAAGTTACTAATCCTTAAACCTCGCTATCGTCTTCCTCCCCAAATCATACGTCACCCTGAAAACTTCCTGGTTATCATTGGCATGCCCGGGTGTAAAGTGGAAACTGGCTACAAACTGCCCTTTAACACGACCGGTTAGGAATGGTGTGAAGATCAGATCCACACGGTCATAAAATGTTTTTTCGTAGTACGAGTCGCCGTAATAGATGATGCTGCCCTGGCCTTTGTATAATTCTTCATTTATGGCAAACCTGTGGTAGCTTGCATAGGCATTAAACATAAAGCCATTGCGTGTTTGCCAGCCATCAACACCACGTTCCCTTAAAAAAGAGGTGAGGTTACCTGCCTCAAATGACAGGGAGTCAAGGAAAGTTTTATGCGCCAGGTTTAGTCCCAGGCGTATTTCAACGGCACCATTATCAAAAATATGATCGGTAGGCAGCAGTATGGCGGCTCCGGCATCATGCTCCATCATAAAGTAATCCCTGATGTAAAATACGCCGTTGCCCGGTGTGAATTTACCCTCGGCACCAAATAAAAATTCTTCGCGCTGAGTATCAGTTTGGCGGCTCACCCAATCTATCCAGCCTGTTTGCCAGAAATGCTCATTGGTGTATCGCGCCAGCAAACCTTCCACATTAGGGCGGTAATACATTAAAGTATCATTCAGCATGGCACGCGGATAGTCATCAATTAGGCCTGCTCTCGGGAACTCACCTGCATTAAATAACCAGCTGGAACTATGGTAATTGTAATAAGCGATAGGTACCGCATTCAGGAAATAAGGCTGTGCGCCGAACTCATGTATGGCGTTTGTACCGACTATAAAGTGGTTCAGGCTATCCAGGTTCAGGCCGAAATCAACTTCGGTACGTGTGCCTGAATAAGTGCGCGAACGCGGGATAAATGCCTTATACTCCCGGTTATCCAGCCAGCCAAGCGCGCTGAAGTGAAAATCAACAGAGGCGTTGTTTGCCTGTTTAGCTTTAGTGGTATCTGTCGAAAAAGTCTTTTGCTGCACGAAATCTGTCGGCTGCACAAAATTAGTTTGCTGCGCGAAAGTTATCGTAGAGCCAAAAAAAGAAAGAATAATGAGTAAGTAAAATTTTTTAGTCATTTGTTGGGGGTTATTCCGTTGTAAATTTAATGATCCTGCTGTTCTTGCTGCCACCAAAAGGTTGTGTACGGAGCGAAAATAGCAGATCATACCTGCCTTTTTGCTTTGGGCTGACAATTGTAAAACTATAATGGGTGCTTTGTCCCGGCTTTAACGCAATTTTATTAAAAGTAGTATCGGCAAGCTGCGATTGCATTTCGCCTTTTTGGTTAAAGAAACAGGCTTCCATAAATACCTTATGCTGCCAGCCTTTATTGCTGAAATTAATAGCATAAGGGTATGGATTGGTGATGGTGAGGTTAAAAATGATCTTCTGCGCCGGTGCCGAACTCATTTTGTAATTGCCGTTATCAATAATAGCTTTTTGGTAAGTGCGCACATCATTAACCCAGCCACCATACCAGGTGCCCGCGCTTACTTTAATGGAGTCGGTAGTTATGCCGGGGGATTTGTAAGGTATTAAATAATATACCCTTTTATGCTGAAGGCTATCTTCAATTGGCCATATATCGAACTGTGTGCTGCGATAATAGCGAGAATCATAGGCAAACCCTTTTAGGGTGTTATTGTAATAATCATATTTGGATGGGTTTTGGAAACCTTCGTCAAATATCACATAGTTATCACCTGCCTTTTTTTTTGCCGCGTACGACCAGTTTTTGAACCCGAACTGGCTTTGCAAACGGCCAATCGGAATCCCGGATATGAGGCAGATGCGTATAGCTACTATAATAACAATATTGATGAGAGCCACCGGGTAAAACCATTTGGGTATAACCGGTTTTTGAGCAAAGCTGATCAATATAAGCAGGATCAGCGGAGCGAAGGCGATATAGGTCCATTGTGGCTGCACCTCGCCGCGGAAGGAACTAATGAGGAAAAATATGGGTGTGCCGATGCTGTTCACCATCAGGCAGCGGGTAAAAGTATCGGTAACACGCGCGCTAAAGCCTTTGTAAAACAGGTACCAGCCAATTAGCGGGCCTGCCATTAATATTTGACCTAATGGGTACAGGTAAGTAAATTCAGGATGGTATTTATCGGCCGAACGTTCGGACAAATGGTAATTCAGCGACGGGAAATTATGGTGTATCTGCCACAAAATATGCGGAATAAACAGAACTACCGCCAACACCACAATGAACCAAAACGATAGTCGTTTAAGTAATTTGAGGTTAGCCAGTACCGTAAAGCCGATAAGCAGCACCGCATGGTATTTACTGTATAAAAGGCAGGCCACAACTAAGCCTAATATTAAGGCCAGCGCCCAGCTATCGTTATCAATATAACGCTGATAAAAATAATAGAATACTACGGCGAAGAAGAACAGCGGTGCATCGGGCGTGGTAGTGAAACCATACATATGCACCATGAACATGCAGGATATCACCACTATGAACAGCTTTGCATCAGCATTGTATTTTTTAAGGATGAGCCATAAAATGTATATGGATGCTGTGCTGACCGTAATAGTTAATATACGCAAGCCCAGTTCGTTGTGCATAATGCTATCGCCAAAGCGTATGAAAAGCGCTACCATTGGCGGGTGATCAAAATAACCCCAATCTAAAAAGCGGGAGTAGAGCCAATAATAGGCTTCATCGGCATGAAGTTCAAGGGTGTAGGCCTGAATGATGTTAAGGGCTGTCCAGGCCAATAAGAAATACCAGATAGTTTTGTTCGACTGAAAAGTTTTGTTTGCAGTTAGTTCCGGCATTAATGCTTGTGTTTATTAAAGCTGTAAAGTTATAATAAAACCCTTTAAGCCGAAAGATGACCGGGAAATAGCTTTAGCGCTCTATCAGTTTGGCTAAAGCCGTTTGAAATCTAAATTAATCCGTTGGCTGAAGCCAACGGCAATGAAGAAAAAAATCTCCAGCATACCAAAAATCATTGCCGTCCCATTTATGGGGCGGAAAATAGAAAGCTGAAAGGAGGCTTTAGCCCAATAATTAATATTCGATTTCTTCAACTTCGCGCAATTACATCAACCCAATTAAAATATTTTTCTCACATTAGCCTCCAAATTTTATCATCCAAATGAGACGGGCTATCGACATAATAAAACAACCACGTTTGCTGGTGCTTAAAGAAATTGAACATTTAAGCATTGAACAATTAAATAAAATACCACAAGGTTACAACAATAATATTGCCTGGAATTTGGGCCACATGATAGCGGCTCAACAAGGTATTTGCTACAAGCGCTCAGGCCTTGAAACTATTGTTGGCGAAGATTTCTTCAATACATACAAACCTGGCAGCAAGCCCGAAAAATTTATTGACGAAGCAGAAATAGCATTTATTAAAGAGCAATTATTCACCAGCCTTGAACAACTGGAAGCTGACCTGGATAATGGCATTTTTGTTAACTACACCCAAGTAATGACACGTTATGGTATTGAGTTAAGCAATATTGATGAAGCGGTTGCCTTTTTGCCTTTTCATGAAGGGTTTCATGTTGGGTATATTGTGGCGTTGAGTAGGTTGGTGTAGGGGCTTATTTTTCCACGCGTCATTGCGAGGTACGAAGCAATCCCCGACTTTGCAATGCGACCACGTAAGACCGCTCTGTATAGTTAGGGATTGCTTCGTACCTCGCAATGACGCGTGAAGAAGAAGAAAAGCTAACTCGTTTCAAAAAAATACCCGGATGCAATTATCTTACATCCGGGTAATCATTAAAATCTTATAAATCCTGGTTTCTTAAACCCCTAGTAATAATCTCGTAGGGTCTTCCAATAATTGTTTTACACGTACCAGGAAGCTTACCGATTCGCGGCCATCAATAATGCGGTGATCATATGATAGGGCGATATACATCATCGGGCGGATAACCACTTGTCCGTTTAGGGCAATAGGGCGCTCAACTATGTTGTGCATACCTAATATTGCCGACTGCGGTGAGTTGATGATAGGGGTTGATAACAGTGAACCAAACACACCACCGTTAGTGATGGTGAAGTTACCGCCTGTCATTTCTTCCAGTGTTAGTTTGCTTTCGCGCGCTTTAACTGCAAGGCCTGCAACTGCTTTTTCAATTTGATCAAGGCTCATGCTTTCCGCATTGCGGATAACCGGAACAACCAGGCCTTTTGGTGCAGAAACAGCGATAGAGATATCAGCGTAATTGCTGTAAACGATCTCGTCGCCATCAATACGGGCACCAACTGAAGGCCATTCTTTTAATGCCTCGCAAACTGCTTTGGTGAAGAATGACATAAAGCCTAAGCCTACACCGTGTTTCTCTTTAAATTTATCCTTGTATTTAGCGCGGATCTCCATGATCGGCGACATATCCACTTCGTTAAAAGTGGTTAGCATCGCGGTTTCGTTTTTAACGGCTACCAAACGCTTGGCAACTGTTTTACGTAACGACGACATTTTTTCGCGGCGGTCAGCCCTATCACCACTGAAAGATACAGGAACTGCCTTTGTAGCAGCAACAGGTGAAGGTTTTGCTGCCGGAGCAACAGGAGCCTGCGGACTTTCTGATGCCAGATTAGCTTTTATCGCGTCTTCCTTAGTGATGCGGCCATTAACGCCATTACCACTAACAGCTGATGGATCAATGCCTTTTTCGGCCAATATTTTTGCTGCTGCCGGCGATGGTGTGCCGGTAGCGTAATTTTTATCGGAAGTAACAAGTGGTGCTGCAACAGGAACTGAAGTAGCTGCGGCAGGATTAGCAGCAGGTGCTCCGCCTGAAATGCCACCACCAGTGATGCTGGCAACAGGTGCACCAATTGGTAACACATCGCCTTCTTTGGCTATGGTGTTTAAAGTGCCTGGTTTGTCGGCAGTCAGTTCAAATGTTGCTTTGTCTGATTCCAGTTCGGCAATAGCCTCGTCCATAGCTACGGTATCGCCGTTCTTTTTGATCCAGCGTGATAAAGTAACTTCAGTAATTGATTCACCAACAGGCGGAACTTTTATTTCAGATGTGCTGGCTCCGGCAGATGGGTTTGTGGTATCGGCTGGTTCCGCTACTGTTTCGCTAACTGCTTTTACGGCAGGCGCGCTTTCGGCAACCGGTGCAGGGGCAGCAGGGGTGGATACTACGGCACCGCCGTCTTCAATACGGGCAACAGGTGCGCCAATTGCTAATGTATCGCCTTCTTTGGCTATAGTTTTTAAAGTCCCGGCTTTTTCAGCGGTAAGCTCAAATGTGGCTTTGTCTGATTCTAATTCGGCAATCACTTCATCCATTTGCACGGTATCACCATCTTTTTTTAGCCATGATGACAGGGTAACTTCGGTAATTGATTCGCCTACCGGCGGAACTTTGATCTCTAAACTCATGTGTGTAGTAAGTTATGTGTTGTAGGTTGTGAGTTGCATGTTGTAAGTGAAATAGCATACAACTTACAACACACAACTTGCAACCAAATATTAATCTGCGTTGGCCGTAGCCATTTTTTGTGTTGTTTTCTTGATCTTTTCTTTTAACTCGGAGCCTACCGGCGATTCAAACGCTTTTGAAATGATGTGCAGTTGTTGCGCGGTATGCTGTTTAGCAAAACCAGTAGCTGTACTGCTTCCTTCAATACGTGATATCACATCCAGGTCAAGTACATCTCCTTTGCGGAATTTACGGCACATATATGGCCATGCACCCATGTTCTCAGGTTCTTCCTGTACCCAAATAAACTCGTTGGCTTTGCTGTATTTAGCTTTTATTTTAGCCATTTGCTGTACAGGGGTAGGGTATAATTGCTCTACACGTACTATTGCCACATCCTTACGCTGATCGGTTTGCTGTTTCTCCAGCAGATCGTAATATATTTTACCTGAGCAGAATAATACGCGTTTAGCCTTTTTAGCATCAGCATAAGTATCATCTATCACTTCCTGGAATTTACCTTCAGTAAACTCTGCAATAGGCGATACGCATTTAGGGCTGCGGAGCAGGCTCTTAGGCGTAAATATTATTAGTGGTTTGCGGAAATCACGGTAGATCTGGCGGCGTAATATGTGGAAGAAGTTGGCCGGGGTGGTGCAATTTGCTACCTGGATATTATTATCGGCACAAAGCTCTAAAAAGCGCTCAATACGTGCTGATGAATGCTCAGGTCCTGCGCCTTCATAACCATGCGGCAATAACATTACTAAACCATTACCACGCTGCCATTTTGTTTCGGCACTGGCTATGTATTGGTCAACAATAATTTGCGCCCCATTTACGAAATCGCCAAATTGTGCTTCCCAAATGGTTAAGGCATTAGGGTTTGCTAAAGCATAACCGTATTCAAAACCTAAAACACCGTATTCAGATAATAAAGAATTATAAATGCTGAATTTAGTTTCAGCGCTTACATTATCCATCGGGGTGTATTCTTCTTCAGAATCAGCCAGCGTTAATACCGCGTGGCGATGTGAGAAAGTACCACGTTTAACGTCCTCTCCGCTTAACCTAACCGGGTGACCGTCTTTTAATAAACTACCGTAAGCAAGCAACTCGCCCATGGCCCAGTCAAATACGCCGGTTTTGTTAACCATAGCGTTGCGGTCCTGGAATAATTTCTCTATCTTTTTGAAGAATGCTTTATCTGTTGGCAGTTGCGTTAACACCTCGCCAATTTGTATTAATTCTTCTTTTGAAATAGCTGTATCTGTCTTTGCCATTGCTTCCCTTTCGGTGGCAATGTGCAGGCCTTCCCATGCACCGTTAAACATCGCAATGGTATCGGTAAAGCGTTCTTCTGCTTTTGACTCATCCAACTGCTGTTGTAACAGGTCGCGGAATTCTTTTTCAGTATCCTTAGCCAGCTGTTCAGTAATGCTGCCTTCGGCTATTAATTTTTTCAGATAAACCTCGCGTGGGTTTTCATGCGCATCAATAGCTTTGTATAACACCGGCTGGGTAAATTTAGGCTCATCGGCCTCATTATGCCCGTAGCGGCGGTAGCATAAAATATCTATAAATACATCATCATGAAATGCCTGGCGGTATTCCATTGCCAGGTTTACCACGTAAGCCAAAGCTTCAACGTCATCACCATTAACGTGGAAAACAGGTGATAACACTGTTTTAGCAACGTCGGTACAATAAGTACTTGAACGCGCATCGATATAATTAGTGGTGAAACCGATCTGGTTGTTGATAACCAAATGTATGGTGCCACCTGTGCGGTAGCCATCCAGTTTTTCCATCTGCAATACCTCGTATACAATGCCCTGGCCTGCTACTGAAGCATCGCCATGAATTAATATCGGGGCTATTTTGGTATGGTCACCTTTGTATTTGAAATCAATTTTTGAACGGGTTAAGCCTTCAACAACCGGGTCAACCGCCTCTAAGTGCGATGGGTTAGGGCAAAGGCTTAAATGGACATTTTTACCGTTGATAGCCTGTACATCGGTTGAGTAACCCAGGTGATATTTCACGTCGCCACTGAATGATGAATCAGCATCGTAGTTTTTACCCTCAAACTCAAAGAAAATTTCCTTGTAGGTTTTTTCCATGATGTTTGACAATACGTTCAGACGGCCGCGGTGAGCCATACCGATGATAAATTCATCGATACCCAACGTTGCACCTTTTTGGATAACTGAATCCAATGCAGGGATCAAGGCTTCGGCACCTTCTAATGAGAAACGTTTCTGGCCCAGGAATTTGGTGCCTAAAAAATTCTCGAAAATAACCGCGTGGCTAAGTTTATCAAACATCAGCCTTTTTTGCTCAAGGCTAAATGACGGTGTGTTGCGGCTTTTCTCCATCCGGTCTTCAAACCACTTTACTTTTATGGGGTTGCGCACATAGCGGTACTCGGCACCAATGTTGCGGCAATAAGTATCTTCCAACAACTGGCGGATATCTCTTAACGGGGCAGGGCCGATACCAACTTCAACACCGGCGTTAAATACGGTGTCCATATCAGCATTGCTCAAACCAAAAGTTTCCAGTTCCTTGCCCGGGTAATATTTGCGTCGTTCGCGCACGGGGTTGGTTGTTGCAAACAGGTGGCCACGGTTACGGTAACCGTTGATCATGTTTAAAACATTGATCTCTTTCAGAAAATGCTCGGGAGTATCAGCGCTTACAGCAGGTGCTTCAGAACCTCTTCCGAAATCAAATCCTTCGAAAAATTTTTGCCATCCAAAATCAACCGATTCTGGGTCCTGTTGATATTCTTGATATAGGGAGTCAATAAAGGCTGCGTTTGCGCTATTTATATAATTTAGGCGATCCATGTAATCATTCTTAAAAACGTACAAAAGTAAGCATAACGGCTTACATACTTTTAAATTAATTGATAAAAAACATTTATATTTTACCCTGAATTGAGAAATGAGGCTGCCATAAAAATTATGCTGTTTTGAAATAGGAGTTAAAACCGGCATACAGGTTTAACGTAGGAAGTGAAAAAACGTTATCTAAATTTTCAGAAAAATAAATTAATGAAGGAGTTTGTGCACGTAATCGCGCAGGTAGGAAAAGCCTTCGAATGCTACTGCAAGCAGGCCAATTATTACGGTATATTCTTCAAAAGAGTTCATGATTGAACGATCTATAACAGATAGACGGTATAAAGCCCGGAATGTTACTTCCCTGTTAATAATTTACTAAGGCGTGACATGTGCGTATTGAGCGCTCACATCCTTTAGTTCGGGCAGCCAGGTAGCAATAAAATCATTTTTGGTATCGAGGTCATTTAACTGTTTGGCTATGTTAAAATAGCGGCTATCGCGTGGGTCGTTACCTATGCCTGCTATGAATGCCCAGTTGCCCCAGTTGCTGGCTGGTGAGTAGTCAATCAATTGTTCCTCAAAATAAGCAGCGCCTTTGGTCCAGTCTACTTTTAACACGCTAACCAAATAGCCAGCTACAATTTGCCTGCTGTAGTTATTAATGTAACCCGTGGCGTTCAATTCGTGCATAATGGCATCCACCAAAGCAACACCTGTGGTACCGGTTTTCCATTTACCGAAAAGTTCATCCTGGTTGGGAGCAAAATCGGCGCTGTTATCGTTTTCTCTGGCTGAAATAAATTTTTGGCCATGCTTTTTAAACATGAACCTGAAGTAATCGCGCCAAAGCAATTCTAAAACCAGCGGACTGTTATTATGGGTATTACCTTCTTGTTTCAGCACTTCCCAATACACCTGGCGTAAAGAGATACAACCTAATGCTATCCATGGTGAAAGGTGTGATGATGAGCACGAACTAGGAGAAACATTCTTTGGTTTTTGCTTACCTGATTGATCGGCCTGGGTAAAGTATTGTTGCAATTGTTTTAAGGCCTCGGTTTCACCTCCTATAAATTTGATGGTTGCCCGGGGATCATCCACAGGTTCATCTAAACCTAATTGTTGTAAGGTTGGCAGTTCGCCCGCATCGGTTATTTCGGGTGTAATGATCTCCTCAGGTGTGCTTGCAAATGGGCGTACATCACTGTCGCGCTCAATTTTCTTTTTAAAGATGGCAAAGCTGTCGGGGATATCCTTTATTGGGAATGGCAGATCCTCTTTATGATATAAAGTATGGCCTATAAAATGTTTCAGGTTCAGCCTGATCTTCCATAAAGCCGCTTCTACTGCTTCAGATATATCGGTTTCTTCGTAAGCTACCTCGCGGTGATGATACACTTCGCTAACGTGGTATTCTTCGGCTAATTGCGGTAATATTTCGGCTGGATTTCCTGTACGTATGATAAGTTCTGCGCCACAGGCCTGCAGATTTTTGCGCAGATCGGCAACAGACTCTAACAGGAAACGGGCACGCAGGTTACCTGTTTTTGGCTCGCCGGATGCGGATTTAGTAAAATAATAGGGATCGAAGCAATAAACCGGTAATACGTTATCGGCCTTACGCATAGCTTCTAACAAAATTTCGTTATCGTGTATCCGTAAATCGTTTCTGAACCAAACCAGGATTGTTTTTCCACTCATTTTATATGAAGCCCCAGCAATTAATAGTAGACCACAAAAATTGCAAATATTTCTATCTTTTTTGCATTTATAGCTAATATTTGACATCTTCTCAACATTTAAGCATGTTTCAACACTTAATTTACCTCCTCCGTCTGCTTTTAGTCGACACCACCCCCTAAATTTAGGGGGTGGAAGGGTGGGGGTAAAACATAAGTACAAACCAACCGTTTAATTATAGATAAGTATGACAAACTGATACTTTATAAACGCTAATTTTATACTATAATTTACAAATTATGGCAACTATTGAAGGCATAAGAAAGGCTTACATTGATTTTGTACTGACGGAAGGCGAGCAGCCTAAATCGGTATATATCTTCGCCAAAAAAAATAAAATGACCGAGGCTGAGTTTTACCAGCATTTCGGTTCTTTTGATGCGTTGGAACAAGGCATTTGGGCGGGCTTCGCGCTCAATACGCTTATTGAGATACGGGGCCAGCAGGTTTGGCAGGAGTATTCTTCGCGTGAGAAAGGCTTATCCTATTTCTATGCTTTTTTTGAGCAGCTGAAAAGCAGCCGCAGCTTTGCGGTGTATAGCATAAAACAACAGCCTAAAAGTTTTACTACGCCACGTGTGTTCGAAAAATTGAAGGAGGTGTTTGAAGGTTTCGCCGAAGAGATCATTAAAGAAGGTATTGAAACCGGCGAACTATCCGACCGCAGGTTCTTCTCCAAAAAATACAAGGATGCTTTATGGGTGCAGTTTGGCTTTGTGCTGAATTTCTGGATCAATGATAACTCAACCGGCTTTGAAAAAACCGACGAGGCCATTGAAAAAGGTGTTAATGTAACCTTCGATCTGTTCCAGCGTTCGCCTATTGATAATCTTTTTGAGTACGGCCGGTTTTTGGTTAAAAACGGCGGTATGAAAGAGCAGATGGGTTTCGGTCAGCTTTAATTCACTATTTACATTATATAACTATTGTCATCTCGAACGATAGTGAGAGAACTTCTGCGCCATATCCGCTTTGCATAATGCAGAAGATTTCTCCTCGTACCTCGTCGAAATGACAATTGAGACAACACACATCAACCTTTGAAAAACTTTACCGCAATTTTTGATATGGACGGTACCTTAATTGATAATACCCCATATCATTTTAAATCATGGCAGGCACTTTTTAAAAAACACGACCTGGGCACATTAACATTAGAAACTTACAGATCAGAAATTAGCGGGGTGCCGATAATTGAAACCCTGAGAAGATTATTCGGCGATAAATATGACGAGGCTGGCTTGCATGCTTTACTGGAAGAAAAGGAACATTATTACCGTGAAATATACGCGCCATTTTTAGCGCCGATAAACGGTTTGGAGAACTTTTTAACATCCTTAAAAAATGCAGGCATTAAAATGGCTATGGCTTCATCGGCAACTATGGAGGATATTGATTTTATATTGAACAAGATCCCCATTCGTGGTGATTTTGAAGCGATAATTGACGGGAGCAGGGTAAGTAAGGGCAAACCTAACCCGCAAATATTTTTAAAAGCAGCAGAAGAACTAAATGCCCGGCCCGAAGATTGTGTGGTATTTGAAGATTCGCTGGCAGGTATTAAGGCTGCTAACTCGGCTGGCATGAAAGTAGTAGGCATTACTACTGGTCACACCGCAGATCAGCTACAGCCATCGGGCCTGGTAATTAATGATTATACAGGGCTTACGGTGCAAAAACTGGCTGCATTATTTGAGTAGTTCATTGGTTGATGGTTTAGTTCATGGCCTGATTATGTTGATGAATTATGATTTACTTTTTATCATGAACTAAAAACGATGAACTAACATGAGCGATACGCCAAAGGAACAAAATAGCATACCCACCAGTAAAGTGCAACGATCAAGCCGGTTTGTGAAAACAGGAATAAAGGTTGGTGGCAATTATATAAAGCATTACTCAAAAAAACTCTTCAACCCCGACATGGACAGGAGCGAGTTGAACGAGGATAATGCTGCCGATATTTATGAATCACTGAGCGAACTGAAAGGCAGCGCCCTGAAGGTTGCCCAAATGCTGAGCATGGATAAGAACCTGCTGCCGCAGGCTTACGTTGATAAATTCTCCCAATCGCAATACAACGCGCCACCACTTTCCGGGCCGCTGATCGTGCAGACATTTAAGAAATACTTTGGCAAAACACCTGAGCAGATCTATGATAAGTTTAATTTGAAGTCGACCAACGCGGCCTCAATAGGGCAGGTGCATGAGGCGGAGTTGAAGGGTAAGAAACTGGCAGTAAAAATTCAATACCCGGGTGTAGGTGATTCCATATCATCCGACTTGAAACTGGTTAAACCATTCGCGTTCCGCTTATTGGGCATGAGCGAAAAAGAACTGGATGTTTACATGCGTGAGGTGGAAGAACGTTTATTGGAGGAAACCGATTACGAACTGGAAATCCGCCGCTCGGTTGAGTTTTCCAATGCCTGCGCTAATCTGGATAATGTGGTATTCCCAACCTATTATCCTGAATTATCCAGCAAACGCATCATTACGATGAGTTGGCTGGAAGGGATCCATTTAAAAGAATTTTTAGCCACTAACCCATCGCAGGAACTGCGTAATACAATAGGTCAGGCGCTGTGGGATTTCTATAATTTTCAGCAGCACGAATTACGCGCCGTACATGCCGACCCACACCCCGGTAACTTTATGATCACACCGGAGGGTAAACTGGGCGTAATTGATTTTGGCTGTATAAAAGAAATGCCCGACGATTTTTACGCGCCGTTCTTTTCGCTTACATCCACCAATCTGCTGGATAATAAAGAAGAAACGATCAAGGCTTTCCGTTTGCTTGAAATGATCCTGCCTGGTGATACGCCGCAACAGGTAGAGTTTTTTTATAGTATGTATAAGCAGATGATCAGCCTGTTTGCTATGCCTTATATTGATAATAGCTTTGATTTCGGGCAAACCAAATTCTTTGATGAACTATACGCTTTCGGCGAAAAGATCTCCAAAATGCCGGAGTTTAAACAGGCCCGCGGCGTTAAGCACTTTATATATGTAAACCGTACCAATTTCGGCTTGTATAATATACTGCATGAACTAAAAGCCAAAGTAAAAACAGATACGTTTAAACCGCATGTTACGGAGCAGTTTGCTTAGTTTCAGGCTAGTTTTTTAATTCCGTCCCTACGGGAGGGAGGGGTGAGTTGGGATGTGCGCAAAGGCAGGGAGGGGTTTCTCCGCCAGGCAAATTCATCAAACCCCTACCTCCTCTATCCCCAGGGAAGGAATCGCACTGGCCGACACACATATTAATAGCTGGCAGTTTGTAATAAACACTTTGCCGTATATATTTGATAAAACATTTCAACCATGTCACTAAATAACACATTTGTTCACCACGTACATTTTTGGCTTAAGGATAAAGCCGACCTCACAAAACTGATTGAGGGCTTAAACTTGTTAAGGCCTATTAGCCATATCCGCGATATCCATGTTGGCGTACCTGCTGATACTAACCGTGATGTGATCGACCGCTCTTATGACGCGTCGCTGCTTATCTTATTTGATGGTAAGGCCGCTCAGGATGCTTACCAGGATGATCCTACCCATTTAATATTTGTTGAGAACTATGCCAAGCCGCTATGCGCCAAAATAGTAGTGCAGGATAGCGTAGATGCCTAGATTCTTGCTTTACTCTAATTAAGAATAGGTGATGTGAAACACCTTGCCGCTTGCGTTGTTGCCAATAAATGAAAGTATTGATAGCAGGCGCAAACGGTTATATAGGTACAAGGCTCATTCCTATTCTCTTAGAGAAAGGGCATACCGTCGTTTGCCTGGTAAGGGACAAGCGCCGCTTTCATGAGCATAGCGATTACAGCGATAAGGTTACCCTTTTACAGGGCGATCTGCTGCATAAAGATAAGATCGAGGCTTTCCCTGCTGATATTGATGCATCGTACTACCTGGTGCATTCCATGACACAGAACGAGGATTTTGCCAAACTGGAAGCCGCATCGGCAGAAAACTTTGTAACCGAATTAAATAAGACCCACTGTAAGCAGGTAATATTTCTGAGCGGTATTACCAATGATACCGGCCTGTCAAAACACCTGCTTTCGCGCAGGCATGTAGAGGATGTGCTGAAGGATGCCACTGCGAAACTGACAGTTTTACGGGCATCCATTATTATTGGTTCGGGCAGTTCGTCATTTGAGATCATTCGTGATCTTACCGAAAAGCTGCCGTTAATGACTGTACCCCGCTGGGTAAATACCAAATGCCAGCCTATTGCCATTCGTGATGTTTTGGGTTATTTGGAGGGTGTGCTGATGAATGAAAAAGCGTTAGGCAAAACTTTCGACATTGGCGGCCCGGATATTCTTACTTTTAAGCAAATGATGCTCGGCTATGCCAAAGTGCGCAAGCTGAAACGTTATATTATTACTATACCGTTCTTGTCGCCTAAAATATCATCCTATTGGCTGTATTTTGTTACCTCAACCAGTTATCAGCTGGCGCAAAGTTTGGTTGACAGCATGAAGAACGAAACTATTGTAAAAGACCATGCTATTGACAAGATTGTAAAGCGCGAATGCCTTACGTATAATGAGGCCCTGAAGCTGGCTTTTAATAAAATTGAGCAAAACTCTATAGTTTCCAGCTGGAAGGATGCCCTGAACATGGGTTACCTTAACTCCGGGTTTATGGATCAGATAAAGGTGCCGCAAAATGGTACGCTGGAATATAAGGTTAAATTACCCATTGATGGCGATACCATTCCGGTACTTAATAATATTATGGCCATTGGTGGTAACCGGGGCTGGTATTACTGGGATTGGATCTGGGGTATTCGTGGCTTTTTAGATAAAATGGTTGGTGGTGTGGGCCTGCGCCGTGGGCGTACCAGTAGTGTAAGTGTATCGCCGGGTGATGTGATAGATTTTTGGCGGGTTTTACTGGCTGATAAGGTAAACAAGCGCCTGTTGCTTTATGCCGAAATGAAATTACCGGGCGAAGCCTGGCTGGAATTTAAGATCATCGAAAGAAATAATAAAAGTACGCTGAGCCAGATAGCTACCTTCAGGCCTAATGGCTTGCTGGGGAGGCTGTACTGGTATAGTATGCTGCCATTCCATTTGTTTATATTTAAAGGCATGGCAAAACAGATCATCAATTATAAAGTACTAACTGCTTAAAGCAGTTGAATCTACATAAAATGCAAAAGCATATATTATTAACAGGCGGGTCGGGACTGATAGGGGGTAACTTAACAAAGCTACTGTTAGCCAAAGGGTATGAGGTAAGTCATTTAAGCCGATCGCCGGGGAAAGACCAAAGGGTGAAAACTTATTTATGGGATGTACACAAAGTCGAAATTGACGAAGCCTGTATTGATGGCGTTGATACTATTATTCACTTAGCCGGAGCGGGAGTTGCAGATAAGCGCTGGACAAATAAGCGCAAACAGGAACTGGTTGAAAGCCGCACTAAATCCATACGTTTAATATATGAGTTGCTTCGTAAAAAGACACATAAAATAACTTCGGTTATATCCGCATCGGCAACCGGTTATTATGGCAACAGGGGAGATGTATTGTTAACCGAGGACAGTAAGCCTGCGGATGATTTCCTGGCGGAATGCTGCATTGCCTGGGAAAAGGCTGTTGACGAAGGCGAAGAGTTGGGCTTACGTATAGTAAAGTTCAGAACGGGGGTAGTTCTCAATAAAAAGGGCGGCGCTTTGCCACAGCTGGCTACACCTGTAAAATGGTATATTGGTTCGCCATTGGGCGATGGTAAGCAGTGGGTGCCCTGGATCCACTGGCATGATGTAGAAAAACTATATCTGTACGCCATTATGCACAATAAACTAAGGGGGACATTTAATATGGCAGCGCCGACACCGGTAACCAATGAGGAAATGACCCGTGCCGTTGCCAAACAATTACGCAAGCCATTATGGGCACCAAAAGTACCTGCATTTGTACTGAACCTTTTATTGGGTGAGATGAGTATGATTGTATTGGGCAGTACCAAAGTATCTTCACAAAAAATAGAAGAGAATGGGTTTAAATTTGAATACCCGGGGTTGGAAAGCGCATTGAAGGAAATTTATGGATAATATTTTGCTAAATTGTCATTCCGACCAGCGGGAGGAATCTTCTTCGCTATTCATACGCGCTATATATAATTACAGAAGATTTCTCTCTATCGTTCGAAATGACAAAAATAATATTTTCTTATGAACAAAACTCCTATCAATATTTTTTGGTTTCGCCGTGATTTACGGTTGGATGATAACGCCGGTTTATACCACGCTTTAAAAGGCGGGCATCCTGTTTTACCCTTATTTATTTTTGATAAGGAGATACTTGATCAACTGGAAGATAAGGATGATGCACGGGTAACTTTTATTTACCAAACTATTGAAGATATAAGTGAAGAACTTAAAAAGCATGGTAGTACTTTACTGGTGCTGTATGATAAGGCCGAACATGCCTGGGATCATATTATAAAAACCTATGATGTTGCTAATGTTTATACTAATCACGATTATGAGCCTTATGCCAAAAAACGCGATGATGCCATAGCCGGCAAGTTTAAAAAACATAATATCAGCTTTAAAACTTATAAAGACCAGGTTATTTTTGAAAAGGGCGAGGTTGCCAAAAGCGATGGCTTGCCTTATACTGTTTACACGCCTTATATGCGTAAATGGTATGAAACCTTAAAGCCATTTTACCTTAAAGCATACCCCACAAAAAAGTATTTCAAAAATTTATTTAAGGCTGATGCTTTGCCTGTGCCATCTTTAAAAAATATGGGATTTGAAAAGAGTGATCTGCCTATCCCCGGCAAAGATTATAAGGATGTGATAAGTGATTATGCCCAAAAACGTGATTTCCCCGGTGTACATGGTACATCACATATTGGGCTGCACTTGCGTTTTGGTACAGTAAGTATCAGGGAATTGGCGCGTACGGCTAATGGCTATAACGAGAAAACCTGGCTGAATGAGTTGATATGGCGTGAGTTTTATATGATGATACTGCATCATTTCCCTAAAACAATGGATCATGCCTTCAGGCCGGAGTATGACCGGATAAAATGGGAAAATGATGAAAAACAGTTTGAGGCCTGGTGCAGGGGCGAAACGGGTTTCCCGCTGGTTGATGCCGGTATGCGCGAGTTGAATGCTACAGGGTATATGCATAACCGAGTGCGCATGGTAGTTGCCAGTTTTTTAACAAAGGACCTGCTGATAGACTGGCGCTGGGGCGAGCGCTACTTTGCCCGTAAACTGCTTGATTATGAAATGTCCAGCAATGTAGGCGGCTGGCAATGGTCGGCAGGCAGTGGTACGGACGCCGCGCCGTATTTCAGGATCTTTAACCCCGATTCGCAACTTAAAAAGTTCGACCCGCAATTTATCTACATAAAAAAATGGGTTCCGGAATATGCCGACTTTAGCAAATATCCAAAACCCATTATTGATCACGCCTTTGCGCGCGATAGGTGCCTTAAAGCTTTTAAAGCCGCTTTGGCTAAATAATATTATGGGGTAACATCTACCACCTGGAACTCAAAACGTAAGCAGCTATTAACCGGGATGCCTGTTGAAGCTGTTTCGCCATATGCCAGCGCTGAAGGCAGGATCATAGACATCAGCGTGCCTTTAACCGCATGTGTTAACGCTTCCTGCATTCCTATCCTTAGGTCTGGTACTTCCAGTGAAACGCTATCCGCACCGTTGTTGGCCGAGTCGAACTGAACATTGTTTAATAGCATGCCCGTATATGTAGATTCAATGGTTGAGTTTTGATTAACATAAGCTGTGCCGGTGCCTGGGGATATTATTTTATAATAAAGGCCTGAAGCAGTTTTGATATAACCTGTAAAGTTTTCATGCTTCATGTATTGCTGAATGGTTTGATCATCATAAGTTGCCTGGTTATCAGCAACCGGGCCATTTATATTATTAATAACATGCACGTAATAATCAAGGCATTGGTTGCCGGCAATCCTGCTTGATGTATTTTCAGTACTACCGCTGCCATAACCATATAAACCATAAGCCAGATGCGATGGTATAAGTATACGCATGCTGTAACCGCGGTATTTTAAATTGTTAAGTATAGCTAACCTAAGGCCAAGCGGCAACGCGTCGGCGGTAATATGGCCTACATAACCATCATAATGGTTTTCAATAGTGTCGGTGCTTGCATATTTGCCATCAAAGCTTTTCAGCGTAAATACAAATGATATTTTACTGGTATCGCCTATAATTGTGGATACGTTTTTAGGGCTGGTAAGTACTTTATAATATATGCCGGTACTGTCCTGACCCACGGTATCTTTTACCATGCCGGTTATACCGTTGGCGCTTATATAACTTTGTATCTGAGCATCATCATATTGTTTGATATTTTGTTCGGCTCCCTTTTTTCGGCAGGATACCAACGCGATTGTAGAAAGTAATAAAAGCGTAAAAAGTGTTTGTTTCATTTAATTAATTAATTACATCATAAAGTCTTATCCGGAAATCGAGTATCGCATTGGCGGGTAACCCGGTCTTTGATAGGTCGTACTGGTTTAATTCAGGGTGTGCCACAGGGCCGTATGCGTAACGCGAAGGCATGATCAATTCTACTTCTCCGCCGGTTAAAACCATTGGAATGCCTAATTGCCAGCCCAATATTACTGAGCCCAGCGCGTAAGTTGGGTGAAACTCCTGTGTTTCGTAAAATAGCGGTCCGCTGCCAACCAATCCCTTAGTTATCAACCTGCCGGTATCTCCAACGGTTACCTGGGTTGAGGTGGTGAACAAAGTGGTTCCAGCCCCGGGATCGATCACTATATAATATACACCCGAGGTATCGTTTGCTCTTTTTGCCACCGCTGTTAAATTGTTATCTTTAATATACTCGCTTACTATTGCATCATCAATTTTGGCTTGCGCCTTATACTGTGTACTACCACCAATTTCTGTTGATTTTTGGCATGCCGACAGGCAACCAACAAAAAAAAGCGCGACAATTAACAATACCCTGTTCATCTGATTTTCAAAAGGCAAATTTATTCTTTTATATTTCAAAAACGGCAGCTTAACACTTTTTAACAATTTATATGCTATCCTAACACTTTAAACCGTGTTTTATTGTTAAAAGAGGTGCTTTTTTAGGGTTTTGAGGGCTTATAATTGAGGGTTAGCTGGTTTATTTTCTCCAGCATTTCTATCAAATACTGCTTATCACTGTCGTTGATATGCGCGTTGAGGTAATTATTAAACTGTTTTACAACAGCACGGGCCATATGTCTTTTCTCTTTGCCAAGGGGAGTTAAGTAAATTTTTACCGAGCGTTTATCGCCCGGGTTCAGTTCGCGGTATATGAGCCCGGTTTTCTCCAGCTGGTTAAGCATGCGCGACAAGCTGGTTGATTTAAGCCCCAATAACGATGCCGCCTTTGATACCGTAGTGCCTTCGTTCTCATCAATATTTATAAGCAGGTAGCCAATAGATTGTGTAATGCCAAATTCGGTTACTATCTGGTTGTACCTGTTGGCCATAGTTTGCCATACTATTTTTAAAAAATAATCAATGGTTTCCTGGCTCTTTATCGTGTTACGCATGTGTTTAATTTGTCAATAGTGAGTGGTGAGCGGTGAGTGGTTTATTGTCAATGGTGAGTGGTTAATAATAGATAAGCCACTCACCATTCACTACTCACCATTCACTAAAATTACCATCCCAGTTTTGTATCATCGCCACGTGGGTCGGCGCCGCCATCATAATAACCCCATTTGGTTTTTAAAATTGCATCAACCCGGCCAATTGGTCGGTAATCAATTATTTTATATCCCTTTTTCTCCAATTTTTGGCGGGTAAGCGTATCCAGTGCACCGGCTTCTATCTCCACATTATCGGGCAGCCATTGCGAGTGGAAGCGTTTTGATGTTACCGCTTGTTGCATATCCTGATCAAAATCTATCACATTTAATATGGTTTGGAATACCGAGGTCATGATGGTTGCGCCGCCTGGTGTACCTACTACCATAAATAATTGTCCATCCTTTTCAATAATAGTAGGCGTCATGGATGAGAGCATGCGCTTGCCGGGTTGTATGCTGTTGGCTTTGCCACCAATAAGGCCGAACATATTTGGTACGCCGGGTTTCGAACTAAAATCATCCATCTCGTTATTCAGCAAAAAGCCCGCGCCTGCCACAAATATTTTCGAGCCGAAGGAATCATTCAGCGTAGTGGTGATTGATACGGCGTTGCCATCGTGGTCAACAATGCTGTAATGTGTGGTTTGGTCGCTTTCGTAACCAACAAACGCACCGGGTTGTATGCTGGTGCTTGGCGTAGCAGCGTTCCAGTTGAGGCTCTTCATGCGCGCATCCAGGTAAACCGGGTTCAACAGGCTGTCGACAGGTACTTTATAAAAATCCGGGTCGCCCAGGTATTTGGAGCGGTCGGCATACACGCGGCGCTCGGCTTCAACCATAACTTGTACGGTTGAATCCTGGTTATGCCCCCATTTTTGTATCGGGTATTTCTCAACCGATTTTAATAATTGCAATAAAGCTATCCCTCCGCTTGATGGCGGCGGCATGGTGATAATTTTATAGCCCTTATATGTACCGGTAATAGCATTACGCCATACTGCGTGGTAGTTGGTAAGGTCGGCTTTGGTGATCAGGCCGTCGCCTTTTTTCATTTCAGCAACCAGCGCGTCGGCAACAGTACCGTTATAAAAACCATCACGGCCTTTATCGCGGATCAGTTCCAGTGTTTTGGCGAGATCGGGCTGGGTTATCACGTCGCCTTCCTGCCATGGGGTATCCTTTAATAAATAGGTTTTGCCGGGGTTCAGCTTTTTAAATATGGCTTGGTTGCGGTTAAGATCATCAGCCAGGTGTTTGGTTATTTTAAAGCCATTAGTAGCGAGGTCAATAGCCGGTTGCAATAATACAGCCCAATCTAATTTTCCATATTTTTTGTGTGCGGTAACCATACCATCCACAGAGCCGGGTACGCCCGATGCTTTGTGCGTGTAAAGGCTCATATCAGGTATTACATTGCCCGCCGAATCAAGGTACATATTGGTTGTAGCCCCTGCAGGTGCCTTTTCGCGAAAATCGAGGGTGTTGGTTTGCCCATCGGCACCACGGTATACCATAAAACCACCACCGCCAATGTTACCTGCTTCGGGCAAGGTTACTGCTAATGCAAACTGTACAGCTACGGCAGCATCAACCGCGTTGCCCCCTTTTTGTAATATGGCAAGCCCCGCCTTTGATGCATCGGGATAAGCGCAAACAACCATTCCGTTACGGTACTCATGCCCGCTGGTATTGGTTAACTGCCCCTGTACGCAACCGAGCGGGAGAAACCCGGTAAGCAGCAATAAGGCTATTTGTGATGTTTTTTTATGGAGAATTTTAAAGGTCATAATTTAAGAATAACGGCACTAATTTATCATTTTATGCTTGTAAACTACCTATGGCTATAATTATTAATAAGTGTTATTTGTTGTTTATTTTATATAGATATATGAAATGTTTTTGGCTGATAAATAATATATTATGGATATTAAATACTTATTTTTTTAAGGTTGAGGTCATAAAATCTATTTTCGGCCGTTTAGTACAAAAGCATAAGTATAAACAAAAATCACAATTGAATGAAAAAACTGGTATTATCATTAGCTGTTTTAGTCTCTTTTTTATTGATCACAACACGGTCACAGGCGCAAACGCAAAGCGCATCAAGCTATACAATTGCCGCGGGCTTAAAGTTTGGCGGTTATGAGGATGGGATCTCCGGAAAATATTTTGCTACAGACGATATATCCTATGAAGGTGTACTTGGTTTCAGAAGTCACGGGGTAGTAGTAACCGGCCTTTATGAAATAAACCAGGAAGCATTTAATGTTCCTGAGTTAAAGTTTTACTATGGGTTCGGCGCGCATATTGGCGGGGTAGGCAAAGGCGATTACCGCCGCTTTAATGGTGATAACGAATATTACGACAGCAGCCATATATTATTAGGTGCAGATGGGGTTATCGGGCTTGAATATGTGATCCCCAACTCCCCAATAGCTGTAAGTTTGGATCTTAACCCAAGGATTGAACTGGCAAGCGGTCCATTTTTTGACCTGGCACCGGGATTGGGTATCAAATATATGTTCCAATAAATTTTACTCACCCCGACTACGCTTCGCTGGTCGACCCTCTCTATCGCAAGCGATAAAGAGGGGAAATTCAAAGAAAATGCCTGTTCAAACTTACTTGAACAGGCATTTTTGTTCTGTTATTATTTATGGAAAGTGGGTGTTAATAAGCATCAATCAAATACAAAACTCATAAAGCATACTCAGAAGATTTCCGCCTCCGGTTGAAATGACGATTCGCTTTTATAATACTTTACACCTTATCAATCCTGATCCATTTCATACCGGCTGCTTCGGCGGCTATGGTGCCAGCTTCGCCATCTTCAAAAACCAGGCAATGTTCAGGGGCAACGCCCAATTTCTCTGCGGCCGCTAAAAAGGGATCGGGGTAGGGTTTGCCGTGCGGGGTTTCACCGGCGCAAACTAAAGTATCCGGTATATCGGCAATGCCTAAAACGCTTAACGTTTTCTCAACGGTTTCACGTATACCGCCCGATACTATACCTATCTTCACTTTACCGGCATGTGCCTTTAAGTGGTTTACCACATATTCAATAGGCTGGGTTTGCTCAATAAATTCATTAAAGAATATGCGTTCCCTTTGCTCGGCAAAAGTATGTGGGTCGAAAGAACTGTTATAGCGTTTGTTTATTTCTTCCACAACCCTTACTACAGGCCATCCTGCCAATTCATCAACCAGGGTGGCATCTATCAATACACCATCATCGGCAGCTACACGTACATAGGTTTTTTTGTGCATGCCCATGTTATCGGCAAGTGTGCCATCGCAATCGTATAAAAAAGCCTGGAAATCCCCGGCTGCCAGTTTGGTAAGTGATTGATATTTTTGTTCGGTGGTGGTTGTCATGCGGGCAAAGGTAATTAATAGAGACTAGAGGAGGAAGAGATTAGAGATCGGAGGCTAGAGATTAGGTGATTTCTTGTAAATAGAGATTAGGTAATTTTTAGTCTGGCGAAATAAAATTCCGAGATTGCTCGATTCCTTTCAAACCTAATCTCTAATCTCCAGCCTCTAATCAACTAACTAATAACTATTAACCAATATCGCCTGCAATACTTCGGTGGCGTTTTTGCATTTATTAGTAGTGGTTTCTAACGAATGCAGTATTTCGCGATATTTTATAAGGTTGATAGCGTCTTTTTCGTTAGCAAACAGGTTAGCCAGGGAGTTGTAATAAATCTGGTCCGACTGGTGCTCATAATCTTTTATGATCCGGCATGAAGCTAATACTTCGCTTTGTTTATTGCTGCGTAACAGGTTTACCGATCGCTCTATCTCTTTGCTGGCATTTAATATAATACTTGCTATTTCCTTTATAGGTTGTACAAATTCCACAATATGGTACAGGTACATGCGCTCGCTGGCCTCATGTATATAATCGGCCACATCATCAATGGCTGATGCCAGTGTATGGATATCCTTACGATTTAATGGGGTAAAAACTACTTTATCAAGCGCCAGGTAAATTTTATGGGTGATATCATCGCCTACGTTTTCAAGCCTGTCGATCTGTTTAAAAATCACTTCGCGTTCTGTAGCATCATTAATGTTTACCGCATTTACCAGTAGCTGAGCCATTTCAACGGCATTTTTGGCAGCCTGATCAAATAAATTGAAAAACTGAGCTCCGTTTAAAAAATAGTTCTGGAAAAAGCTGCTCATGTACCTTATATTATTAAGAGCGCTAAATTAATTCCGGCTTGTTAAGCGCGTATTAAGCAAATATTATGCTATGTTAATTCTGTATGAAGAAATTGTAAATCATTAACATTGATTGTAATATACTTATAATCAGTTATTTAATATGTATTTACTTAATTTAAAAGTACTATATTTTAACTCATAATATGTTTTTTTCATTGACTTAATATTTAAATAACATTACCAAATGTTAATCCATCCTTAATATTAAGGTAACCTTGCCGCCGCACCTTTGGAGAAATTAATTAAGATTATCACGACATGAAAAAAACGTTTACGAAACTTAGTACTGCTTTATTAACAGGACTGTTAGTAGCAAGCTTTACTGTTAACGCGCAAACAAACACTTATGCATCTGTTGAAACTATGCATAAAAAAGCAGCGATTAAAACTGATTCAGCTGCTACATTAAATGCAGGTGACAAAAATATCGCAACTGTTGCGGTTAAAAAATCAGACGATGCTGATACCAGCTGGCACCCACAAAGAAGATTATGGGGTTATGCATTTGGAGATGCTTATTATACACAGCACGCTCCGCCGCTTACATCTACACAAGGTAAAGAAAACAACTATTATCAAACACCTACAGGTAGAAACGCTTTCCAGTTCCGTCGTTTATACTTAGGGTATGATTATGATATCAACAAGAAGTTTAAGGCAGAAGTGTTATTAGCGTCTGAGCCTAACGAAAACACTACTCCATCAACCGCTACTTCAGGTGTTGTTAGTGGTGATAACCTGGCTGACGGAAGAATGTCATTCTACATCAAAAACTTTAACTTACGTGTTAGAGAAGTTTGGAGCGGTACTGACTTCGTGATCGGTGAAATGAGCACACCAGGTTTCGCATTAAATGAGTCTGGTACAAACGCACCAACTTCATTATCAGAAGCAACCTGGGGTTACCGTTCAGTTGAAAGAACAATCACTGACTTCCATAAAAATAACTCTTATGACGTAGGTGCTGCTTTACAAGGAACATTTGATCCTAAAACTAAAAACTTTGGTTACGTATTTATGATCGGTGATAACACCCAATCAAACTTAACAACAGTTTACACTCCTACTTCACTTGGTGGTACTGCAAGCCCAACTAACCCTAACCCAAACACTGGTTTCTTTAAAATATTCTACGGTGATCTTTGGGGTAAATTCCTTGATAAGAAATTGTACATAGACTTATATGCTGATTATGCACAAACTTCATCAACAGTAGCAAGTACAGCTGTTTCTTCAGGTTCTGTTGGTCCGCAAGAGCACAATATGTTTAAAGTATTTGTGGCTTACAATGCAAAACCATTAACTATAGGTGTTGAAGCTTATACTCAAAAACTTGATAACGCAGTAGTTAACACTACAGACAAGGTAGCTGAAAGCGCAACAGTTAACGCATTTTCAATTTGGGTACGTGGTGCAATTGTTAAAGATAAATGGAGCTACTTTGCCCGTTATGACAACTATAACCCAGATACTAAATTCGATAAGAATGTTTCTTATTCAGTTAACTCTAATGGTTACAGTTCATTTGACCCAACTACTAAAGAACAGTTTGTTACAGCTGGTTTAGATTATACACCTGCTAAAAACATCCACTTTATGCCAAACATCTGGTTAACTCAGTATAAAGATCAGTATGATCCATCTCATACAGCTTATGTACCAGATAACCACACTTTAGTTTACAGAATGACTTTCTTCTACACATTCGGTAAATAATAAAAGCAAACAAATAATAAAAAATAACAGATCATGAAAGTAATGAAAAGTTTAAAGTTAGCGGTTGTTGCATTAGCAGCATCATGTATGACAATGGCAGCTTCGGCACAGGATAACACCTTATTAGGTGCCGGTAGCACATTTGTTTACCCGCTTTTTTCAAAAATGTTTTCTCAGTATACAGCCTCTAAGGTTAACTACCAGTCTATCGGCTCAGGTGGTGGTATACTACAGTTAACAAACAAAACAGTTGATTTTGGTGATTCAGATGCCCCCTTGAATGCTGATCAAACAGCCAAAATGAGTGCCCCGGTTCTGCATATCCCAATGACCTCAGGTGCCGTTGTAGTTACTTACAACATCCCTGGTGTAAGCGCTGCTTTAAACCTTACTGGTAAGGATCTGGCTGACATTTACCTTGGTAAAATCACAAGCTGGAATGCTGCTGAAATTAAAGCTACCAACAAAGGCGTTAATTTGCCTGAACTTCCTATCGTAGTTATCCACCGTTCAGACGGTAGCGGTACCTCTTTCATCTTCACCGATTACTTAACTAAAGTTAACACTGATTGGGCTGCAAAAGTAGGTAAAGCAAGCGCTGTAAACTGGCCAGCTGGTTTAGGTGGTAAAGGTAGCGAAGGTGTTGCCGGTTTAGTTAAACAAACTCCGGGTGCTATTGGTTATGTTGAGTTAGCTTATGCTAAACAAAACCACATGCCTTATGCAAACATCCAGAACAAGAGCGGTAAATTTATCACTCCTGAAATTGCAGCAACAACTTTAGCTAGCAATGTGTCAATACCTGCGGATACTAAAGTATCAATTACTAATACTGATAACCCTAAAGGTTACCCAATTGCCAGCTTTACCTGGGCTTTAATTTACAAAGAGCAAAACTACAATGGCCGTTCAAAAGCTAGAGCTACTGAATTGTTGAAATTATTATGGTGGAATATTCACCAAGGACAACAATTCTGCGAGCCATTAACTTACGCGCCGCTTTCAAAAGCTGCTGTTAAAGCTGCTGAAGCAGTGTTAAAATCAGCTACTTACGACGGTAAAGCGATATTATAAGCAAAAAAGCTTAAGGCCTAAAGCTAAAAGCAGAAAGTTAAAAGGTAAAAGAGCACAGAGTGATCAATGCTTTCAACTTTTAGCTTTCTGCTTTAGGCTTTTAGCTTAATTAACAAGAAAACCCAAATTTTGTGGAAAATAAAAGATTAAACCTCTCTAACAGTCAGCTTAAATGGGAAACCATATTTAAGAAGATATTGATTGCCATGAGCGTCTTGCTCGTACTGATCATATTAGGCGTACTGGCTACACTTATTAAAGAGTCATGGCCATCAATTAAGGCATTAGGTATAGGGTTTTTGTGGGGAAAGGTATGGGACCCGGTAAGCAACGTTTACGGCGCATATCCATTTTTAGTAGGTACCCTGCTTACATCATTTATCGCGCTGATTATTTCAATACCATTTTCATACGCCATTGCCATTTATCTGGGCGAATATAACCCCAAGGGATGGTTGTCTGATCTGTTAAAAAATGCTATTGAACTAATAGCTGCAGTACCATCAATCATTTATGGTTTTTGGGGATTGTTTGTATTGGTGCCTGTAATACGCACTTTCGAAATGAAAATAGGCGTAGCCCCTTATGGTATCGGTGTATTTACCTCATCACTTATTTTAGCGGTGATGATCATTCCTTACGCTGCATCATTAGGCATAACCCTTATCCGCATGGTGCCATCACCATTAAAGGAAGGTGCTTACGCGCTTGGCGCAACCCGTTTTGAGGTTATAAAAAGCGTTATTATGCCTTACACACGCTCAGGCTTATTTGCTGGTGTATTATTGTCATTAGGCAGGGCTTTAGGCGAAACCATGGCTGTTACCATGCTTATTGGTAATACCAGCGCCGTAGCCGATAGCATTAAGAACGCTATTTTTGGCCCGGGCAATACCATGGCCAGCGTTATAGCCAACGAGTTTACCGAGGCCGACCACTCCGAATATCTGTCGGCATTGATAGAATTGGGTTTGGTGCTGTTTTTTGTAACAGTTGTAATTAACCTGATAGGCAAGCGGATCATCACAAAATTCACTAACAATTAATCACTCATGGAAGCAAAAATTGGATTCAGAAATACCAAGAGCGTAATTTTTAAGGGGATAATTGTGTTTTTCGCCTTTATAATGGTAGTACCATTAATGATCATACTGTTGTATATTATTAAGCAGGGTATCTTCCAGGTTAACTGGCACTTTTTAACAAATGTACCAGCACCTGTTGGCGAGCCCGGAGGTGGTATAGTTAACGCGTTAGTAGGTAGTTTCCTGATGGTACTTATGGCAGCTGTAGTAGCAATACCGGTAGGTATGGCAGCGGGTATTTATCTGAGCGAAAACCCACGTACCAAACTGGCTTATTACAGTGGTTTGTGTGTTGATATTTTACAGGGCGTACCATCAATTGTGGTAGGTATTGTGGTTTACTTTTGGATAGTGAAACCGCTGGGTACCTTCTCGGCCATATCAGGCAGCGTGGCTTTGGCCATTATGATGCTGCCGATAGTTATCCGCTCTACCGAACAAACCCTGAAGTTATTGCCCGATTCATTAAAAGAAGCGGCACTTTCATTAGGCGTGCCATACCACAGGGTAATATTAAAGGTAATTGTGCCTTGCGGTTTCGCGGGTATATTATCGGGTATCACACTGTCAATAGCCCGTGTAATTGGCGAAACAGCGCCATTGCTGTTCACCGCGTTTGGTAACCCATACCTGTCAACCTCCATTACTAAACCAATGGAAAGCTTGCCACACCTTATATTTACATATGCCACCAGCCCTTATGACGACTGGCACAACCTGGCGTGGGGTGCATCATTTATATTATTAATGTTCGTTTTAATCTTAAACATAGTCACAAAAGTGATAACAAGAAAATGGAAAGTACAATTGTAAAAGCTGAAAATTACAACTCTTATTTTGGTGATAACCATGTTGTAAAAGATGTGAATATCAGCATCAATAAAAATGAGGTTATTGCTGTAATGGGCCCATCGGGTTGCGGTAAAACAACATTTTTGCGCGGTATTAACCGTATGCACGAACTGATCCCTAACGCAAGTTCAAAAGGTAAGATCTTGCTTGATGGCGAAAATGTTTATGACATGAACGCCATCTATGTGCGGTCAAAAATAGGGATGGTTTTCCAGCGCCCTAACCCTTTCCCAAATCTGAGCATTTATGAAAATGTGGTTGCAGGCTATTTGCTGAACGGTATTAAAATATCAAAGGCTGATAAAGATGTGATTGTAGAAAAATCATTAACCAGCGCCGCTTTGTGGAAAGAAGTTAAGGATTCATTACATAAAAAGGGTACCTTTCTATCGGGCGGACAGCAGCAGCGTTTGTGTATAGCACGCGCTATTGCCATGCAGCCCGAACTGATCTTGTTTGATGAGCCAACATCGGCCCTCGACCCTATATCTACTTCAAGTGTTGAAGCACTGTTTCATGAGTTGAAAGCGAACTACACGCTGATTATTGTAACACACAATATGCAGCAGGCAGCACGCGTAAGCGACAGGACAGCGTTCTTTTATATGGGCGAACTGGTTGAGTTTGATGATACCAAGCAAATGTTCACCAACCCGGCCGATCAGCGTACACAAAATTATATAACAGGACGTTTTAGTTAATTGGTTGCATGTTACAAGTTGTGGGTTGTGTGTATTACCTGCAACACATAACATACAACTCACAACAACATTAAAAACCAAAAAAGAGATGACACCATTAGAACACGAAATAAACGCGCTTAAAAAGGAATTGATCAGTATGTGGATACTGGTACAGTCGCAATTAAACAAGGCTAAGGATGCAATGGTTCAGTTTGATAAGGACCTGGCACGCGAAGTTTTGATCAAAGAAAAAAGGGTAAACTCATTTGAGTTGAAGATAGACAGGGATTGCGAAAATATTTTCGCGCTGCATTGCCCGGTTGCTATCGACCTGCGTTTTTTATTAGCTGCCTTAAAAATAAACACTAACCTTGAACGTATTGGCGATATTGCTGCCGGTATTGCAAAATATGTTGTTGATTCATCGGTAAACTTCGACCTGGCTGCTATGGAAAGCACCTCGATGATACGTATGTATGACGAGGCTGTGAATATATTGACCGATACCCGTACAGCTTTTGAAAAAGAGGATACCGTACTTGCCCGCAGCATTTTTAAACGCGATGATGTGCTGGATGCTATTAATGATAACGCATCTGCTACAGTTTCTGAAGTAATTAAGGCTGATATTGACAGTATGCCAGAAGCGCTTTATATACTTTCTATCATCCGTAAACTGGAGCGTGTGGGTGATCAATCTAAAAATATTGCTGAGGAGATCATCTTTTACGTAGAGGCCAAAATATTAAAGCATTACCAAAGCAGCCAGTCTGAATCTGGTGATGATGAAATAATTTAATTTATTGAAAACCATACCTTTTAAAGCTACGTAAATGAGTGTATAATAATTGGTTGGTTTAATTTTTTGATTAAAAGGCGGGCATTTTTGATGACCGCCTTTTTTATTGGGTAAATTTGCTGACGATATATTATACAGGTTATTTATAAATCTTCTTTTTCAGCCAGAAAGCCACATTTACCAATGCAATTAAAGCCGGTACTTCAACCAGCGGACCTATCACACCCACAAAAGCCTCGCCGCTATTAATACCGAAGACGCCAATGGCGACGGCAATAGCCAACTCAAAATTATTACCCGCTGCGGTAAACGATATGGCCGCATTTTGCGAATAGTCGGCACCCATGTATCTGCCTAAAAAAAAACTGGATAAGAACATGATAGCAAAGTAGATAGCCAGTGGCAAAGCAATACGCAGTACATCAAAAGGGATCTGCACTATTAACCGGCCTTTTAAACTAAACATTACCACAATGGTAAATAGTAATGCTATTAAAGTAATGGGTGATATAAACGGAATGAATTTCTGCTGAAACCATTCTTTGCCTCTTAAAGCTATTAACCCATACCTGCTGATGATACCTGCGGCAAAAGGAATGCCCAGGTAAATACCCACTGATTTCGCGATAGCCCCAATAGTAATATCTATCACCAGCCCCTTAAACCCAAAAAGCGGCAATAGCAAGGTAATAAACAGGTAAGCGTAAACGCTGTAAAGCAACACCTGAAAAATGCTGTTAATGGCGACTAATCCAGCGGCGTACTCGCGGTTACCATCGGCCAGTTCGTTCCATACTATTACCATAGCTATGCAACGAGCCAGTCCAATCAGTATCAGACCGATCATATATTGCGGGTAATTATGCAGAAAAATAATAGCCAGGGCGAACATTAGTAATGGTCCGATTACCCAGTTGAGCAAGAGGGAAGCACCCAGTATTTTCTTATTGCTGAACACTTTGCCTACGCTCTCGTAATTTACCTTCGCCAAAGGCGGATACAGCATTAATATTAGGCCTATAGCCAATGGAATATTCGTAGTGCCGCTTGAGTAGGAATTAATAAATGCCGGTGCCGATGGTATGAAATAACCAAGCGCTATACCTGCTGCCATTGCCAGGAAGATCCACAGGGTAAGGTATCGATCTAAAAAAGAAAGACTTTTACGCTCAGCAGGGTTACAATTGTTCGCGCTCATGCTAAATGCTCGTTTATAAATTTGTCGCTGTATGCCTTTATCATATCCCGTACCCTTATGAATTCATTCAGCACTTCATCAGCGCTGCCGCTAGCTTTAGCCGGATCGGGAAAATTGTAGTGAAAACGTTGCGCTTTGGTTGGGAAGTAAGGGCAATTCTCTTTGGCATTATCGCATACGGTTATCACATAATCAAACTGAACATCTATGTATTCATCAACGTTATTAGAGGTGTGTTTGGATATATCGATGCCATCATCTGCCATTACCTGTATAGCTTTGGGGTTTACACCATGTGTTTCAATACCGGCGCTGTAAATTATGGCTTTGTCGCCAGCAAAATGCCTTAAATAGCCCTCGGCTATCTGACTGCGGCAACTATTGCCGGTGCATAAAACTAATATGTTCTTCATTTTATGTATGTTATAAATTAACAACAGCCTGAACCGGGTGCGCAGTACGATGTTGCAGAAAGATTCTTTAATTCGATCTTTGATTTTTCAGCAGGTAAACCGCAACTCTCGCCACGGTCAATAGCTTTGCATTGTACAGCATCAGGCCGCAGGTCAATAATTAAATCTTCATTGTCGATTAAGATCTCATTTGGGATTAGCTGGCGGGTATCAAAAGTGGAATTACCAAATTCTATTTTAACAATTGCAGTTTCATCCAGCGGCAATGCTTTCTCTACCAGTTCAACTATTGATAGAGCCTTTTTTACTTTCATGGCCCGCAATTGCTGTTGGTTTTCCGGTTCCCAAAGCTGTATAATAATTTCTGTCCACCTATTCAACACACCGCCGCAATCAACAGAAGTTATAGGTGCCTGTTTAATTTCTGTAATATGATAAGAAGCATCAATTCTTTTGTTTCCGGCATATTGAAATTGCAGGTCCAGTTCGGGATTTTGGAACAATTTTTCTTTAAATGTTTTCCAGTTTACTATTTCTGTTGTATGCATAACTCTATTGTTTAATTGCAATATTGCGATTGAAGTAATCAAATTTTTTTAACAGCAGCTACCCGGGTTTTTATACGAATTAAAGAACATTCCCAGTTCTTTGCTCAGCAACGCCCATGCGTTAGGCTCAATACAATAACAAACACTTACACCTTCAATAGTACCCTGTATCAGCCCTGCATTTTTTAATTCTTTTAAATGCTGGGAAATAGTGGCCTGTGCCAGGCCGAGTTCCTCCACCAGATCACCGCAGATACAAGCATTGGCATTGATGATCTGCTGTAAAATGGCAATACGGGCAGGGTGCGCCATTGCTTTAATCATGGTGGCAAGCCTGTTTTGCTCGTCGGTGAATATTTCGGTTTTTGTAAGCCCCATAATGTATATCGCAATATTACGATTGATGTATGAAATTTGCAAATAATTTAAACAGAACTTGTTTATTTGGGCGTTTCCTTCGGCCGGGCAATTCGTTCATACGCCTGCAGGCATTAGGCGCGGGGCCGGTATCCACTTCTGTCCCTAACGCTGAACTTCGGCGCGCTTCGTTTTACTCACCCGATCTGCGCTTCGCTGGATCACCCTCTCTATGCTGCGCATAAAGAGGGTTTAAATAAATACTTTCCTTACCCTCTTTGCCACTTGTGGCAGAGAGGGTGATCCAGCGAAGCGCAGATCGGGTGAGTAAAACGGAACGCGTTATACAACATACAACATACAACATACAACATACAACATACAATCAATCAGCAGAAATAAAGAACTATTTATGTCAAAATAACAAATAACATCCACGCACTTAACTTTATACTCCTATTTTTGCCGCCATACTTATTTCGGCATGGATAACTCACTGAAAAATAAATTCGACAGTATAATATTTGATCTGGATGGCACACTTTGGGATAGTACTTCTAATGTTGCGGAAGCCTGGCAGGCAGCTAAGAACGAGGTTGATTATATAGACCTTGATTTTACAATTGAAACCGTGCGCTCAATAACAGGGATGGCTTACAACGCCATATTTGAAAAGTTGTTGCCGCTTGTTAACGAAGAACAGCGTGCTGATTTTAAAGGAATAGCCAGTGTAAAGGAAATTGAAATGCTACAGCTTAATGGCGGGCACCTTTATCCGCATCTGCAGGAGACGCTTGAATATCTGGTAAGCAAGTATAAGCTGTTTGTAGTGAGCAACTGCCAGAGCAATTACATCGAAACATTTTTAAATTTCAGTCAGTTGGGACATTATTTTCAGGGGCACCAGTGTTACGGTACCAAAGGGCAGCCGAAAGCTGAGAATATTAAAGATATTGTGAATGATCACCAGCTTACTGCCCCGGTTTATGTGGGCGATACCACGGGCGATTATGAATCGAGCACCAAGGCATGCGTGCCGTTTATTTTCGCATCGTACGGTTTTGGAGTTGTTGAAAGGGGGCAGATAGCTACAATAGATACACTTTCTGATCTGATAGAACTGCTTTAGTGGTGAATGGTGAGTGGTCAGTAGTGAATGGTGAGCCGTTTTGAGTATATATACAACTACTCACAATTCACCCTTCACCACTCACAATCAGGCTGTCAAATTTTCCATAACCAGTATGGCGGCACCAACCAGTTCGGCATCAAAACCAAGTTCTGATATTAATAACTCAGTGCTGGCAGCCAGGCGGGGGATACAGTATTTATTAAGTGCCTGTTGTATGGGGGCCAGTAAAAATCTGCCTACAATAGCGCCCCTGCCGCTTAAAACTATGCTGGCTGGGTTCATTATATGTATGAGTATGGCCAGGGCCTTGCCAATTTTGTAACCGGCATCGGTCAATAGTTCAATAGCAAACTGATCGCCATTATTGGCAGCTTCCATTATGGCATCGCCTACCAGTTTAGGGTGTTCCTCTTCAAAATATTTAAGGCTTGATACCCGGCCTTCTTTTACGCCCTGAATAGCTTTCTTTACCACTACCAGCAGCGAGGCTTCGGCCTCAAGGCACCCGCGCTTGCCGCAGGAACAAAGGGTGCTATCATCTGCCAACGGAATGTGGCTAAACTCTCCCGCGAAACCATTATGGCCGCGATAGATCTCGTCATTAACTATCATACCCAGGCCAATACCCCAGCCCAGGTTTATCACCATTACGTCTTTTTGGTTTTTAGCTATGCCAAAGCGTTGCTCGGCCAGGGCTATTAAACTAGAATCGTTGTCAATATAAGTTGCTACGCCCGTTTCCAGTGTGATCAGTTGAGTTAGGCTCTGGCCGTCGGCATCAAGGTAGGTGTAGTTAATACCATCATTAACGTTAACAAAACCGGGCATACCTATGCCTATGCCTGCATACTTATCGCGGGGTATGCCTACGTTATCAATATAATCTATTATTTGCTCAAGTAATTGGGTTAGCGCATTTGGGTTGTTTAGGAGCCTCAATTCAAATACGATCATGTCTGCTACCGGGTTATTAAGCAGATCAACCAGTTGAATACGGGTAATAAACTGGTCCATAGCCACGGTGAGCATATACATGGCATCTGCTTTTATGGAGTAAACCAGCGGCCTGCGCCCGCCGCTCGATCGTGCGTAGCCATCTTCAATAACCAGACCTTCTTCAATAAGCTCGTTAATAGCTTTTGATGTGGAGGGAAGGCTTTTATCTAATATCTCGCTTAACTCGGCGCATGATTGCCCTTTATCAAAATACAGGTGTTTTATAATAGAGCTTTTTAACGGAGTACTTTTCACACCTTTTTTATTATTTAATAGCACAACTTTACAGGAACAAAAAAGTTAAGGTTCGACGGAGGATAAAAATATGAATAATTAACAAAATCAAAGTATTTTATTGTGCTTTTTAATACACCGGAAAACTTTTGTAGATTAGGGATGTATCATTAAGGTGGTAACGTTATTAAACATAAATTACCTGTATGAATACCAGGCTGACTTTTAGTTTCGGGGTAGTAATTATGTTGATGCTCATCAATGCGGCAAGCTATGCACAGTCGCCTGCTGATTACATCTGCGGCAGATGGGTATCAGATGAAAAGAACCTGATAGTAGAAGTTTGCAGGATAAATAATGAATACCAGGCAAAAATAATTTGGTTTGATGCAGGCAGCGATAAGCTGATGCATGATTGGGCAGATGAAAATAATCCGGATAAAAAACTGCGAACCCGCAAGATATTGGGGATGAGTGTGCTGCGTAACCTGGTTTACAGGCCCAAAAGCAACTCATGGGAAGAAGGCATGATATATGATGCCAAGCACGGCCGGGAATGGAACGCTTCGGCCTATATTGACGAGAATGGTACCTTAAGACTGAAGGGGTACTGGCATTTTAAGTTCATAGGCCACACCATGACGTTTGAGCGCACTAAGGACCTGGCGGTACTCAAATAAAAACAGCGCTCTGCAAAAGCAAAGCGCTGTTCATAAAATATAAAATCTTATTATTTTAATTATTTAGCAGGGCTGAATTCGCCGTCAGCTTTGATAGCGATCTCGTCGCTTACAATTGCATCAGGAACGCCAGCAGCAATACCGAAGTCAGAACGTTTAAGCGTGCCGGTTAATTTAAAACCTGCATCGTTAGCTTTGCTCATTGGGTTAACAATAGTACCACGGTACCAAAGATCAAGGGTTACTGATTTGGTAACACCGTGCATAGTAAGGTTACCTGTAAGTTTGTAATGACCAGGGGTAGTTTTTTTAACGCTTGTGCTGGTAAAAGTAAGTGTAGGGAATGATGCTACATTGAAATATTTTTCTGATTTCAAATCGCCATCGCGCATATCGTTATCAGTGTTGATAGATGCTACGTTTGCAGTAAGCTGGAATTTAGCGTCGCTGAAATCGGGTTTAGTACTGGTGATGGTTGCATCAAAATCTTTAAAGAAACCGTCAACATCTGAAAGTGATAAGTGAGTTACGGTAAAAGTTAAACGTGAGTGTGCTTTATCTACATTCCATGTAGTTTGTGCAAATGCAGCTGTTTGTAATGCTACAAAAGCCAAAAGGGTGATAATTTTTTTCATTGCTGATTATTTATTAAATATTTTGAAACAAAGATAGCGATAGAATTGAAATTACTTGTTTAAACATCTAATTTCAATGTCATAATAAATAAGGCAATAAAAAAACTGTTTACCTGCTATTTTTAGCAGGTAAACGCAAACCCGGTATGGTTAAGCTAAAGCTGTAGTATCTGATGCTGGCTGCGCGTTATTTAATGCAGCCTGGGCATTATCTGCAATCATAATTCCGGCTGAGCAAATGGCGATGCAAATTAATAAGGTAACATCAACAATAATATGCTCTGCAGGTATAGATGCAAATGATATATGGAAGCCATCGGCTAAATCAGGGGTTAAAATCCCAATCAACGGGAATAATGCGAATATGCGGAAGATTTGTAACTCTTTCATGGGCTTAGATTTGAGTTGTAAAACTTATAGGAATAAAATTAAGCAATATTTTCCTTTAGCGCAAATTATAGCCTGTTTTGTTTAAGATTTTATAAAGAATTGCGAAAATGATTAAAAAACTATTATTTTGTGGGGTAAAATTTGCATATTCATTGTTAAAAACACCGCTTTAGGTTATCAATAAAATTAATTAGGTTTGGCTGTTAACTGACTTTATATAAAAAACTGTTTATGCGATTTAAAAAACCTCTTAATTTACTATTAAAGGAAGCAGCTGAAACGGGCGAAGGAACACTAAAACGAACGTTAGGACCGGGTAATCTTGTTGCATTAGGAATAGGTGCAATAATTGGGGCCGGCTTATTTGTACGTACCGCCGCCGCCGCTGCCGACCATTCGGGCCCAGCCGTTACGCTGGCATTTATACTTGCAGCTATAGGTTGCGGACTTGCCGGTTTATGTTATGCCGAATTTGCCGCCATGATACCAATAGCTGGTAGTGCTTACACTTATTCATATGCCACCATGGGCGAAGTTGTAGCCTGGGTAATTGGATGGGATCTTGTACTTGAATATGCTGTTGGTGCAGCCACGGTATCCATAGCATGGTCTGAATACCTTAACAAACTATTAGAAAATTTTGGGATTGATATACCTTATCAATTCTGCCATTCGCCGTTTCAAACTTCATTACAAGGTGTAAATGGCATTATAAATATCCCGGCCTTATTTATTATAGTCGTACTTTCATTGGTGCTTATACGTGGCACACAGGAGTCGGCTACATTAAACGGCATCATTGTAATAGTTAAAGTTGCTATAGTTGTTTTATTTATAGCTATAGGCTGGAACTATATGAAACCTATTAACCATACGCCATACATCCCTGTAAATACCGGCGAGGTAGCCATGTTCCATGGGCAAAAGAGCTTTTTCGATTTCTTTACACATGACTTTGGCAAATTTGGCTGGTCGGGGATTATTAGCGCAGCCGGTGTGGTTTTCTTTGCCTTTATCGGTTTTGATGCTGTATCAACTGCTGCACAGGAAGCGAAGAACCCTAAAAGGGATATGCCTATAGGTATCTTAGTTTCATTGGCTATATGTACATTATTATATGTATTGTTTGGCCACGTGCTTACCGGTGTTGCTAATTATACAGAGTTTGCAGGGCCGGGTAAAGAGGCATCGGTAGCTTATACTATTGATACTTATATGCATAACTACCACTGGCTATCGATACTGGTTACAGTGGCTATTCTTTTCGGTTTTTCATCTGTAATATTGGTGATGCTTTTAGGGCAGTCGAGGGTATTTTTCTCTATGTCGAAAGATGGCCTGGTGCCGCCCGTATTTTCAGCGGTACACCCTAAGTTTAAGACTCCGTATAAATCGAATCTTATATTTTTAGTATTCGTAGGCCTATTCTCGGCATTTGTGCCGGGCGATATTGTTGGCGATATGACGAGTATCGGTACCTTATTTGCCTTTATGCTGGTTTGTATCGGTGTTATTATACTAAGAAAATCAGACCCAAATACACCACGCCCTTTCAGAACCCCATGGGTTCCGTTTGTGCCGATATTAGGTGCTATAGTTTGTTTACTGATGATGGTTGGTTTAGGCGAATTTAACTGGTTGCGTTTGATCATATGGATGGGAATTGGTTTTGTAATCTACTTTAGATACAGTAAAAAACACTCGCTGATCAGAAAAGGAATTGTAAATCTTCCGTACGATCCACCGGCTTAATACATCAGGCAACTAAAGATATTTACAAGGCCCTGATCATACAGGGCCTTTTTGTTTGCTTATTATTCTCATCTTTGTATATAATTTAACAACCTGACTCATAACGCTATGCATCCGCTAATTTTTAAAGAGATCCTTTCGGTTACCATGATCCTCTTCGCGATCATTGATATACTGGGTTCTATCCCTGTAATTATTGAAATGCGCCAGCGTGTAGGTCATATCCAATCGGAAAAAGCTACCATAGCGGTACTGGTGTTAATGGTTGTTTTTTTGTTTGTGGGCGATAAAATATTGGATATCATCGGTCTTGATGTATCCTCATTTGCCATTGCAGGCTCATTGGTTATATTTATTATAGCGATGGAAATGATATTGGGAATCCGCCTTTTTAAAGAGGAAATGCCCGAAACGGTATCCATAGTCCCCATAGCGTTCCCGCTTATTGCCGGTGCCGGTACCATGACCACCTTATTATCCCTCAAAACCCAATACCAAACGCAGGATATATTAGTAGGTATTATATTAAATACCTTATTTGTTTACCTGGTACTTAAAAATGTACAATGGCTGGAGAAGCTGTTGGGCAAAACCGGACTGGGTATTTTGCGTAAGGCATTCGGTATTATTTTATTGGCGATTGCCATTAAGTTGTTCAGGAGTAATACGCATTTGTAGCTTCATTCTACGCGCGTCATTGCGAGGAACGAAGCAATCCCCGACTATGCAGAGCGCTTATGCATAGTTGTAAACCTATCGCGTGGTATCGCTTTTCGCTAAGAAGTCACTTTTTGTCTTGATACAAAAAGTAACCAAAAAAATCAAGACAACAAGGATGCTTCAGCGCTCCCTGACGGTTCTTCACGCTTTTTTCGCTGTTCGTCACATTCGTTCCTCACATCACCCAAAAAGCTAAACCGTCATTCCCGCCTTTACGCTGGCCCGCCCTTGTTGTCAGGGCTTGCGCTCTTTCTTTAATTACGGTTCATTTAATACCTTTTTTTAAAAAAGAAGTTCTTTTCTTTTCCCGTCAGTAGAACAGCTTCGGATGAAATCAGACAAAACGATGGTGGCCTTGTGTGTAATGGCAGGGCATAGGAAATTTTTGCAACACATGGGCCCGTGTGCGCAATATGGCCGCAAATGTTTGCAGCCCAGGTTTTGCCTGATTTGCAGGGCGATGGCCTGTGCGGCAAAGAAGCCTTTCTAATGACTTGATTTTTTGCTACCATTTGTATCAAGACAAAAGTAGTAGCCTCCGCGGCAATGAGCGGCTGCGAGCGACAAGTATACCGTAACCCAGTTGCAAACTGAAAGAGTATACCTACAAACATCATTATCCGTATACTTCAGTTGCAAACTGAAGCCAGTGAGAGTTAATACTCCGCCAATACCACAATATTATCACTAACCGGATTGATCTTCTCCCTGCCATTCAAAAAACCTAACCCTATAACAAAGCTAAACCCACTGATAATACCACCCAGATCGGTGATCAACTCACTCGCCGCAGTCACGGTACCACCGGTAGCTAACAGATCATCATGTATTAAAACATGCTGACCGGGTTCAATGGCATCGGTATGCATTTCAATAGTGGCTGTGCCGTATTCCAGTTCGTATATTTTTTGTTTAATGGCGTAGGGTAATTTTCCAGCCTTGCGAACAGGCACAAAAGGTACGCCCAGCTTTATAGCCAGCATCAACCCAAATAAAAACCCACGACTTTCAACCCCCGCTATCACATCTATTTTAGTACCCGCCAGTTTTTCGGCGAAGGCATCTACAATGTTCTGACATAGTGCCGGGTCTTTTAAAATAGGGGTAATGTCCTTAAATATGATACCGGGCTTCGGGAAATCCAGTATATCGCGTACGGCCGCTTTTATTTGGTCTGCTATCATTTAAAACTTAAATAAGGCTCAATTTTATGGAAAATTTCCGGGGTTATAATGGCAATATTTTCCATATCGCTTATAGATGCATAATTACCATGCTGCTGGCGATATTGTATCACCGCATTCACCTGCTTATAAGTAAGATACGGGAATTGCCTTAACGATTCAAATGAAATACTGTTGATCTTTAATTTAGTTACTGCCGCTGTGTTAACTGTAAGCTGATCCTTGATCTCCGTATATTTTGATGAATCAACCCCATAAACATCCTTCAACTGTTCCTTTTGATAGAAGCCACCCAACCTGTCGCGATAGCGAATAATACGCATAGCGAATGATGGTCCGATGCCCCGCACCTCGGTAAGTTTGGTGGAGTCGGCAGTGTTGATCTCAATAGTTGCACCCGGTACCAGTTTGTTTGAAACGTATTCTTCCTTTTGCGGGATATCAATATAAGGTTCCAGCCGTTTATAGTCACCGGGCGTAATGCCGTAGATCTTTTGCAGGTCGGTGTTGCGGTAAAAATGGCCGCCTTTAGCCAGGTAGTTAGCAATGGTGTGGATCTGCCGGTCGCTAAGGCCAAGTTGTTTCCATTGTGCAGCTGATATGTTATTAGGATTGAAGTCGAATAATACTGGATTGACTATCTTTTGGCCAGATAGCGCTTTAGTTGTTGCAGAGTCAATTTCAGCCTTGCTTAACAGGGCAACGGCTTTGTTAAAGTCTGTTTCGTTAATTTTTGTGCTATCTTTGTGGATGAATTGATAAGCGTAGGGCAGTAATAATACCAACGCTATTAAAATAACCAGCACAACCATTCCGTTCCATTCTTTTTTTGTGACAGACAGGTAGTTTTTTATGTGCGATTTCATTAAAGACTTTAATACAAGGGTAAATTAAATAAATTTGGGAATATTTATTGCCAGATAAACCAATCTTTTAATACGATAGATGAAAATAATCACCACCGAAGAATTTGCAAAGGCCACTAAACTGGATAAGTTAAAAATGCCGGGGCTTGCAGCATTCCTGATGGAACTGATGAAGATAAACCAGGTGAACGACCTGTTTGCACAGGCGCAACCTAAACAAGGCATCGAATTTATAGATGCCATATTGGAAGGCTGCGGCGTTAAAGTAGAATTTGACCCGCGCGACCTGAAAAATATACCCAAAACAGGTGGTTTTATAGCTATTGCCAATCACCCTTATGGTGGTATCGAGGGCATGGTATTGTTAAAGATGCTGCTCACCGTTAGGTCCGATGCCAAGCTGATGGCTAACTTTCTGCTTAAAAAGATCCCTAACCTGAGCGATTACTTTATAGCTGTAAACCCGTTTGAAAATATTGAGCACTCATCAAGCATCAGTGGGTTAAAAAATACGCTGGAATTGCTGGCAAACGGTACGCCGATAGGCATCTTCCCGGCCGGAGAAGTATCAACCTTTAAAATTGAAACACAACAAGTAACCGACAGATTATGGCACCCGGTTGTAGGTAAAATTATTGCTAAGGCGCGTGTACCGGTTGTTCCTATTTATTTCCATGGCAATAACGGCTTGCTGTTTAATGTGCTGAGCATTATACACCCGGCACTGCGTACGGCCAAACTGCCATCTGAATTATTTAACAAACAGGGCGATACCATAAAATTGCGCATAGGCAAACCTATAAACGTTGCCGATTATCCTGAATATAACAATAGTACCAAGCTGCTTAACTTTTTAAGAGCGCGTACTTATGCATTGGGTACAGGTTTGGAGGAAGAAAAGAAACTATTTAACCCCCGCAATATATTCAAAATAAAAAAACTACCCGAGGCCTTTGCACCTGAGATACCTGCTGCGGTTTTAGAGAAGGAAGTTGAACCATTACGTGAAAATTACCGGGTTTGGCAGGAAAAAAATTACGAAGTATTTATTGTGCCGACTTCGGTTATACCTAATATAATCCGTGAGATTGGCCGGTTGCGTGAAATTACTTTCCGTGAGATAGGGGAGGGTACCAATAAGGCTGTGGATCTGGATGAGTACGATATCTATTATAATCACTTGTTTATTTGGGATATAGACGCCAAGCTGATAGTAGGTGCCTATCGCATAGGTTTGGGCGACGAGATATTTTATAGCATGGGCAAGAACGGCTTTTATGTGGCCGAATTATTCAAGATCAAAGCGCAGCTGATCCCGGTACTGAAGAAGAGTATTGAATTGGGCCGATCTTTCATCCGTAAAGAATATCAGCAAAAACCACTGCCGCTATTCTTATTATGGAAAGGCATATTTAAGTTTTTGATAGATAACCCGCGCTACCGCTATTTGATAGGGCCGGTGAGTATCAGTAATTCATTCTCCAAGTTCTCCAAGTCGCTGATAGTGGATTACATTAACCGTAATCATTTCGACCACGAGATGGCGCAATATGTTAAGCCGCGTAAGAAGTTTAAGGTAGATTTTTCAAAAATCGATACAGATGTGTTACTGGCAGGTGAGGATAGTTTTAAAAACCTCGATGACCTGATATCAGAAGTGGAAACCCGCAGCATGAAAGTGCCTGTACTATTAAGGCAATATATAGCGCTCAATGCTAATATCATCTGCTTTAACATCGACCCTAAGTTTGCCGATTGTCTGGATGGTTTCCTGGTGCTTGATTTTGAGAAAGTACCACAGGAGATGCTGGAAAAATTAGCGAAGAACTTATAATTTTTTGTCATTTCGAACGAGGTACGGGGAGAAATCTTCTTCGCCATGCACAGCGGACTATGTAAGTTGCAAAAGATTTCTCTCTATCGTTCGAAATGATAATTGGGTTATATCTTTATCACCTTATCACTCTTCCGTTCTTCCGGTTTGTGCTCAATAGCTTTTGGTATCAGTTTTACTATGGCAAATAGCGCAGCTCCTATTCCCATTAGTGCTTTTGCCGAAAAGTGTACGAAAGGCTTCATTACCTCCCAGTTTTCTTTAGTTAGATAAGAGCCTTTGTTATTATCGTGTTCGCCTATTTGTTTGGTATCGCGGGTTGCCATGGTAAATGCTTTTGATGTATTTATAAAAGCATTGGAAGTGCATTTTTGTTTGAGATATGATGCCTTAGTATACCATTACTCCATCGCTCTTTGTCGGTGTTGTCACCAACAAACGTAAGGCTTTAATGGTACTAAAAACTTAGCGTACTTGTTGGTGACAACACCAACAAGGTGCGGGGCTATCGCTCAGAATGACAATATGGAGGATTATTCGCCCTTTGTTGGTGTTGTCACCAGCAAAATGCTATAATATTACGCTATTTTCTTCTTCAGCGTTATAACTGTAATCTCCGGCCAAATGCCTAATCTACCTGAAAATGCCAGGAAGCCAAAACCGCGGTTTACATATAAATAACGGTTCTTTAAGTTAATGAGGCCTGCCCAATCCAGGTATTTGTATTGTACCGGGCTCCAGCGGAAACCAGCAGTTTCAACGCCAAACTGCGCACCGTGTGTATGGCCCGCAAGGGTAAGGTGGATATCAGTAGGATGGTAGCGTACTTTTTCTTCCCAATGGCTGGGATCGTGGGATAACAATATTTTAAAGGCATCTTTGTCCACACCTTCCAGGGCCTTATCCAGATCGCCGAATTGTATAAAGCCTTTGCCCCAGTTTTGCACGCCGATTAAGGAAATCTTTTGACCGTCTTTTTCAATCACAACATTTTCATTCATTAACAAACGATAGCCCAACTCTTTATGGTGCTGTTGTAATTTTTCAAAATTAGCGGCTTTTTCGGCTTCGCTGTCCCACATGATGTAATCGCCATAATCATGATTGCCAAGGATAGAAAACTGGCCGAATGGTGCTTTCAGCTGTTTAAAATGATCAATGTATTTTTCAATTTCCCACGCGGCATTGTTTACCAGGTCGCCGGTAAAAACAAACAGGTCGCTTTTTTGAGCCTTTGCCAGGTCGATGCCTTTTTGCACGGCGTGGGTATTATCAAAACTACCGGAGTGGATATCAGATATTTGAGTTATGGTAAAGCCATCAAAGGCATCGGGCAGTTCATCGTAATAAATGGTTTGCTTGTGCACTTTGTAATCGTACTTTCCGGCTACCATGGCATATAAAAACGCGGTGAATGGAAAGGCGGCTGTTATTACAGCAATTTCGCTGATAAACTTACGCCTTGCAGGGAAGAACGGTTTATTAGCTTTTTGGCCCTTGTGTTGTATGCCACGCACCAGCCCATAAAAAAACCTGCCCGAATCGCCAAGGAAAAGTATAAGCGCAAAAAATATTTTAGTGATTAAAAAAGTGATAAAAAAGCTGAGGGTGTACTCGTGGTAGGGTGTCATACCCTTGGCAGAACTGAAACTATTAAGCCCTGCAATAAACAAAAACGTTATACCAACAGATACCACCAGGTAGCCATATATGATAAGTTTACGCATCCGGGCCGATTGCCAGTCGGCAGTAAGGGTTTTTAACCCCGAAAAAACATACCAATCAAATATTAAGCTGACAGCAGCCAGGAGTAAAAAAAAAGTAAAAATACCGCCTCTGTTATGCATATAGATTTATAAAGTTGCAATTTAAAAAAGCTACGGTAATTGCAACGTAAAAATCAATAAACAAAACAGCCCTGTTATTTGCAGGGCTGTTTTGCTACTACCGGTATTCGTAGTGATTATGTCTCCAATATCTGTGATGATAGTGGTGGTGATGATAATAATAATTGTGGCCTCCGCCAACTCTTGCTCTCAAAACAACTTGTGCTTTTGCGCTTCCGAATGTAAATGCCAGCATTACGGCAAATAGCATTATTTTTAGATATTTCATAGATTGTGGTTTTTGTTAGTTCTTATAATTAATTATTAATGATCATGGTCGTGATCATGATCGGGACCTCCGTTGTGGTCATAACCATCATGGTGATGGCGTTGCCTGTACTCAACAGAGCAGCTTGAAATGGCTGTTGCTAACAGCAGCAGCGCGATGAATTTTGTTATGTGCTTTTTCATGGTAGTGTATTGTAAATGTTATGAATACAATACCCAATACTATGCCATAAGCACTGTTGAGATGCTCCAAAATAGTTATTACAATATAAATGTTACAAAAGTAAATTGTGCAGTTTTGTGCTATTTTACCGTTTAATTAACTGTAAAAGTGGCTTTATTTAATACAAATAGTGAAATAGTGTAGTAGCCTATATTCGCCGTTACATTTTGTAGTGTAGTGTATACAAAAGTGGATATATTGTTCTTGTGAACATCAAACAGGTAGCCAAATTATGGGCCAAAAGCTAAATTAACTTGTAGTCTTTATGTTCATTTTGCATCATGAAAAATAATGCCGAGTGTATGCCGGCTGCCTTTGGTTACCTCGCTTACACCATGTTTCATGTTTACCCGATGATAACCGTTTTTGCCTTTTGCCGCCCTGTAGTTGGTGGTAAATATCAGCATATCGCCCTTGGCTGGCTTTAACACAATAGCTTTTGATTGTGCCCGTGGCTTTTGCTCTATCAGTACAAATTCTCCGCCCTCATAATCTTTACCCGTTTCATCCAAAAATATAACCATCTGCATCGGGAAAAAAATATCGCCGTATAGATCCTGATGCAAGGCGTTAAATCCACCTTTTACATATTCCAGTATCAAAGCCGTTGGTTTAAGCTGGCCGTTTGCATGGCAATGTTCCAGTAATTCTGTATGCGTATCCGGAAAGCGTGTTGGTTTATTCAATGCTTCCATCCAGCCATTGGCTACCGGTGCCAGTTTAGGGTATACAGTTTCGCGCAATTGCTGTATCACGGGCAGCAATGGGTAAGCGTAATATTTATATTCGCCTTTACCATATTGGTGGCGTTCCATTACAACGGTTTTGCGGTAAAGTGTGCTATCGGTGTATCGTTGTACCAGTTCATCACATTCGGTATATCTTAATACTTTAGGTAGAACCGCGTAACCAGTATTGTTTAAATCGGCTGTGGCCTGGTCCCAGTTTAAGTTATTTATTGTTGATGATATGCTCATGAGACTTTGTATTGATGGATTATGTAAGTTAAAAATAATTTATGTTCCCAACCCTCTTTCCGGCTTGCCGGAGAGAGGGTCGACAAGCGTAGCGAGGTCGGGGTGAGTTGGCGGAGCGCGAAAAAGTTCCCTTCTTGAGATGGGTTAGGGGGATTATTGAAGTGTTAATTTGGGCGTTACCTGCGGCCCGGGCTGTTCGCTCATACTGCACAGGCCTTAATCACGACCTGCGCTAAGGCCCTCAGTTGGCCGGTATCCGCTGCCATCCCTAACGCTGAACTTCAACGCGCTCCGTTTGACTCACCCCGACTTCGCTACGCTTGTCGACCCTATCTGCCGCAAGCGGCAAAGAGGGTAAAAAATAATTTTCATATTCCTTCTTTACGCTTTAGCGTAGAGAGGGATGACCAGCGTAGCGAAGTCAGGGTGAGTTAAATTATGCTGATTTTATCAGATCCATTTTAGCCGCTTCCCAGCCTATGATAGCCGATTTGCGTGTGCTGCCCCAATGGTATTGTCCAAATTCGCCGGTTGATTTTATTACCCGGTGGCATGGGATAAGAAACGCTACGGGATTATCGCCCACCGCGCTGCCCACTGCCCGGTTAGCCAGGGGCGATTCGATTTTTTGTGCGATGGCTGAATAAGTGCTCAAGCCGCCCATCGGTATCTTAAGCAAGGCTTCCCAAACTTTCAGCTGAAAATCGGTACCTTTTAGATGCAGTTTTATGGTTGATAGCTGCGACCAATCCTTCTGAAATATAAACAGGGCGTTCTGCTGAAGTGTATCAGTCACCTGGTTGTAGGTGGCGTTAGGGAATTGCTGCTGTAAAAGTTCAAATGCTTCGTTCCTGTCATCGGCGAAAGCCATATAGCAAATACCTATCGGGGTTGATGCCACAATAATATTCCCGAACGGACTTTCGGCAAAACTGTAGTTGATATTGAGCGCCGCACCACCGTTTTTATATTCGGCAGGAGTCATCCCCACTAAATTAATAAAGAGGTCGTGCAGTCGCCCCGTACCTGATAAGCCGGTTTCATAGGCGGTGTCAAACAGGGTGGCATTTTTTTCTTTCAGGATGCCTTTAGCGTATTCGAGACTCAGGTACTGAATGAATTTTTTGGGACTGATGCCCGCCCAATCGGTAAAGAGCCTTTGAAAATGAAAAGGGCTCAGGTTTATCTTTTCGGCCACCTGGTCAAGGTCGGGCTGCTCTTTAAAATTCAGTTTTATATAGTTTATTGCTTCGGCAATTCTATCATAGTTTATGGTTTCCTGTGTGTTCATTATCTTAAAATTTATACAACAAAATTACCCCGGAAACCCTGCCTGTAAAACCCGGAACTTGCTATGTTTTTAATAACAAGCCTGCGAATTATTAAAGATAGGTTTTATTTTATATCCGCAATCGAAAATCCTAATTCCGAAATTCTATTTATATTTGCCGCTCAACTTAAATCATAAATCATGAAAAAAATCTTTACTACACTCGTTATTTTATTAAGCTTTTACAGCTTGAGTTATGCGCAACGTTTTTCATCACAGGCAGGAAATACCGAATTCGGTGTTGATGTAGGCTACAACAGTTCTTACATAATTGAAAGCCAATCGGGCTATAACAGCGATTTTGTGAGCGGTTTTAATGTTGGTGTTTCAGCAGATCATTATTTTTCTGACAGCTGGAGCCTTAAAGTAAAAGCCATATACGATCAAAAAGGCTGGGGTAATGGGTATATTTCTACTGACGTTGATGAATATGATAACATTAGGTTTAAACTGAACTATATAACCGTACCGGTTATGGCCAACTGGCATTTTGCCAGAACCAAAAACTGGTATTTAAACTTTGGCCCGTACATTGGATTTTTAACAAGCGCTAAAGGCACAGATGGCGCTAATACTATCGATGTAAAGGATTATTTTAACAGTGTTGATGGCGGTATTGCTTTGGGTATTGGTGTAAAAATTCCAATATCTGACAGGGCTAAGTTCTTTATTGAATATGACGGACAAGGCGGTGTTACCAATATTTCTAAAGAATCGGGTGGTGATAACTTCCAAAACTTAAGAGAAAGCTTTAACATAGGGATCAATTTTTAATATTGATCTTTACTATGCTTAAATAGCGATGGGTTTTAAATCCATCGCTATTTTTGTTTTTAGGATTGAGTGGGTACACCAAAACAATGCGAATATCCATCATTATCGGTTACAAAAAATTCGGTTTGCCCGTAGTCGCGCTGTTCTATTTCTGATGGCGAATAGCCCATTTCTTTTAATCGTTCGCGGGTTGCTTTAATGTTCTCCGGTGTCCAATAAAGCCGGATACCTTCGTAATCTTTAGGTATTGGTGAGCCTGCACGTTGGTTGAGCCAAAAATAGAGGGTATCGTTATGAACCATACAACCAACAAGCTTATCTTCCTGCCACATTTGCTGGTCGGCAGTAAGACCAAGTCCATCCACCCAAAAGCGCAGGCTTTTCTGTAAGTCAGCACTGGGAATAACTGGTATGCAATATTTTAGCATGATAATTTAATGATTTAGCTATTATGAAGATAAGTAAATCCTTTCAAAAATGTTTAATAGCGATGGGTTTGTGCGATTCACCTCTTGAGAGGGGTGTAGGGGGGGCTATGCATGCGTAATAACACACCCCTGCAACCGCACCGTCGACGCGCCCCCCCAAGAGGGGAATTCAAACTCATCGCTATTGTATCTGATTTTTATAAAACCTTTATTTAAAATTCGGCACAAAAACCTATCTTTGCCCATGCAAGAAAAAATCCTCATTCTTGACTTCGGCTCTCAGTTTACTCAATTGATAGCGCGCCGTGTCAGGGAGCTCAATATTTACTGCGAGATCCACCCCTTTAATCATGTTCCTGAAGTTGACAGCACTGTAAAAGGCATTATCCTTTCAGGCAGTCCGTATTCTGTGCGCCAGGATGACGCGCCGAACTTCGATTTTAAAAAGTTCCATAAAACTTTACCGCTTTTAGGTGTTTGCTATGGTGCACAGCACATTGCGCACAACAATGGCGGCGAGGTAATGAAATCGAGCACCCGCGAGTATGGAAGGGCCAACCTGCAGTTTATCGAACGGGAAAATAAATTGTTTAAAAACATCCCGCTTGAATCACAAGTTTGGATGAGCCACGCGGATACCATTGCCCGTGTAGGCGATGATTTTGAAATTATTGCCAGTACCGACAGCGTAAAAGTTGCCGCGTACCATATAAAAGGTACCGAAACATTCGGTATACAGTTCCACCCGGAGGTTACTCATAGTATTGATGGCAAGCAATTGCTACAGAACTTTTTGGTTGACATTTGCGGATGTTCACAGGATTGGACGCCGGATTCTTTTATTGAAAGCACCATTGCCGACCTGAAAGAAAAACTGGGTGATGATAAAGTTGTATTAGGTTTATCAGGCGGAGTTGATTCATCGGTTGCGGCGGTATTGCTGCACCATGCTATCGGCAAAAACCTGCATTGTATATTTGTTGATAATGGCTTGCTGCGCAAGGATGAGTACCAATCGGTATTGGATTCATACCAGCACATGGGCCTTAATATAAAAGGTGTTGATGCCAAAAGCCGTTTCTATGATGCTTTGGCAGGCCTGAGCGATCCCGAGAAAAAACGTAAAGCTATTGGCCGTGTATTCATCGAGGTATTTGATGACGAGGCTCACCAGGTAACTGATGTAAAATGGCTGGGCCAGGGTACTATTTATCCTGATGTTATTGAGTCGGTATCAGTTAAAGGGCCATCGGCTACTATAAAATCTCACCACAATGTAGGTGGTTTGCCTGATTTTATGAAACTGAAAGTTGTTGAGCCACTGAATACTTTATTTAAGGATGAGGTACGTAAGGTTGGTAAAGCTTTAGGTATCGATCCGAATATATTGGGCCGCCATCCTTTCCCGGGTCCTGGTTTGGCAATTAGAATTTTGGGTGATGTTACGCCTGAGAAAGTTCAGATATTACAGGAAGCAGATGCGATTTATATCAACAATTTGCGCTCTTACGGTGTTTATGATAAAGTTTGGCAGGCTGGCGCAATATATTTGCCGGTACAGTCGGTAGGGGTAATGGGTGATGAGCGTACTTACGAGAACGTAATTTGCCTGAGAGCAGTGGAATCACTGGACGGTATGACCGCCGACTGGTGCCATTTGCCTTATGACCTGCTGGCTAAAATATCAAACGATATTATTAACAACGTAAAAGGAATTAACCGGGTAGTATATGACATCAGTTCGAAACCGCCTGCAACCATTGAGTGGGAGTAGGGGTTTATTATTTTTAGTAATAGCACTGATAGCGGGTGCCTGTTCGCCTAAACTGCGGCCGGTACCCGCACCTGTAAAACCACCCGAAGCTCCTGTAAAAGTTGCCCCGCCGCCTGTAAAACCTGCCGCGCCAAAGGTTTCGGTAATATCATTATTGCTGCCTTTCGGGCTGGATCATATCGGCCCGGGTTCATCCTATACTGATGTTAGCCTTAAAAAAGCCCGTATAGCTGCTGATTATTACCTCGGCTTTAAGCTGGCGCTTGATTCGCTTACCTCATTCGGGTACAATTACAAATTACAACTTTACGATTCAAAGGATGATCCGGCTTTAGCCCATAAGCTGGCTTATAATCCGCAGATAAGGGCAAGCGATCTGATAGTAGGCCCGGTTTTCCCGGATGATATGAAGGCTTTTACGGCTGTGCTTACCAGCGCGCGTAAACCTATCGTTTCGCCGCTCTCGCCCGAGTCGCCATCTACCTTTAATAATCAGAATTTAGTAAGCGTTAACCCACCGCTCGAATACCATGCATGGTGCACCGCGCAGTATATCAATGACCAGGTAAAACCGCAGAAAGTTTTCATACTGCAATCGGGTTATAGTGTAGATAATGATTATATCATCCCCTTTAAAAAAGCTATCGATAGCCTGAGCGCTAAGCATATAAAAGTGATATCGTTAACTGTTCAAAAAGGGCAGCTGGGCCCGTTATTGGCACAGCTTTCTAAAACCAAACAAAATGTATTTGTTATCCCTTCAACAGATCAGGCATTTTTAACGGTTACCTTACGCTCGCTGGACACCTTGCTGAAGCATTACCCGGTAACGGTGTTTGGTCACCCGAGTTGGGCGCACTTTACTTATTTAAATACAGCCATATTACAGCATCTTAAAACACATATCACTGCTGCAGATCATGTTGATTATAAGGCTGCTGAAACCCTGACTTTTATACACAGATATCGTAATACTTACCACACCGAACCCACTGCTTATGCGGTAAAAGGTTTTGATGAAGGCTTGTATTTTGGTCAGTTGCTGGGTACCGATAATTTGAAGAATTTAGGCAGTACAGATTTTACCGGTTTGCATAATGATTTCCATTTTATAAAAAAAACCGGCACGGGTTGGGTTAACACGCATGTAAACCTGTTATTATATACTAATTTTGAATTAAAACAGGTACAATGAAGGCGATAAACCAGCTTAAAACATTTCAACGCATTTTGGAGGAGTATCCGGCCGAAACGCCTTTAAGCAAATTTCTCCCAGGTTTTTATCGCCAGAATAAACAAATGGGCTCAACTGACAGAAAGGTTGCCAGTCGGTTGATATATAATTACTTCCGTTTAGGTAATACCCTGCCAAATCTCCCTGTTGATGAACGCCTTGTAATTGCCGAGTTTTTGTGCAATACGCAGGTAAACTCTTTCCTTCAGCATTTTAAACCCGACTGGGCGGCTTGCATCGCTTTCAGCATAAATGAAAAACTGGCGCTGGTAAAAGCGGCTTATAAGGATTTTAATTTGGGTGATGTTTTTCCCTGGGCTAATCAAATCTCAGCAGGGATTGATAAGAATTATTTTCTGAAATCGTTTTTTGTACAGCCAGATCTTTTTATACACGTACACAACGGCTACGACCACCTGGTAAAAGCCGAGCTGAATAAAGCAGGGATAACTTTTAAGGATGAAGGTAACGGCTGCTTCTCATTACCCAACGGCACCCGGCTCGAAACTATTTTTCCTAATCAAAACTGGTTCGAGGTGCAGGATTACTCGTCACAGCAAACGGCCAATTACTTTAAACCACAGCGATGGGATCAGTGGTGGGATGCCTGCGCGGCATCGGGCGGTAAATCATTATTGCTGCATGAATTAGAGCCGGATATTAAACTGGTAGTATCCGATATCCGCGAATCTATATTATCCAACCTCGATGAACGTTTTCAGCAAGCGGGCCTGCGTAAATATCAGAAAAAATTACTCGACCTCACCCAAAACCCCGACCAGGTATTACATGATTATGAGTTCGACGGTATCATCCTCGATGCACCATGCAGTGGCTCAGGTACCTGGGGCCGTACCCCGGAGATGATCGCCCAGTTTAATCCACAAAAAATAGAATTCTTTCAAAAACTACAGCAAAACATAGCCCGCAACGTGGTGAAGTTTCTGAAACCCGGCAAACCGCTTATCTACATTACCTGCTCCGCCTTTAAAGCCGAGAATGAGGATGTGGTTGAGTTTTTGGTAAAAGAGTTGGGGTTAAAGTTGGAAGAACAACAGGTGTTAAAGGGTTATATTAATAAGGCTGATACCATGTTTGTAGCGAGGTTAAGCCCGAGTCCCCCAGCCTCTTGAAGGGGGAGCTTTTGATTTGCTGGTTGGCATCCTCCCTCCCACGTACTTTAACTGGCTTCAGTTTGCAACTGAAGCCTTCGGATGACGATGCCCATGATTTCCTAAATGGTTTCCAGTTTGCAACTGAATCCTTCCAAATCCTTATCTTAGCTTATGCAATCACCCATAACCATAAAGGATGCCGTGGAACACGATTTGCCGCAAATCCTAGATATCTATAATGATGTGATCCTCACCACCACTGCCGTGTACAGCGAAAAGCCGCATACGCTGGAGATGCGTACTACATGGTTCAATGAGCGTAAGGATGCGGGTTTCCCGGTTATTGTGGCGGAACAGGATGGCGTAATAGTTGGCTTTGGTACTTACGGGCATTTCCGGGTTTGGCCATGCTACCGTTTTACGGTGGAGCATTCGGTTTATGTGCATAGGGGTAGCCGCGGACAAGGCATCAGCAAAATATTACTTACTGAGATCATCACTATGGCCAAAAGTGCCGGTATGCACGCGCTCATAGCCGGGATAGACAGTGAAAATGAGATAAGCCTGCTGCTGCACCAAAAATTTGGGTTTGCACAGGTGGCGCGTTTTAAGGAAGTTGGCTTTAAGTTTAACAGGTGGCTCGATCTGATATTTATGGAGTTGATGTTAGAAGAAGTATCAGGTAGCTAGTATCAGGTAGCTAGTATCAGGTATCAAGTAAGTTTCGCCATTCACAAATCGTCATACACTCATTTCATAGAGCGTAATTGCAATGACGGCAGGAATAGTTAAAAATATTTTTCACCGCCTCAATCCCCCAACAACCAACTTTAAATCGGCTAAACATAATATTCATACCATATACCATTTTGTACTTTTTTACAGCTGAAATAAAGTAAAACTAAGCTGATTATTAATCCGTTACTTTGGTATAAATCAATTATAAATTATGGATACTTTATTAACCGACACCGCTGCCGGGTTCGATTTTTCAGCAAGTGATACGCAGCAAATGGTTGGGCAAATGGCAAAGGATTTTGCAGAGCGTAACATAAAACCACACGTAATGGAATGGGATGAGGCACAGTATTTCCCTATTGAGCTTTTCAAGCAACTGGGTGAACTGGGCATGATGGGTGTGTTTGTACCCGAACAATACGGCGGTTCAGGTTTTGGATATTTTGAGTATGTAACCGTTATTTCGGAGATCGCTAAAGTATGCGGCTCGATAGGTTTATCGGTTGCTGCGCATAATTCTTTATGCACCGGCCATATCCTGGCTTTCGGTAGCGAAGAACAAAAAATGAGATGGCTGCCCAAACTGGCCACCGCCGAATGGATAGGCTCATGGGGACTGACCGAAGCCAATACAGGCAGCGATGCTTTAGGAATGGCAACAACCGCGGTGCTGGATGGCGATCATTATATAGTTAACGGCTCAAAGAACTGGATCACTCACGGAAAATCGAGCAATGTAGCTGTAGTGATGGTGCGTACCGGTGAGAAGGGTGATTCGCATGGGATCTCCGCTTTGGTGATTGAAAAGGGTACGCCCGGTTTCACCCACGGTAAAAAAGAGAACAAACTCGGTATGCGTGCTTCGGAAACTACAGAACTGATATTTGATAATTGCCGCGTACCCAAAGAAAACTTATTAGGTGTGGAGGGCGAAGGCTTTAAACAAGCCATGAAAGTATTGGATGGCGGGCGGATCTCCATTGCTGCCTTATCATTAGGTATTGCCAAAGGTGCTTTTGAAGCAGCTGTAGCTTATGCCAAGGAACGCAAGCAATTCGGTCAGCCGATAGCTAATTTTCAGGGTATTGCATTTAAACTGGCCGATATGGCTACAGAAATAGAAGCCGCCGAACTATTGGTTATGCAGGCCGCCGACCTCAAGAACCGGCACGAGCCGGTAACCAAACAATCGGCTATGGCCAAATACTTTGCATCCGAAGTAGCAGTGCGCGTAGCTACAGAGGCTGTACAGATCTTCGGCGGTTATGGCTATACCAAGGATTTCCCGGTGGAAAAATACTACCGCGATGCCAAGCTATGCACCATAGGCGAGGGAACATCTGAAATACAAAAAATAGTGATCAGCAGGGAAGTGCTGAAGGGGTAATAATAAATTTGGCGTTGCTGACGCTCTATTGCTGCCGCGAGTTTCCAGCTCGTGGTTACGCATTGTTGTAGCTTTCAGCTGCATTGTTAAAGTTGGAAACTTTAACAATGCAGTACCGCGAGTTACGCTTCGCTAAACTCGCGGCAGCAGGATTTTTATCAGATAAGTATTAAAGGAACAGAATTTGGAGTAATTCAGACTGTACCAAAAATATACCAGCTAAAGTAATTGTGCCGCCTCACAAATCATTTATAACATTGGTGCAGATTATTTATAAAAAGGGATCTATTGCAACCGGCACAAAATTTAAAACAGGAATAAGTTTGCAAAAGCGCGTTAGCAGAGAACAGCCGGATGAAGCATATACCTACTTGCTACGACCCGAAACAAGCAACCTCATATGGTCCAACAAGGTGAAAGTGCCTTAACACTCCACACAATCAATCAAATAAACTCAATCAACTCTTTCATATTCAAAATAAAACACTTACCTTTGCCCTCCCACGAAAGGAGGTATTTCAGGAATTATGATCATTATTAACGTAAAAGACGGCGAATCATTAGATAAAGCATTAAAACGCTTCAAAAAGAAATTCGAGAAAACAGGTGTATTAAGAGAGCTTCGCAGTCGCCAGGCATTTGAAAAAAAATCTGTTACCCGCAGGCACGTGGTTAAACACGCTATCTACAAACAAGGTATGAACACTGAAACTGTTTAATTTTTTTTACAGTTTTCGTTATAATATATTAAAACTATTTGTACATTCATATTTGGGTGTACAAATAGTTTTTTATGTTTACAGACCGTTTTATTCAGCATATTAAATTCGAAAAGCGGTACTCCCCACATACAGTATCGGCCTATCAGTCAGATCTTGATCAGTTTATCAGTTACCTGAATAACCCTGAGCATGAAGATCCTGCTCCCGAAGCAACCATAACGCATCCTTCAGAAATTACGCATCACCTCATCCGCAACTGGATGGTGGAACTCATGAACCAAAAGCTTACGGCCCGTTCCATCAACCGTAAAATTGCTACGCTGCGCAAATACTTTAAATTTTTATTGCAGGAGGGTGTTATTACCAGTAATCCCGCATCAAAAATAAATACGCCCAAGATCCCTAAAAACTTACCGGTAGTTGTTGAAGATGTTAAGCTAACGCAGATGCTGGATGAGAACGAAGTTTTCAGCGCTGATTTTAAAGGCCAGCGCGATAAGCTGGTAATTGAAACGCTATTCGGCACTGGCATAAGGCTTTCCGAATTAATTGGCATTAAAGAAGGCGACATTAATATATACGAAGGCACCGTAAAAGTTTTGGGCAAACGTAACAAACAACGCATCATCCCGGTGAACAATGAGTTGCGGATATTGATGGCCGATTACCTGGAGTTAAAGAAAAATCAAAATTTTGATAACAATTCGCTAACATTAGTCGTTACAGATAAAGGAGCCGACGCATATCCGAAGCTTATTTATTTAATAGTGCAGAAATATCTTTCCTACATATCAACCCAAAATAAAAAAAGCCCGCATGTGCTCAGGCACACATTCGCTACAAGTTTGCTAAATCGCGGCGCCGACCTTAACGCAATAAAAGAACTGCTGGGCCACGCCAATTTAAGCGCTACGCAAATTTATACGCATAATTCAGTTGAGCGATTAAAGTCTATTTATAAACAAGCCCATCCAAAGGCATAACAAGGAGGAATCATGAAAATCACAGTGCAATCTATTCGTTTTAACGCAGACAGGAAATTATTGGACTTTATCCAGAAGAAAGCTGATAAGCTTGATACATTTTATGATCATATAATTAGTGGTGAGGTGTATTTGAAACTGGAAAATGTAGAAGACGAAGCAAATAAAATAACGGAGATTAAACTGATGCTGCCGGGCACGCAGTTGTTCGCAAAGGAACAATGTAAGAGTTTTGAAGAGGCCACCGACCTGGCCATTGAGAGCCTCAGGAAGCAGATTGGCAAACACAAACAGAAGAAAACCATTGCTGCTGAGGCGGTTAAAAAAGCCGTTTTGGCCGAAACAGAAGAGGAATTTTAAAATAAAACAAGTATAAGTTTTTTAGAAAATCGGCAGGTTTTAAGCCTGTCGATTTTTTTTGTAAAAAAATTTTGATGAGCATTAAAATTTTGTAGATTTGCAATCCCTTTTGGAGAGGTACTCAACGATACTTTTTACAAAAGAAAATAGTTCTTTTAAATTTAAAAACTTTATATATTTTTGCCACCTAAATTTTCGGGAGTGTCTTAATGGCACAAAGAAAAAAGCAAAGGTAAATATAAGCCTCCTTAGCTCAGCTGGTAGAGCGACTGACTTGTAATCAGTAGGTCATTGGTTCGATCCCGATAGGAGGCTCAGTTTATTTCGAAGTTGGAAATTGGTGCAGGAGTTAAACCCAAAATCAAAATTTAGCGGTCCGGGATTAAACGATGGGGGGATACCAGAGCGGTCAAATGGGACGGACTGTAAATCCGTTGCTTCGGCTACGAAGGTTCGAATCCTTCTCCCCCCACAATTGAATGATTGATTGAATTATTGAATTATAGAATTTTAAAAATTCAGTAATTCAATAATTCGGTGAATCAATAATTGCATTAAGCGGAAGTAGCTCAGTTGGTAGAGCGATAGCCTTCCAAGCTATAGGTCGCGAGTTCGAACCTCGTCTTCCGCTCGGTTACAGTTGGCGGTAAGCAGTTTTAGCAGTTTGCAGGTAATAACTGCCCGCTGAAAACTGATAACTGTAAACTAAAGAATATAAGCCGACGTAGCTCAGGGGTAGAGCACTTCCTTGGTAAGGAAGAGGTCATGGGTTCAAATCCCATTGTTGGCTCAATAATAAATAGTATATAATAACAATTTTTAAAATAAAAATTAACCTACAAACATTATAAATCATGGCAAAAGAAAAGTTTGACCGCAGTAAGCCGCACTTAAACATCGGTACAATCGGTCACGTTGACCACGGTAAAACAACCCTTACCGCAGCTATTACAAAAGTATTATCTGATAAAGGGTTTTCAGAAGCTCGTTCATTCGATTCAATCGACTCAGCTCCTGAAGAAAAAGAGCGTGGTATCACTATCAACACTGCTCACGTTGAGTATTCAACCCAAAACCGTCACTATGCTCACGTTGACTGTCCAGGTCACGCGGATTATGTGAAAAACATGGTTACAGGTGCTGCTCAGATGGACGGTGCTATCATCGTTGTTGCCGCTACAGACGGCCCGATGCCTCAAACTCGTGAACACATCCTTTTAGCTCGCCAGGTAGGTGTGCCTTCATTGGTTGTTTTCATGAACAAAGTTGACATGGTTGACGATCCTGAATTATTAGAACTAGTTGAAATGGAAATCCGTGAATTATTATCATTCTATGATTTTCCTGGTGATGATATTCCTGTTATTCAAGGTTCAGCTCTTGGTGGCTTGAACGGTGATCCAACTTGGGTAGCTAAAATTATGGAGTTAATGGATGCTGTAGATAGCTACATCCCAATCCCTCCACGTTTAACTGATCTTCCTTTCTTGATGCCTGTTGAGGACGTATTCTCGATCACTGGTCGTGGTACTGTTGCAACTGGTCGTATCGAGCGTGGTGTTATCAACTCAGGTGATCCTGTTGATATCTTAGGTATGGGTGCTGAGAACTTAAAATCAACCGTAACTGGTGTTGAGATGTTCCGCAAAATCCTTGACCGTGGCGAAGCAGGTGACAACGTAGGTTTATTGTTACGTGGTATTGAAAAAACTGATATCCGTCGTGGTATGGTTATTTGCAAACCAGGTTCAGTAACTCCTCACACTAACTTCAAAGCAGAAGTTTACGTATTATCAAAAGCAGAAGGTGGCCGTCACACTCCATTCTTCAACAAATACCGTCCGCAATTCTATTTCCGTACAACTGACGTTACAGGTGAGATCACTTTAGCTGAAGGCGTAGAAATGGTTATGCCAGGTGATAACGTTACCATCACTGTACAGTTGATCAACGCTATCGCAATGGAAAAAGGCTTACGTTTCGCTATCCGTGAAGGAGGCAGAACAGTAGGTGCTGGTCAGGTAACTGAAATATTAAAATAAGAACCCCTTAAATTCGTTGTAAAGCGAACATAGTTTAGGTTAATTTACATCAAAGTACTTAGCTAAATCAGCTAAGTACTTTGTTACTGTAAAAAAGAAGAGTAAAATATCCCGTAGGGGATAAATAATACACGGGAATAGTTCAACGGTAGAATAGAGGTCTCCAAAACCTTTGATCAGGGTTCGAATCCTTGTTCCCGTGCATAACAGCAATAAAGTAAATATGGCTAACGTAGGTGAATATATTAAAGAATCATATATAGAGTTAACCGAAAAGGTGACCTGGCCAACCTGGCGTGAATTGCAAAGCAGCGCTATTTTAGTGTTGGTTGCAACAGTTATTATCTCGCTGGTAATATTCGGTATGGATCAGTTGATAGGCTTTTTGCTGAAAAGTTTTTATAGTTCACTAGGTTAATTTTATAAATAATGAGTGATCAGTTAAAATGGTACGTAGTGCGTGCTATAAGTGGTAAGGAAAAAAAGGTAAAACAATATATAGAGGCTGAAATAAACCGTTTAGGAATTTCAAACTTAATTCCTCAGATATTGATCCCTACCGAAAAATACTACCAGATGCGTGATGG